>ERZ826613.1149-NODE-1149-length-33265-cov-5.976242_pt1 | contig 33265 bp, 26 predicted proteins | sample MGYA00519925_ERZ826613 | MGnify/ENA primary metagenome ERZ826613 (study PRJEB31778, sample SAMEA3449236) | human gut metagenome | biome: human gut; feature: human-associated habitat; material: faeces | place: United Kingdom | collected 2010/2012 ... | reverse complement strand
CTCTCGTTCGACAGCTTTTATATTATATCACCTCTTCCACCCTTTGTCAATACTTTTTTGACGGTTTGTAGGATTAAACAACAGAATATTCTATATTTCATTAATTATACAGCAATTTATACAACAAATTACATAATTCCTCACAAATCCCCATAAAAAATAAGGGGACGCCTTTTTAAAAAAGACGTCTCCTTACTATAAAATATTATAAAATGAGAACAAACAAATTCAAATTAACCCATTACAACTTCAACTGTATGAGCCTTTCCGTCGCCAAATACAGGCAGAACATTGCCCTCAATAGCCTTTCCGTCTACAGTTACAGACTTAACGCCCTTGCAAACGTGGTCAGGATTCTTTACAGTTACTTCGTAAGATGCACCTCTGAACTGTCTTGTAGCAGTAAAGCCGTCCCATTCGTGCGGAATGCTTGGGTCAATCTTCAGGCCGTTCCAGTCAGGAATAATACCCAGAATGTACTGTGAAACAGCAACAAAGTTCCATGCAGCTGTACCTGTCAGCCATGAGTTCTTAGCCTCACCGTGGCGCTTAGCGTCCTTACCGGCGATCATCTGAGCGTATACATATGGTTCAGTTCTGTGAAGATCTGAATATTTTTCTTCTCTGTATGCCGGAGCAATCTTTGAATAGTATTCAAAAGCCTTGTCGCCGTGGCCTACAAATGCTTCTGCACAGATAATCCATGCATTGTTGTGGCAGAATATACCAGCATTTTCCTTGTAACCAGCCGGATATGTAGAAATTTCACCATATTCGATGTAATACTTTGTAAATGCAGGGTTGTTAAGAACAAGACCATGTTCGGAATTGAGGTACTTGTCTACACTTGCAAGAGCCTTGAGGTCAGCACCTGTTTCCTTGCCTACGCCGCCCATAACAGCAAAGCCCTGTGGTTCGATGAAGATCTTACCTTCTTCACATTCCTTTGAACCCATCTTCTTGCCGAAGTCGTCATAAGCTCTCAGGAACCATTCGCCGTCAAAGCCATAGTCCATGATATTCTTCTTCATCTTGTCGATTTCAGCCTGAGCCTTCTGAGCTTCAGCTTCGTCGCCCATGTGTCTGCAAAGGTCTACATAGTTAGGACCTGAGTATGTGAACAGAGCAGCAACCATAACTGATTCTGCAATCTTGCTGTATTTGTCTTCACCGTATTTTGGTGAAGTAGATGTCTGGAATGATTCACCTGGTTCTGATGAGAAGCAGCTGAGGTTGATACAGTCGTTCCAGTCAGCTCTCATAGCGAGTGGCAGACCGTGAGGACCTACATTTTCAGCAACATGATAGAATGACTGCTTCAGGTGATGCATCATTGTCTGAGCCTTGCTCTCGTCGTTGTCATAAGGAACTTTAGCGTCAAGAATGCCGTAGTCGCCTGTTTCCTTGATGTATGCAGCAACAGAAAGAATCATCCACAGCGGATCATCTGAGAAATCGCCGCCGACTTCGTCGTTACCCTTCTTTGTAAGAGGCTGATACTGATGATAGCAGCCGCCGTTTTCAAACTGTGTTGAAGCAAGGTCGATAAGACGTTCTCTTGCTCTTTCAGGAATCTGGTGAACGAAACCGAGAAGATCCTGGTTGGAGTCACGGAAGCCCATACCTCTGCCGATACCGCTTTCAAAGTAAGAAGCAGAACGTGACATATTGAATGTTACCATACACTGATACTGATTCCAGATGTTAACCATTCTGTTCATCTTGTCATCAGGTGTTTTAACTGTATATTTTGAAAGGAGAGCGTCCCATGTCTTCTTGAGTTCTTCAAGGGCAGCGTCAGCCTTTTCAGGAGTGTTGAACTGTTCAATCATAGCATAAGCTCTTGACTTGTTCATAGAGCCGTCTGCATTGAATTTTTCTTCTACCGGATTTTCAACGTAACCGAGAATGAATACGAGATCCTTTGTTTCGCCCGGTTCAAGAGTGATTTCCATGTAGTGTGAAGCGATTGGTGACCAGCCGTCAGCAACTGAATCTGAAGCCTTGCCTGCTGTAACAGCCTGAGGATTTTCAAAGCCGTTGTAAAGACCCATAAAGCTTTCTCTGTCGCTGTCGAAACCGTCGATATCAGCATTTACTGTATAGAAAGCAAAGTGGTTTCTTCTTTCCTTATATTCTGTCTTGTGGAAGAGTGTTGAACCTTCGATTTCAACTTCGCCTGTATTGAAGTTTCTCTGGAAGTTTGTGGAGTCGTCCTGAGCATTCCACAGACACCATTCAACGAATGAGAAGAGTTTGAAAGTCTTCTTTTCAGAGGATTCGTTTTTAAGAACCATCTTCTGGATTTCTCCGTTGTAGTTCTGAGGAACGAAGAAAGTAACTTCAGCAGAGATGCCGTTCTTCACACCCTTGATAATTGTGTAACCCATACCATGACGGCATTCATAGCTGTCGAGGTCTGTCTTTACAGGAGCCCAGCCAGGTGACCAGATTGTTCCGTTATCGTTGATATAGAAATAACGTCCGCCCATATCTACAGGTACGTTGTTGTAACGGTAACGTGTAATTCTTCTGAGTCTTGCGTCCTTGTAAAAATGGTAACCGCCGGCAGTATTAGAAATCAGTGAGAAAAATTCCTGAGTTCCCAGGTAATTTATCCACGGATACGGTGTCTTAGGGGAAGTAATGACATATTCCTTTTTAGCGTCATCAAAAAAACCAAACTTCATATTTTTTCTCCTTTTATAAATGTTTTGTCAGTAAGCCGTAAGGCTACACTACAAATTATAGTTATTATAACATAAAATCAGCCACTATTCAAGCAGTTTTTGACAAAAATTTATATTATTTTTGTTAAAACGATTTGCATTATCATATGCATATCGGTTTGTTTCCTTTATTAATTTATTTTTTAAATTATCTTTTTGTAAAAATATAACATTCAGGTGTTGCCATTATCTGCCTAAAAGACAAAATTTATAATGGAACACAGAATAATTCCGCAGAGTGTCGGGAGGATAAACGCTGCCGCAGTCCATTTAAAACTTCCTGTTTCCTTTTTTATGGTCATGCAGGTCGTCGCACAGGGAAAATGAAACAGCACAGCCGTTATCATGCAGACAGCTGTTTTTATCGTCCAGCCGTTGTCAGCAAAAAGCATTCTCAGAACCTCGGTATTGTCAATTTCAGTAAGCGTTCCTGCTCCCGTATAACACATAATGATTATCGGAATTACTATTTCGTTTGCAGGAAATCCGAGAAGAAATCCCAGAAGGACAGCCCCGTCCATTCCAAGTATATGCCCCGGAGCGTCAAGAAATTCCTCAAGATGATTTAGTATAGTCATATCTCCGGCTCTGAAATTTGCAAGTATCCATATGAGGAGTCCGGCAGGAGCCGCCGCCGCACACGCCCTCCCGAGCACAAATATGGTTCTGTCAAAAACCGACCGGACAATAACCTTGCCTATCTGCGGTCTGCGGTAAGGAGGAAGTTCAAGTGTGAATGATGACGGAACACCCTTTAATATCGTCACGGAAAGCAGCTTTGAAACTAACAGCGTCATAAAAACTCCGCCAAGAATAACCGCAAGCAGTATCAGTGCAGAAAGCACAGACCTTGCCGCACCGGCAGCCGAAACCGTAAAGAACATGGTTATTATGGTTATAAGCGAAGGAAATCTTCCGTTGCATGGAACGAAATTGTTTGTCAGAATTGCAATCAGCCTTTCCCTCGGCGAATCTATTATTCTGCACCCTGTAACCCCTGCCGCATTACACCCGAAACCCATTGACATTGTAAGTGCCTGTTTTCCGCAGGTATTCGCCTTCCGGAAGCATCTGTCCAGATTAAAAGCCACTCTCGGCAGATATCCGAGGTCTTCAAGGAGAGTAAAAAGCGGAAAGAAAATTGCCATAGGCGGCAGCATTACCGAAACCACCCACGCAAGAACACGATACATTCCGTTTATCATCATATCCCTGACAGTGTCCTGACAATGCACAAACCGCAGAAAATCGTCAAGCTTGTCGCCAAGCCTGAAAAGCCCTCCGGACAGCAATTCTGAAGGATAGTTCGCTCCGACTATTGTAAGCCAGAAAATAATTCCGAGAAGTCCGAGCATTACCGGAATCCCGAAAACTCTGTCTGTCAGTATCCTGTCAATTTTTCTGTCACGCTCATAATATTTCATATCCCCGAACGTCACGCATTCCGCAGCAATATTTTCAGCAGCCAGTATTATTTTTGAAACTATCTCATCATTTATTTTTTGCGGAGTATAATTTTTCCTTGCCAGACATTCAGCCGTTCTGTTCAGCGTACCGAAAATTTCCGAGGCAACGTCACAGTTTAAACATTCCGAAATTTTTTCCGTAAGCTTTTCATTTTTTTCAATAAGACGCAGTGCCGCCCACCTTACAGACAGTTTTTTTTCAACATAGGGTTCCAGCACTGTTGAAACTTTTCTGATTTCGTCCTCAAGTTTTTCATCGTAAATCGGAAAGAAAGGTGACTGCGGAGATTTTTCAACAACTTCTCCCACACTGTTTAAAAGTTCATCAAGACCCTTTTCCTCCCTTGCGGTAACTCCGACAACAGGAACGCCAAGAAGCTGAGAAAGCTTTTCAACATCAACGCTTATATTTTTCCTTTCCGCCTCGTCCAGAAGATTTACACAGACAACCACATTCGGCGTTATTTCAAGAGTCTGCAAAACAAGATTAAGATTACGCTCCAGACAGGTCGCATCGCACACAACAATAACAGCGTCCGGCTTTTCAAAGCAGATAAAATCCCTTGCAACCTCCTCTTCAGCTGACTGAGCCATAAGCGAGTAAGTTCCGGGGATATCTGCAAGTATATATTTTTTTCCGTTGTGTTCACATCTCCCCATAGCGTTTGAAACAGTTTTCCCTGCCCAGTTTCCGGTATGCTGTTTCATTCCGGTCAGAGCGTTGAATACAGTCGATTTGCCGACATTCGGGTTCCCGGCAAGTGCGACAAGAAATTCACCGGAAGCTTTTTTTATATCACAGTCAGAAACGAGTTTTTTCCCTGTGGATCGTGAAGTAAGTCCCATATTTTCCCTCCATATGAATTTTTACTGTTAAACTATATGAAAGAAACTGTATGTCCGATTACATATGTTTAAAAAAGGACAGAAAAAAACCCTCTGGGTTACAGAGGGTTCTCAAAATAGAGAGTGACATAATTTTAGAGGAGATGAAATCATAAAAACTTTTATCAACTGCTTTCAACTTTGTCAGTTCTTCAACTGACAAGTATATTATGCCGTACATTTGTGATAATTGTATGATATCAAGGTGAAGCTTTAAAAAAATCGGGCGACCAATGGACGCCCGTATATTTCTCCACATGAGATTACTATTCAATTTTTTCGTCTGCCTACTCCCTGTTGAAATCTGAAAGTTCCAGACCCTCATTTTTATCAAGTGCCCAGTTAATATTCCATTCGCTGGAGAAAAGAAGCAGATAATTGTCCCTGAAGTCCTGAACGACTTTCGTGTCCGAACTTATAACGAGATCTTTCGGTTCAACAGGTGACTTGTCTATCCATCTGATATATGAATACGGAAGAGGTTCTCTTATAATTTCAACATTGTATTCGTTCTTCATGCGATATTCAAAAACCTCAAACTGCAATACACCGACAACGCCGACGATAACTTCCTCCATACCGGTAAACGGTTCCTTGAATATCTGAATAGCGCCCTCCTGAGCAATCTGTTCCGTTCCTTTTACAAACTGCTTTCTTTTCAGTGTATCCTTGTGGCGTATTCTTGCGAAGTGTTCCGGTGCAAATGTCGGAATACCCTCAAAAGTAACCCTTTTCTTTGGGGAGCATACAGTATCTCCTATTGAGAAAATACCCGGGTCAAAAACACCGATAATATCTCCCGCATACGCATTGTCTATAATTTCCCTTTCCTGAGCCATCATCTGCTGCGGCTGTGAAAGACGAAGCTTTTTGTTGCCCTGAACGTGAAGGACTTCCATATCCCTCTCAAATTTTCCTGAACATATTCTCATAAAGGTAACTCTGTCCCTGTGAGCCTTGTTCATGTTCGCCTGAATCTTGAAAACGAACGCAGAAAATTCCTCATCAAAAGGATTGCATTCACCCTCTGCACAAGGTCTTGCCAGCGGCGGAGTTGTCATCTCAAGAAAGCTTTCAAGGAACGGTTCAACACCGAAGTTTGTAAGTGCAGAACCGAAAAATACAGGTGACAGCTTACCGTTTCTCACCTGCTCCATATCAAATTCCTCGCTTGCACCGTCAAGCAGTTCTATATCCTCAAGAAGCGTTTCACGATGCTCTGAACCGATAAGAGAATCAAGCGAGCTGTCGTTCAGGTCAACTTCAACAGCGTCTGCCTGTCTGCTGTTTCCGTTTGCAGAAAAACTTATGATATGCTTTGTTCCTCTGTCATAAACGCCCTTGAATTCCTTTCCCGAACCAATAGGCCAGTTAACAGGATAAGTTTTGATTCCGAGTTCATCTTCTATCTGTTCAAGAAGGTCAAAAGGATTCCTCGATTCACGGTCCATCTTATTGATAAAAGTAAAAATAGGAATATTTCTCATAACGCAGACTTTAAACAGCTTTCTTGTCTGGTTTTCAACACCCTTTGAAGCGTCAATTACCATAACAGCGGAATCAGCCGCCATAAGCGTTCTGTAAGTATCCTCAGAAAAGTCCTGATGTCCCGGAGTATCAAGAATATTTATGCAGAAGTCCTTATATTTGAACTGAAGTACGGAGGAAGTTACAGAAATACCTCTCTGCTTTTCAATTTCCATCCAGTCAGAAACGGCGTGTCTGTCAGACTTCTTGCCCTTTACTGCACCAGCCTGATTTATAGCTCCTCCGTAGAGAAGAAGTTTTTCTGTAAGTGTTGTTTTTCCGGCGTCCGGATGCGAAATTATCGCAAATGTTCGCCTTTTCTTTATTTCTCTTTCTAATTCTGTCAAAGTTTACTCCTCCTGTTAAAATTATGGCTCTGTCCATACAAGCCTTTAAAAAGGCTTAGTTACTTTTTCTTGTTATATTTTTCAAACGCTTCCGTTACATTTCCGTCATATTCTATCTTTCCGCCCGAAAGATAGATTGCCCTGTCACAGGTATCATTTATAGCGTTCATGGAATGGCTTACAAACAAAACTGTTATACCTGTATTCCTCAGTTCCTTTATCTTGTTTTCACACTTTTTACGGAACTGTGCATCACCAACGCTCAGAGCCTCGTCAATTACAAGAATATCCGGCTTTATATTTATATTTATCGCAAATCCAAGACGCATTTTCATACCGCTTGAATATGTTCTTACTGGCTGGTCTATATACTCTCCCAGAGCCGCAAATTCAATTATACTGTCCTCTATCTGTCTTATGTCTGATTTTTCCAGTCCGAGCAGATAGCATTTCAGATAGATGTTTTCCCTGCCCGTCATATCGTTTGAAAATCCGGCAGTAAGTTCCAGCAAAGCCGCAACCTTTCCCCTTACCTTAATATTTCCGGAAGTGGCAAAAGATACCCCCGTTATCATTTTCAGAAGTGTGGATTTCCCCGCACCGTTTCGCCCGATAATTCCGACAGATTCACCCTCGTGTATTTCAAAACTGATGTTCTGAAGTGCCGTATGACGCTTTACCCCCTTGTTGTTGGTAAATATCGCCTTGAATCTTGCCTTTTCATTCTTGTATAAAAAATATTCCTTGCTGACATTTTCAAATTTTATAACTGCTTCACTCATTTAAACTTTCCCCTTTTTACAGAATATCCGGAAGAATTTTTCTGAGCTTTTTATAAAAATGAGAACCAATAAAAATCAGCAGAATAAATTCAGCATAGAAAACCACCAGTTCAGTAGTATAATTCTTGTCAAATATAGCTACATCATAAAGAAAACTCTTTCTGTAACCATTTATAAAATAATTTATAGGATTAAAATACATCACCTTTTTCAGTATCGGGTGACGCACATCGTAAGTGTCCCAGAATATTCCGGAAAGCCAGAAAAGTCCCGTAATAAGAGAGTTTACCAGGTTTTCAAAGTCACGGCTGAACGCACTGAGCGGAGCAGTCGCCCACGAAAGCACGAGAAAGAACAAAAACATAAGCGGCATATAATAAAATATCTGCAAATTATATATCGAAGGCCCGTACCCCTGAGTCAGCAATATCACATACATTATTATGCACATTCCGACGTGTATTATCAGTGACGCAAGTGTACAGAAGGTCATAATATTCGACACAGGAAATGAAAGTTTTGTAACAAACTGACTGTTCTGTCTTATCGAACGTGAACCGCCGACAATAACCTCGCTTATAAAAAACCATGGGATATAACCCGAGAGCATAAAAATGAACCTCGGATATCCGCTTACCGTACCCGAACCTCTTATACCGATAGTGAAAGCGAACCACAAGATAAACAGCGTAAAAGTCGGCTTTATTATTGCCCAGAGCGGTCCCATAACAGCTCCCTTATATTTTTTTATAAGGTCATTTACCGCAAGCATCCAGATTTTTTTCATCTGACCCTTATGTTCAGCGATAATATCCGTAAGTCCGGACGAGAATTTTTTTTTCATTCTGTTCTCCCATTCATTTCAAATTCTTCACTGATTATTGTATAATATTTACACCGCCTTGTCAACCCCCTTACTTTTTTGAAAAAAGCGAAAAGCGGAAAAGGCAGTCCCGTAAAGGAACTGCCTTTAATATATTATTAAGGGAGTATGAAATAATCAGTGATGACAAGCTTCACATTCTTCTATTTTGCCGACGATAGGTGTCGGGTCAATACCCTGTCTTGTGTAATAATCGGAAATAGCCGCCTTGATAGCCTGTTCAGCAAGGACTGAACAGTGAAGCTTTACTGCCGGAAGTCCGTCAAGAGCCTCAACAACCGCCTTGTTTGTAAGCTTCAGAGCGTCCTCTATAGGCTGACCCTTGATAAGCTCTGTTGCCATTGAAGATGTTGCAACTGCCGCACCGCAGCCGAATGTCTTGAACTTTACATCTTCAATAATTCCGTTGTTTACCTTGATATACATTTTCATGATATCTCCGCACTTAGCATTTCCTACTTCACCGATGCCGTCCGCATCTTCTATTTCTCCGACATTTCTCGGATTTGAAAAATGGTCAAGAACCTTTTCACTGTAAAGCATTTTTTATTCCTCCTGTTTTGCACTTTTTGTATGCTCTGTCCCCGGGATTCACAAGACCCTGCGGGATATTTCCGCCTTCGTAATCTACCAGAAGCTCAGCTTCCGTACCGTTTCTGACGGTATTTGATTCCACAAGCGGAGTTATGATATTTTTAATTTCAACGCTTATTTTTTCAGCTGTGTCGGCTGGATTACAGACTGATATCACATCGCCGACCTTAAAAAACCCCCGTTTGACTTTTCCGCAGATAACTGTTCCCCGTTTATTCAAAATAAAAATTTCCTTAATCTCAAAAATGGATTTATCCTCTTTTTCAGGTAAGATATATTCCGGCTGACTTTTTCTCTGTGAGAGCATCACAGGATCCAGAACATATACCTTTTTTCTGTTTTTATGGAAAATCCCGTTAAAGAATTTTTTTATTCCCAATTATTTTCCACTGTCCTCTTTGCAGATTCTTTCCCACAGCGGCGACATATTACGAAGTCTTTCAACAACTTTCGGAATAACCTCAAGAATATAATCCACATCTTCGTCTGTTGTTTCGTCGCTCAGAGAAAGTCTTAAAGAGCCGTGTGCTACTTCATGCTTGAGTCCCAGAGCCAGCAGAACGTGGGAAGGGTCAAGCGAACCGGAAGTACACGCTGAACCGGAAGACGCACATATGCCGTTCAGATCAAGCATAAGCAGAAGGCTTTCACCCTCAACGCCCTCAATTGAAATGTTCACAGTTCCCGGAAGTCTTTTTACAGGGTCACCATTTAGTCGGGTACGAGGGAGTTTTAATATTCCCTCAATAAGTCTGTCACGGAGCTTTGCTGTTTTTTCAGCTCTTGCGTCAATATCAGCTGTCGCAATTTCCATAGCCTTTGCAAGTCCCACAATAGCAGGAAGATTTTCAGTTCCGGCACGTTTGTTTCTTTCCTGTGCACCGCCGTAAATCAGGTTTGTCATAGGGATTCCCTTTTTAACATAAAGGAAACCTATTCCCTTCTGTGCATGGATTTTATGTCCTGAAACTGACATCATGTCTATTCCCTGTTTGTGAACGTCAATATTAACATGTCCGACAGCCTGAACAGCGTCAGTATGGAAAATTATCTTTTTGTTATGACATATCTCAGCGATTTCCTCAATCGGCTGGATAGTTCCTATCTCATTGTTTGCATACATGATAGTAACAAGTGCTGTATCTTCACGGATTGCCTTTTCAACGTCTCCGGCTTTAACAATACCGTTTTCATATACAGGAAGATATGTTACTTCAAATCCTTCCTTTTCGAGAGCCTGACAGGTATGCAGAACAGCGTGATGCTCGAAAACAGAAGTAATAATATGTTTCTTGCCTTTCTTTGCAAGTCTTTCAGCAACGCTTCTTATAGCCCAGTTATCAGATTCAGAACCGCAGCTTGTAAAGTAAATTTCATTTGTTTCCGCACCGATTGTCTTAGCAACGGTTTCTCTTGCAGTTTCAAGAGCCTTTTTTGCACTTCTTCCAAGAGCATAGATACTTGAAGCGTTTCCGTATTCTTCGGTAAAATAAGGCATCATTGCATCAAGAACAGGCTTTGAAACCTTTGTTGTTGCGGCATTATCTGCATATATAAATCTTTTTTCCATCTTTGGTTTGTCCTTCTTTCAGTTATGCATTCAGATCACGCTGTATAACTGCCAGCTGATCACATCTTTCATTTTCAGGGTGTCCGGCATGACCTTTTACCCAGACAAATTCCACCTTGTGTTTTTCAAGGAGAGGCAGCAGTTTCTTCCACAAATCAACATTAAGTGCAGGTTTTTTATCTGACTTCACCCAGCCTTTTTTCTGCCAGCCGTATACCCAGCCCTTTGTAACACTGTCCACAACATACTTGCTGTCAGTTGTAAGGGTTACAAAGCAAGGCTCTTTGAGTGCTGAAAGTGCAACAATAACACCTGTAAGCTCCATACGGTTATTGGTTGTTTCATGTTCTCCGCCGGACAATTCCTTAACGTGTTCTCCGAAACGGAGTATAGCGCCATAGCCACCGGGGCCGGGATTCCCGCTGCACGCACCGTCAGTAAATATTTCTACTTTTTTGATAAAATTCACCTGCCGATTTTTCGGGGCAAACTTGTGGTTTAACAGAAACTATTTTCTGCCTATTTTCTCACATTATACCCCTTTTTTTAGTTTTTAGCAAATTTGTTAGCCTGTGATAACAATTACTTTTTAGACGTGACTCATTTTAGAGTTTAGCCGGCATAAGGCTCGACAGGCAACTAAACTGTTTAAGATGATACAACGCTCGTAGAACGGAAAATCCAGAACGCTCAATATTATTAAATGTTTCGGTCAAGCCTTTTCAAAGGCTTGCAGGGTGCATGGGACGGAGTCCCTGCCCGACGTCCGCAGACGGCGGAATGACTTGCCTTGGAAGCGTATTTCAAGGGGTGAATGCCGAAGGCAGAGGGGACACTTCACAAGAGAAAGCGTCCCCATAAATAAAAATTAAAGCATTAAAAAAGGTACGCTGTAATGCGTACCTTTAATATTATTCAGAATAAATTGTCATTTCAATACCCGTATCATTTACCAGAATATTTTCCGGCATACGGCTCATTTTACAGGTGACATAAATATCTCCTGCCGCCCCTGAAATATTGGCTATCTGGATAAAATAGATTATCCATGCCCAGATTCCCCAGAGGCATATCTGCAAAACTGCAAGAACTATTCCCCATATGACAACAGGAGCCAGAGCTATTATTATGTAGCATTTTCTGTTGAAATAAGCGGAACTTCCTGCATAGGCATAAAGTCCTGTGAAACCGTATTTCGGCTTTACACCGCTGAATTTTTTCATAAAGATTCCATGAACCAGTTCATGAAGTATCATGTATAAAATCATTCCTCCGATAAGAACGGCACAGTATACAAGCGGCATATAGGCTTTTGTAAATAAACTGAATACATTTGAAACGTCTGCTGTCAGAAATGCGGGAATAAGCATAAGAATCATTATTACTAATGCCATAGCATTTATGAGTACGGCTGTTTTCTTGTCCTTTTGAAGATTTATTTTGAAAATTTCCCTGTATACTGAGGGAAGGGTTTTACAGTTTTCCATTGAAATTTCCTCAAAGTACAGTGAAGAATCTCTGGTAAGCCTCAAATGATTCCTGAGGTTTGATTTCTCTGTATCCTGTCATTTCAGCAGGCATTTCAAGGTTCGGAGCGTCAATCATTGCTGTCATCGGTTCAGGGCAGAAATAACCGTTGAATCCCTTGTCGTTCCAGATAATCCAGAATTTGTATTCGTCTGAAACTTCATACGCAAGCTGTTTTCCGCTTTCGAGGTCTGTTGCAATAACTCCGTGGAAATCCTGTCCGCCGAGTTTCTGAGTGCCTGTAACATACATTTCGTTGTCAACATTCTGCAAAACAGGCTTTCTGCCGTCTTTTAAGTATTCAAGGTCTGTACCCTCAAGGGCAACAGGTTCGCCGTCCGGCAGGCATCTGCTGTTCAGCAGACATCTTTTCTCAGCAGGAACGAAAAGACGGATATTTTCTTCCTTTCCGCCGTCAACAAACGGGGAATTAATAGTTGTATGAGTTGCGAAAGAAATTGGCATCATTTTATCAGAAAGGTTTGTAAACTTCACCTTGTGTTCCAGTCCGCATTCTGAAAGAGTGAAAGTAAATTCCGCAGTAAACTTTATCGGGAGATACTGGAAGAATTCATCATTTTCATCGTATCTGTACATTGTCTTAACAACTGCACAGTTATCGTCGGCATAATGTTCAACAAGAGTGTGTGCTCTCTTCTGTAAAAATCCGTGAATGTGATTGTTGTAAGGAGCTTTTTCGTTTACAGGCAGGTGATAAACTGCATCGGATGTTTTCAGGATTCCGTCAGCGAAACGGTTAGGGAGGTAAAGTGAAGGAAGTCCCCATACCTCAGAAGACTGTCTGATTACATCGGCTGAATTATCCTTGTTGAAACGGAAAAACTCAACACCGTTTTTGTCGTCATGAAGTCTTATAATGTTTGAGCCGAGTTCATAAGCCGCTATAGCGGTATAACCTCCGGCGGAAAATTCAACAACAGGAGTTCCGTTGAACTCAGTAATTTTTGTGTAATTCATTTTTAAGTTCCTTTCTGTATCTGAACTGAATACGCATTTTTCATGCATATGGGTTCTTATTTTCTTCTTATATGATTTTATCATATTTTTCCCCGTTTGTCTACTGCATTTAAGAAGTTTAGGTTAAGCCGCTTGTTTACTGTATTTAAAATTTAAAGGTTTAGCTCAAGCCTTTTTAAAGGCTTGCAGGGTGCATGGGACGGAGTCCCTGCCCGACGTCCGCAGACGGCGGAAAGCCTTGCCCTGGAGAACGCTCCGCAGGGGTGAATGCCGAAGGCAGAGGGGAAGCCCTGCACGAGAGGGCTTCCCCTTATTTTAACAAAAAACCGGAACATTTTCAGTCCCGGTTTTAATATTATTTTTTGGATTTCTTTGATGACTTTCTTTCGTTCCACCAAACCCAGAGCGGTGAAGCGATGAACAGGCTGGCATAAGTACCTGCTGTCATACCGATAATCATAGGGATTGAGAAACTGAGAATAGAGTTTACATGATAAACTGAAGCAACAATACTTACTATCAGCATTGTTGAAATTGTTGTGATAGATGTTCTCAGTGAACGTCTCATAGACTGTGAAGTACTGATGTTTACTATCTCAGCAACTGATGCCTTAGGCATAAGTCCTGTGTTCTCTCTGATTCTGTCGTATACAACGATAGTATCGTTTACAGAGTAACCTAAAATAGTAAGTATAACAGCTATGAAGTTTGCGTTGATTTCATATCCCATAACAACGAATGTTCCGAATACGAAAATAAGGTTGTGGATAAGTGCAAGAACCGCACATACACCGGCTGACCAGCCGCTTATCTGCTTGAATCTGAAACCGATATAAACGATAATGAGGATAGCTGCAAGAGCAGAAGCGATTATACATTTTGTAAGGAATTCCTTACCTGATGTAGGGTTTACATCGTTTGAATCAAGAATCTCAAACTTGTTGTCAGGAAATTTTTCCTGAAGAAGTTCTGTAAGTGAATTCTGCTTGTCAGCTGTCAGACCCTGGTCATAGCTGAATGAAATTGAAACGCTGTTTGAACTGCTTGCGAGGTTTTCACCTTCCTGAATTGTTACAGGAGTATTAAGCAGGTCTTCGATATCCTTCTGAACATCTGTTACCTGTGCATCACCTTCATAGGAATATGAAATAATAGTACCGCCCTTGAATTCAATAGCGACTTCAACGCCCTTTATGATTGTAACAACAATAATTACAGCAATCAGGGCAAGAGAAATAAGAAACCAGATTTTTTTCTTTCCGGAATAGTCAAATACATTTTTTGCGTCTTTAGTCATTGCTTGCACCTCCGTAAAGTTTCTTCTTTCTCAGGAACTTGAATCTTGAAAGTGAAGTAACCATAAGTCTTGATGCAAATACACCCATAACGAAGTTCATAAGTGTACCTACAAAGAGTGTAAAGCCGAATGAGTAAATAACGCCCTCTGTTGTAGCACCGATTCCGAACAGGCTGAGAACCTTGTTGAGCGCACCTGCAAGGAAGTTATCCGGTGTACCGAATGCAGCCATAAGGATAACAGCAACTATAAGGCTTGTGAGGTTTCCGTCGAATATAGAGGAGAAAGCTCTCTTGTATGCGGATTTGAGAGCTGTATCAAGGCTCTTTCCGGAATTAAGTTCTTCCTTCATACGTTCGCCTGTGATAACGTTTGCATCGACACCCATTCCGACAGTCAGGATAATACCCGCAATACCCGGAATTGTAAGTGTTGAGCTTGGCCTGAATCCGAACCAGCCTGAGATGCAGGCAAGAGTTACAGCAACCTGACCGATAATTGAGATTGCGGCAACAAGTCCCGGAATCTTGTAGAGGAATGTCATATAAACTGCAATGAATGCAAAAGCAATGATACCGCTTATAATCATGGCTTTGAGTGCACCTGTTCCGAGCGTCGGGGAAATAGTCTTGAAGCTTGATGTTTCAAGTTTGAAAGGAAGTGCACCTGAGTTTATCTTGTCCGCAAGGCTTTTTGCACTGTCCGCAGTGAAGCTGCCTGAAATAACCGCTTCACCATCTGTGATAGCCTGGTTTACAGTCGGAGCAGAAATCATGTTGTTGTCCATCCAGATAGAGATGGATTCGCCTGTTCCTGCCATAGTTGATGTTACAGTTGCGAAAGTTTCCTTTGCAGTATCAGAAAGTTTCAGCGATACAACATAGGAGAATGTACCGTCGCTTTCCTGCTGACGCATAGGCTCAGCCTTTGTAACGTCACTTCCCTGCAAAACGAGGTCGCCCTTCGGAGAGCCGTCTTCATTTGTGTCGGTTCCGACTCTGAAAGTCAGAACAGCTGTTTCGCCGAGTTCCTTTACAGCGGCTTCAGGGTCGAAATCCTTTTCACCTGCCTGCCAAGGGAATCTGACGATTACTCTGTCATTGGCATTGTCTTCGTAAACTTCGCTGTCATTGATATTAAGCGAAGCAAGTCTTAGCTTTATAACTTCCATTACTGAGTCAAGCTGTTCGTCCGTTGCGTCAACGCCGTCAGCCGGAACAAAAGTTACGTCAACACCGCCCTGTATGTCGATACCAAGACGAATGTCATTAACGCCTTTTATGTATGTTTTGGTTATGTCGCCGTACTGGGACGTGAACCCGAATACGACAGAACCAGCAAAAACAATTATAAGCGCAAAGACTATAAAGAATACCGGTTTCTTTGCTTGTTTCACATTCAAGCCTCCTAATCTTCATTTTAGAACTTCACATAAGTTCTTATTACGGTATAATTTCACTTACACCGACAATTATTATCATTATATTATTTATTTATCAAATTGTCAACATCTTTTTGAAAATTTTTGTATGGTTTTGTGCAAATTTCATCTGAACAGATGTCAGTTCTTCATTTCGTATGTTTCGTTGAGGATATCCTTGTTTGCATCAAGAATAGGTTTTACAAATTCGTTTACGAATTCCTCAACCTGCTGTGAACTTCTTCCTGTGAAGTTTTCAGGGGACATGATAGCGTCCATTTCTTCCTTTGTAATCATGAACATAGGGTCAGCAAGGATTCTCTCGCAAAGGTCATTTTCAAGGCCTTCTTCCTTGACCTTTTTGCCGGCTTCCATGGAATACTGTCTGATTTTCTCGTGAAGTTCCTGTCTGTCGCCGCCCTTTTCAACAGCGTCCATCATGATGTTTTCAGTAGCCATGAAAGGAAGTTCCGCCATAACTCTCTTGCGGACAATCTTAGGATATACAACCATTCCGCTTGTAACATTTATCATGATGTTGAGTATAGCGTCTGCTGCAAGGAAAGCTTCGGCAACGGAAATTCTCTTGTTTGCGGAGTCATCAAGAGTTCTTTCAAACCACTGTGTGCCTGCTGTGAATGCAGGGTTCAGGCAGTCTATCATAAGATATCTTGAAAGTGAAGTTATTCTTTCGCATCTCATAGGATTTCTCTTGTAAGCCATTGCACTTGAACCTATCTGACTCTTTTCAAAAGGTTCTTCCATTTCCTTGAATGACTGGAGAATTCTCATATCATTTGAGAATTTGCTGCATGATTCAGCAATTCCTGCAAGAGCATTTACAACAAACGAGTCAACCTTTCTTGAATAAGTCTGACCGGAAACAGGAACGCAGCTTTCAAATCCCATTTCTTCCGCAATCATCTTTTCAAGCTGCTTTATCTTGTCTGTATCGCCGTGGAAAAGTTCCATAAATGAAGCCTGTGTACCGGTAGTACCCTTTGAACCGAGAAGCTGGAGGTCGGAAATTCTGCGTTCAATTTCTCTGAGGTCCATGAGAAGCTCGTTTGTCCAGAGTGTTGCTCTCTTGCCGACTGTTGTAAGCTGTGCCGGCTGAAGGTGAGTATATGCAAGACAAGGCATATCCTTATACTTCATAGCAAAATCTGAAAGCTGAGCGATAACATTGATAAGCTTTCTTCTGATAACTTTCAGAGCATCACGCATAATGATTACATCAGTATTATCTCCGACATAGCATGAAGTTGCTCCGAGGTGGATTATACCCTTTGCCTTCGGGCAGGCTTTTCCGTATGTATAAACGTGAGCCATAACATCGTGGCGTACTTCCTTTTCACGGGCAGCGGCTGTTTCGTAGTCAATATTTTCAATATTCTTTTCAAGTTCATCAACCTGTTCCTGAGTAACAGGAAGACCGAGTTTCATTTCAGCTCTTGCCAGAGCCACCCACAGGCGACGCCATGTTGTGAACTTCTTGTCAGCTGAGAATATGTACTGCATTTCCTCGCTTGCATAGCGGGTGCAGAAAGGGCTTTCATAACTGTTTGTATTGCTCATAGAGAATAAGACTCCTTTTACTTTTATTGTCGGTCTAATTATACCATGCTTTACTGTCATCTGTCAAACATTTTTAGACGTGGCTCATTTTAGGGGTTAAGAAAGATAAGGCTCGACCGTTTACTAAACTGTTTAAGATAATACAACGTTGACAGAACGGAAACACATGGGGCTCTACCACGCTTTCTGAAGAAAGCTTAGCAAAGACTTTTAGTTCGCTGTTCATTTAATGGGTGCATTTTTATAAGGCACGACAGGCGGCTGAACTGTTTAAGATAGTACAACGCTGACAGAGCAGTTGTCACAAAAACAAAAAGGCGGCAAACTGCCGCCCTTAAAATCGTTAACCTATCATATCAAGGAAATATTTATGAACTGCCGTACTGTCCGTAAGCTCCGGATGGAAAGCCGTTACAAGCTGTTTGACCTGTCTTGCGGCAACAATTTTTCCGTCAACAACGGAAAGAGTTTCCGCCTTTGCACCGACACTTTCAATGTAAGGTGCTCTGATAAATGTCATAGGCACTTCGCCAAGACCCTTGAACTCAGCCTTTGCTTCAAAGCTTCCGAGCTGTCTGCCGTAGGCATTTCTTCTTGCAGTGATGTCCATAGTTCCGATGTGAACCATGTCGTCCTCAGCAATTTTTTCTGCAAGGAGGATAAGTCCCGCACAGGTTCCGAAAGCAGGAAGACCGTTTTTAATCATATCCCTTACAGGATTCATAAGCTCAAGGTCATTTAAAAGCTTTCCCATAACGGTACTTTCGCCGCCCGGAAGAACAATTCCGTCCATGTGGGTTTCAATGTCTTTTTTCTGTCTTATTTCAAAAACTTCCGCACCCAGACTTTCGAGCATCTTTTCGTGTTCGATAAACGCTCCCTGGAGTGCAAGCACACCGATTTTCATTATTTTCCTCTTTCTGCCATGAGAAGCTGGATTTCCTGTTCGTTGATACCGACCATAGCTTCGCCGAGGTCTTCTGAAAGCTCAGCAAGCATCTTGTAATCGTTGAAGTTTGTAACAGCCTTTACGATAGAAGCTGCACGCTTTGCCGGGTTTCCTGATTTGAAGATACCTGAACCTACGAAAACACCCTCAGCACCAAGCTGCATCATAAGAGCAGCGTCTGCCGGAGTTGCAACGCCGCCGGCTGCAAAGTTTACAACAGGGAGCTTGCCGTTTTCAGCAACAGACTTAACAAGAGTATAGTCAACCTGAAGGTCTTTTGCTGCCTGATAGAGTTCGTCTTCTGACATGGAAGTAAGTCTGCGGATTTCAGCCTGCATCATTCTCATGTGTCTTACGGCCTGAACAACGTCGCCTGTACCAGGTTCGCCCTTTGTTCTTATCATTGACGCACCTTCGCTGATTCTTCTGAGAGCTTCGCCGAGGTCTTTTGCGCCGCATACGAAAGGAACATCGAACTTTGTCTTGTCTATATGGTATTTGTCGTCAGCAGGTGAAAGAACCTCTGATTCGTCGATATAGTCTATTTCAATAGCCTGAAGTATCTGAGCTTCTGCGAAGTGACCGATTCTGCACTTAGCCATTACAGGGATGGAAACAGCGTTCTGGATACCCTTTATCATCTTAGGGTCGCTCATTCTTGAAACACCGCCTGCGGCACGGATATCAGCAGGAATTCTTTCAAGAGCCATAACTGCACATGCACCGGCTGCTTCAGCAATCTTAGCCTGTTCAGGAGTTGTAACGTCCATGATAACGCCGCCCTTTAACATCTGGGCGAGTTCCTTATTGAGTTTATAACGTTCGTTTGCCATAATTTTCAAAACCTTTCTGTGTGTCTTTCTTGACACTGTATTTTAAGTACGCTATAATAATAATACTGAATTGACATTGTTTCAATAGCCAGTTTCAGAAAAAATAATAAGGTCGGTTTTCATGTTAACGTTTGATCTCAATTCAAAAAATCATATTCCCCTTTACGAGCAGCTCTACAAATACATAAAAAACGAACTGGAAACGGGAAAAATAAGTGCCGGTGAAAAGCTGCCGTCCAAGAGGGAACTTGCCTCGCATCTTAAAATAAGTATAGTAACTGTTGAAACTGCCTACGCACAGCTTGCGGCGGAGGGCTATATCACACCACGTCCCGGAAGCGGATTCTATGCGGAGTCCGTTCAGGTCGGAGGGATTTGGAATGCTGAAAAAGAGAGCATTTATATCCCCGAAAAAAAGCCGAAAAAAACCTATAAATACAATTTCAGGACGAATATGGTAGATACCAAGCTTTTTCCGTTTTCCACATGGGCGAAACTTTCAAGGGAAATTTTAAGTGAACAGAGTCCTGAACTGCTAAGCTCATGCGACCCGAGGGGGACTTACGAACTGCGGAAAGAAATTGCAAGATATCTGAAAAGCTTTCGTGGTATAGAAGTCCACCCCGACCAGATAATAGTCGGGGCAGGTTCGGAATATCTTACAGGACTTATAATACAGCTTCTCGGAAGGGAGCTTGTCTACGGAATCGAAGAGCCGGGTTACACGAAGATATACAGGATATTCAGTGCAAACTGTCCGTATATCCGTTCCATCGGGCTTGACAGATACGGTGCGGACTGTGCATCAATTGAACAGTCGGGAGCAGACGCCGTACACATAACGCCGTCCCACCACTTTCCGCTCGGAACAGTCATGCCTGCAAAAAGGAAAACGCAGATTCTCGGCTGGGCTTATGAGTCTGAAAACAGATACATTATAGAAGATGACTATGACAGCGAGTTCCGCTTTTCGGGTAAACCTGTTTCAGCTGTACAGAGCCTTGATACACTCGGAAGGGTAATATACATCAATACATTTACGAAAAGCCTTGCACCGTCCATGCGAATAAGCTATATGATACTTCCGCCCGCCCTGCTTGAAAAATTCATGAAGGAGCTCGGATTCTATGCCTGCACCGTTCCTGTCTTTGAACAGCTTACCCTTGCGAAATTTATGGAAAGGGGACATTTTGAGCGTCACATAAGGCGTATGAAAAAGCTTTACCGTCAGCGGCGTGACACACTTTCCGACTGCATAAACTCCTGTGGACTTAAAAATATCGTTTCGCTCAGCGGTCTTGACGCAGGACTTCATGTTCTTATGAAAGTCCGCAATTCCATGACGGAACGCCGTCTTGTGCAGTCGGCAGAGGAAAATGACGTAAGGGTCTATGGTCTTTCGGAGTATTATTCGTTCAGAAAGGATAACATTCCCGAAAATTTTGTCGTTGCAGGATATTCGGGACTTAATGAAGAGGAAATAGCTCATGGGACAGAACGGCTTGAAAAGGCGTGGCTGCATTGACATTTCTTAAAAAAACAAATTATGGAAGTACAAATTCTTTATATTATTATTAAATTTTAAAATCAATTGACTTTTAAAGCGGAGTACTATATAATAATAATTGCAAAAGCTGTTGCTAGTTTTTTTGCATTTTCAATTTAAAATTCATCCTTTAAAGCAAGAAGACCGGAGAAATATCTTCGGTTCTTTTGCTTTATCAGTAATAGAAAATATCTGCAATTGAAGAAAGCATTATGTGATACACCGAAAACTTGTCGTCAGGATAAGGACGTACAGAGGAATTCAGCATTATCGGTGCGTCAGGAGAATCGCAGAAAGGAAGCTTTATGCTGAACGTTTTTTTCTTTTCACCGCCGAATACATAAAGAGTGCCGTCAAATGCCCTGCAAAATCTCGAAAGGGTGAGCAGGTCGTAGTTCACATCATCGTCTTTATAAAGGTGTTCGTCATGTGTAAACGTTCTCTTTGGAAGGTCAGAACCGTTCTGTTCAGACCCTGCGGTCAGCGACACATAATTTCCTATCTTTTCCGCAGAAAGAACAATAACATTGTTTTCCGGAATGTTTCCGTTCGCAAGTATCACCATCGAAAGCAGACATGAGATAAGCCGCTGTGTATCCGCCGTTATAAAGAGGTTGTCCTGAATGTGTGTTTCTATCCTTATACTTTCACCGATTATTTTGCGGCAGTTGTTTGCAAATTCCGCCATAAGGTCAGAAACATTTATCTTTTCATGAACTATCATGTCAGCTGCGTATTTCATAGGTTCAGTCATGTTGAAAACCGTTCTCATGAGCTTGTAGCAGTTTCCCAGAGTAATGTCAAGCTGTTTGTGTTCCTCGAAAAGGTCGGATTCATCAAGAGCCTTGTGCAGAACATTGCTTGCAAAGGTTATCCCCGTTATAGCCTGTCTGATATCACTTGCACAGTTCATAAGGAACTGCTGGACAGTCTGTGACTTTATAAAAGAAAGCATTACATCATCACTGCTTGTCTGTATGACATAGACGCCGTTTTCACATTCCGGATAGTTTATTACATGGCAGGAATAGGAAAGCCCGTTGTGCTTTATAAAATATTCGCCGCTTGAAAGCGGAAGCTGTTCTTTCGTGAAAAGTTCTTTAAGATTGATGCTGTGATTTTCCGGAAGTGTATTTTGTCTGCTGTACCACAAAAGGTTCAGATTGTAATCCGAAATATAAACATTGTCTGAAGAATAGCTGAACAGATTTTTCAGAAATTCGATATCGACTTTTTTCATCTGACTCTCCTTTGCATTTTTGTTATGAAAAAATTACATAAAAGTACATTTTACTATTATAACACAAAAATATAAACAAGCCAAGTGCAAAACAGGAATTTTTTAAAATATTTTTTTATATTTTTGTCGAAAACCGGATTGCATTTTTTGAAGTTGACCCGGATATAAAAAAGTAGTATAATATGTAAGTCAAACAAAAAAGAAGGAGGAAGGATTCGGCAGAGCGAATCTCATTACTTGAAATGAAACCTTACTTAAAGAGAGCATGGGCAGAAATAAATCTTTCTGCACTTGAATCAAACATAGAGAAAATAAAGTCGCTTCTGTATGAAAATACAGAGATAATGGCTGTTATAAAGGCGGATGCTTACGGACATGGCGAAGGGGAAATTCTCCGCAAACTGCATGACTGCGGAATCAGATATTACGCAGTTTCCAATCTTGATGAAGCTGTAAGCGTGAGAAAGCATTGTCCTGACGCAGAAATTCTGATTCTCGGTTTTACCCCTCCTGAGTATGCAAAGGAACTGGAAGAAAACAACATTATTCAGGGTGTTCTTTCATACGATTATGCAAGGGAACTTTCAGAAAATGCGGAAAAAAGCGTAAGATGTCATATTAAAATAGATACCGGAATGGGAAGAATCGGTCTGAAATACAGCAATCCTTATGACTGTGCAGACGAAGCTGAAAAAATTGCAAAGCTTGACAAAATCAGTGCAGAGGGTGTTTATACTCATTTTTCCGTTGCTGACGATCCGGAAAATCCGGAAAGCTGCAAGTATACAAAAAATCAGGCTGATTTCATTGTCGAAGTTTATAACATACTGAAAAAGCGTGGTATAAATCTGAAACACTGCCACTTCCTTAACAGTGCAGGAATCTGTTATCACAACAGACCGGAAAGCACTCTTGCAAGAGCAGGTATTATAATGTATGGTCTGTACCCGAATTACCCTGTAAAGCTCCCGATAGAACTTCAGCCTGTAATGTCCCTTAAAGCTGTTGTGTCGCAGGTAAAGACACTGCATAAGGATGACAGCGTAAGCTACGGCAGAATGTACAGGGCCGATGAGGACGGTATAGTTGCGGCAACGGTAACAGTCGGCTATGCAGACGGTTATTCAAGACTTCTTTCAGGAAAAGGAGAAGTTCTTGTAAACGGTGTTCGCTGTCCTGTTATAGGAAGAGTCTGCATGGATCAGCTTGTACTTGATGTTTCTCATGTTGACAGCGTAAAGGAAGGGGATATCGTTACCCTTATCGGCAGGGACGGCGTTGACGAAATAACAGCCGATGAACTTGCATCGCTTTACGGAACTATCGGATATGAGGTTGTATGCGGCATCTCAAAGAGAGTACCGAGAATATACATTTAAAATACATTATGAAACAGGTTTTATAAAACCGTCCGGCTTGTTTTCGATAAGGGCAGAGGCGATAAGCCTGTCACCGCTGAGGAGAAGTTCCGCCACGACAGGAACATCTCCTCCGTAATTTTTTATCTTATAAAGACAGCGTGTGACGGTTTTGCCTTTGTAATCTTCAAGCGGAAGATGCTGTGAAATCTGTACCTGAGCATATTCCTGATAAACACCTTCAAACGTTTCGGGAACGATTATTTCCGAACAGCTTATTTCCTCAGCGTCCCAGCCCCGTATATTCAGGTATGACACACGCTGATATTCGTTCAGCGTAAGTGGAGTTTCTGTCTGCTTTTTCGGAGTGCGGCAGATGAAAAAAGCTCCGGCACAGACACTGCCAGCGATTAAAACGGCGATAATTTTTTTCTTCATTTTGTTACCTCGTGATTTTCTTTTATATTGTTGTATACTTAATTTAATGTGAAAAGGAGCGTTTTTATGACTGAAAGGCTTGACAAATTTATTTCTGCACAGACCTGCTACACAAGAACCGATATACGAAAACTTCTCTGGAAAAGAAAAATAAGCGTTGACGGAAAAATACTGCGTGACGGCGAAATAAAGATAGACCCGGAAAAAGCGGAGGTTATCGTTGACGGAAGAAAGATAATCTATCGTGACAAGGTTTATATAATACTTAATAAGCCTGAGGGTTATGTGTGTGCCACAGAGGACAAGCGTGAAAAAACAGTCATGGAGCTTCTCGGTGAGGATATAAGAAGAAAAGACCTTTTCCCGTCAGGACGGCTTGACAAGGACACGCTCGGAATGGTTCTGATAACGAATGACGGACCGCTGAGCCACAGAATTCTGTCACCGAAGAAGCATATTCCCAAATATTATATTGTGAAACTTGCCGATAAATTTCAGGAAAGCTATATTGAAGTGTTTAAAAACGGTGTTGAAATAGACGGCGGAGAAAGGTGTCTTCCGGCAAAGGTGAAATGCTTTCCGGAGTACGAAAATATAGCATTTGTAGAACTGTTTGAAGGAAAATTTCATCAGGTAAAACGTATGTTTACGGCTGTTGAAAACAATGTTGAAAAACTGGTGAGAATTCAAATGGGAGGACTTGTAATTCCCGAAAAACTGGGCTTGGGCGAGTATATGGAGATATTGCACAAAGATGTTGAAAACCTGTTGAAAATACCTGATTTTGATGAGGTTTTTGGGAATATCGGGGGAATTTTTTCGTCATATTGGATAAACAAATTATAATAAGTTTGGGTAAATAGTGACTTGAAACTTTGTTAAAAATTTGGTATTATATTATACGTAAGTTAATCTTAGTCGGGTTAGCAGAATTTTATTTGGGAGGAATTGATAAAATGGCAAGTTTATCATTAAAAGGAATTTACAAGAAGTATCCTGGCGGCTTTGTCGCTGTTAAAGATGTAAATTTAGAGATTCAGGACAAGGAGTTCATCATTCTGGTAGGACCTTCCGGCTGCGGTAAGTCTACAACACTCAGAATGATTGCAGGTCTTGAAGAAATTTCAGAGGGTGAGCTTTATATCGGTGACCGTCTGGTTAACGACGTAGCTCCTAAGGACAGAGATATTGCGATGGTTTTCCAGAACTATGCTCTGTATCCTCATATGACAGTATACGATAACATGGCATTCGGACTTAAGCTCAGAAAAGTTCCTAAGGACGAAATCGACCGCAAGGTTAAGGAAGCAGCTAAGATCCTCGACCTCGGACACCTTCTTGACAGAAAGCCAAAGGCTATGTCAGGCGGTCAGCGTCAGCGTGTAGCACTCGGTCGTGCTATTGTCCGTTCACCACAGGTATTCCTGCTTGACGAACCTCTTTCAAACCTCGATGCAAAACTTCGTGCACAGATGAGAACAGAGATCGCTAAGCTCCACAAGAAGCTCGGTACAACATTCATCTACGTTACACATGACCAGACAGAAGCTATGACAATGGGTGACAGAATCGTTGTTATGAAGGATGGTATCATTCAGCAGATTGATACACCACAGGCTCTTTATGACAGACCGTGCAACAAGTTCGTTGCCGGATTCCTCGGTTCACCTCAGATGAACTTCATCGACGCTGTTCTCAAGAAGAATGGTGCTAAGTACACTGTTGAATTCGGCAGTGCAAAGAAGTTCACAGTTGACATTCCTGAATCAAAGGTTGCTGCAAAGCTTGACAGTTATGTTGGCAAGGAAGTTGTTATGGGTATCCGTCCTGAGAGCGTACATGATGAAGAAATGTATCTTTCAAACGCTACAACAGGTATCATTGAATGTGACGTTGAAATCACAGAAATGATGGGTGCTGAAATTTACCTTTACCTGATTTGCGAGGGAACACCGCTCACAGCAAGAGTTTCACCTCGTTCAACAGCTAAGGCTAAGGACAGAATAAAGGTTGCAATCGATCCAAACAAGATTCACCTGTTCGACAAGGAAACAGATGAAACAATTATTAACTGATTGACATCCCCTAAATATTTTTTATAATTTTCATTGAGGTCTGTTTTTACAGGCCTCCCTCCTCAATTCTTTTTTAATCCCCGACCGCTGTAAAGCAGACGGGGATTTTTTTATTTGTTTTTTAATAAAAATTTACACTATTTTCTAATTTTTAGATGTTTTTCACACATTTCTCATTTAAGAGACTGTTAGTATGTTGCATTTTTAACGTTGCTATGCTATAATATTTAAGGAAACACGCAGATGCGTAATTTTTAAAAGTTTTGACCAGTTTAACAAAGCGAAAGGAGTAGGTCTGCCGGATTTCAGATATGTAGGCAGATCATATTAGTTATATGTGCGGAATAGTAGGTTATGTTGGTTCAGGGAACTGTACAGACGTTCTGATAGACGCTCTTTCAAAGCTTGAATACAGAGGATATGATTCAGCAGGAATTGCAGTTTTTGAAAACGGTGAAATAAAGGTCGCAAAATCAAAGGGACGCCTTGCAGATCTGGAACAGAAAATGGAACAGACCGGACGTCCGGAGGGACACGCAGGAATCGGTCATACAAGATGGGCAACACATGGCGAGCCTTCGGATATAAACTCCCACCCGCACAGCGGAAAGAGAGTAACTATCGTTCATAACGGAATTATCGAAAATTATAAGCCGCTGAAGGATTTTCTGCTGGCACAGGGAAGAACATTCCAGAGCGAAACGGATACAGAAGTAGTGGCGCAGCTTCTTGACTATTACTATGACGGCAATCCTCTGGACACTATAATAAAGGTTATGCATGAACTTGAGGGCTCGTTTGCACTCGGAATTGTTTTCTCTGATCATGTAGATAAGGTATATGCGGTACGCTGTGAAAGTCCGCTGATTGTCGGTGTAGGCGAAAACGAAAGCTTTGTAGCGTCTGACGTTCCGGCATTTCTGAAGTATACCAAGAATTATTACCTTCTTGAACATAACGAGATAGTCGAGCTTTCTCATGACGGAATTAAGATTTATGATACCCATAAAAAGGAAGTACATAAGGATCTTAAAACTGCTGACTGGGATATGGACGCTGCTGAAAAGGGCGGATATGAACATTTCATGCTCAAGGAAATTCACGAACAGCCGACAGCTGTCAAGACAACTATTTCACCGAGAATTACCGATGGTCTTCCGAATCTTGAGGAATGCGGAATAACTCCGGAAAAGCTGAAAAGCTTCCGTCAGATATATGTTGTTGCCTGCGGTACAGCTATGCACGCAGGAATGGTCGGAAAATATGTTATAGAAAAACTTGCAAAAGTTCCTGTTGTTGTGGATATTGCGTCTGAATTCAGATACAGAGATCCGCTTGTAAATGACAAGGATCTTGTAATTATTATTTCACAGTCCGGTGAAACTGCTGACAGCCTTGCAGCTATGCGTCTTGCAAAATCTCTTGGAGCGACAACTCTTGCAATAGTCAATGCCAAGGGAAGCTCAATAGCAAGAGAGGCTGATATGCTTATCTACACTCATGCCGGCCCTGAAATAGCTGTTGCATCAACAAAGGCATATATGGTTCAGATTGCCGTTATGTATCTGCTTGCATTTGAACTTGCACTTGCAGTCGGTCAGATAGACGAAACGGAATGCAGAAGACTTACAGCACTTTTGCAGAAGACTCCGGAATACATAGAAAGCATTCTTGAAAATAAGGAAGATACACAGTTTATAGCTTCATCGCTCATAACTGCTGACAGTCTTCTGTATATCGGCAGAGGTCTTGATTATGCTCTCAGTATGGAAGGTTCTCTCAAACTAAAGGAAATTTCCTATATTCATTCTGAATCATATGCGGCAGGGGAATTAAAGCACGGCACAATTTCCCTTATTTCCGACGGAATGCCGGTTATTGCCGTTGCAACACAGACAAAACTTTTCGATAAGACAGTAAGCAACATCAAGGAAGTAAAGGCAAGAGGGGCAAAGGTTATTATGGTATGCCGTGATTCCTATACTCCTGAAAAGGACGTTGCCGATTATAAATTCGGTCTGCCTGATATTGATGATATACTCATGCCGATGATAGCTGTTGTCCCGCTTCAGCTTATCGCTTACTATACATCTGTACTGAAAGGCAACGATGTTGACAAGCCGAGAAACCTTGCAAAATCCGTTACAGTTGAATAAAACAGAAGGAAATGAAAAAATGAAGTTTAAAAAATTAGCGATGCTCTTTACAGCTTCGGCTCTGCTCCTTTCGTCCGCATTCTCTTTTTCAGCCTATGCTGATGATACAGAAGATGAGGAAATCTATGCCGAAGAAAGCGATGAAAGCTCCGCAGAGGAGTCTGAAACAATAACAAGCAAGGATAAGACCTATGAATATGTGGTTTCGTCAGATGATTCTGATAAGGAATTCGCTGTTCTGGAAGCATACCTCGGGAACGACAGCGATGTTGTTATTCCGTCAGAGATAGACGGCATAAAGGTAAAGAAGATAGGCGATAACACATTCTACGACAAGAAAACCATCAAGACGGTTACTGTTCCTGCAACGATTGAGGATTTCGGAAGAGCATCATTCTACGGCTGTGAATCACTTCTTGAATTTAAGGTTGACGATGCAAACGAAATATACAAAGCCGTTGACGGAATGCTTTTCGGCAGGGATGACCAGGTTCTGTTCTGCTGTCCGCCTGCAAAAAAGCTGACCAGCTATACTGTTCCGGAGGGCGTTGTGGCAATTGCAAACAGTGCGTTCGGGCAGTGTAAGGACCTTGAAACAGTTGAACTTCCATCAACACTCAAATACATTATGACATATTCATTTGCAGAATGTACTGCTCTTAAAAGTATAACTCTGCCGGAAAGCCTTACCGAAATAAATGACTTTGCATTTTCAGGCTGTTCTGCTCTTGCAGAGGTTAATTTTGCAGAGGATTCATCACTTGCTACAATCGGCAATGCTGCTTTCTATGACTGCGGAGCACTTACACAGATAGATTTTCCTGATTCTGTAACTTCTGTCGGACAGGGTGCGTTTGTTTCAACGGGAATGAAATCAGTTACAGTTCCTCCGACAATTTATGACATAGGTTACAGTGCGTTCGGTTTTTATACTGACCAGTCGGGCGATATTGTCGCTATGGACGATTTTACAGTATACGGCTATGAGGGCTCATATGCTCAGTCATACTGTTCTGACAATGAGGTCAAGTTTGAGGCAATCGAACCTGAAAACACAGATGACGGAAAAAACAGTTCTGATATAAAGCCGGGGGTTATTATTGCAGTATGCATAGCTGCGGCAGGTCTTCTGATAATCGTTATTGTGGTTGTCTACAAGGTAAAGCACAGCGATTATGATGCAGAAACAGCCATAGGTGATTATGATGAGGATTCTGACGAAGAAGAATCCGGCGAAGCTGAATCTTCGGAGAACAGCAATGGGGAAAACGCTGACGAAAACGAAAATGAAGAAAGTGAAAAAGATCCGAATGCCATTGCTATTGAAGATGAAAAAGAGGAAAACGATGATGAGGCTTGATCCATTAAAGAAAATTTTTGCGGCAGCTGCGGCTGTATGTGTTGTTTCTCTGGCTGTTATGCCGGTACTTGCAGAGGAAACCACAACGGAGGCTGATGACAACACCTTTACAGACAATGTAATGACTTACAGAAAGGCAGAGGGCGGAGTTTATATTTCAGACTGTGAATCAAACACAAGTTCTGTAAATATTTCCGGTGAGGTTGACGGTTATAAGGTTATCGGCATTGATGCGAATGCCTTTTCGGACTGTACAAAGCTGACCGAGATAAACCTTCCTGACACGATAACAGATATCGGTGAATCTGCGTTTGCAGGCTGTACTTCCCTTAAAAAGGCGAATATCCCTGGTGGTATGACAAAAGTTCCTGATAAGATTTTTGCACTCTGTTCAGCACTGAGAGAGGTAGATATTCCTGAATCCGTAACGGAGATAGGCGAGTATGCGTTCAGCTACTGTGATGACCTGACATGGTTTGAAGTTCCGGAAACGATAACAGCTATCGGCAATTATGCCTTTGCGTACAGCAATATGGGCGAAACGCTGGAAATACCTGAGGGTGTTGAGAGCATCGGTGCATTGTCGTTCTATTACTGTCAGGGACTGAAAACAGCAAAGCTCCCTTCAACCCTTGAATCTATCGGAACTCTTGCGTTTCTGGGCTGTAATGACCTTTCAGCGTATGAGGTTTCCGAAAGCAATAATACTTACTGTTCTGAGGACGGTATTCTTTATTCAAAGAGCAAGGACGGTCTTATAAGCTATCCTGCCGGAAAAACTGAAACATCGTTCACATTTCCTGATTCTGTTGAATACACATCAGAGGGTGCATTCTTTGCCAATACATACCTTGAGGAAATAAACCTCACAGATAATGTTACAACACTCAGTGAAGCAACATTTTCAAACTGCACATCGCTGAAAACAATGGAAATACCGGAAAGCGTTACAAGTATTCCGGGAAGTTTGTTCTGTGACTGCAAATCGCTCAGAGAGGTGACTATACCGGACAGCGTGACATCAGTCGGCGAGTATGCTTTTCTTGAGTGTACTTCACTCAAAACAGTGACTATTCCTGACAGTGTTACCGAGATAGGCGATAATGCGTTTGGATTTACAGATGATGAAAGCAGTAATTTTAACAAAATGGACGGCTTCACTATCAGAGCAAACTTTGATACACAGGCTAAAGAGTATGCCAAGGATAATCACATTGCCATAGAATATCTTGACGGCAATAAGGATATGCCGATTATAATAACGCTTGTGGCTGTCGGTATTGTCGTTGCCGGAATTATTGTAGCGGTTACAGTTATTATGGCGAAAAAGAAGAAAAAGAAAGACGAATACTATAAGAATTAACGGAACTGCGGCATTCGTAAAGAGTGCCGCTTTTTTACGCTTTGGAGTGTATAAAGGGACGCTTTCACTTGCAAAGTGTCCCCTTTGCTAAAAGCTTTTTTCTCGAAAAAAGTAATGGAGGTGTGTTAATGAATGAACTTTTCAATCCTGTGAGGGCACTCAGGGGCGTAGGCGAAAAGAAAGCCGGATATTATGCGAAACTCGGCATAGAAACCGTCTATGACCTGCTCTATCATCTTCCAAGGGGATATGTTGATTTCTCTTCTCCGGTTTCACCTATGGAAACTCAGCTGAATGAGTATGCCGTACTGAAAGGAACAATAGTAAGGAAATTCCCTGAACAGCGTATAAGAAAAGGTTTCAGCATCTTCAAGGCTGTCGCAACGGACGGTGTTCAGGATTTCGTTGTGGTTATCTATAATAATGTTTATGGATTCCGTGCATTGAAAGAGGGCGAGGAATACTGCTTTTACGGCAAAATAACAGGGAATCTTCTAAGGCGTGAGATAAACTCTCCCCGTATTGTAAAAGCCGGCTCGGAGCCTTTTCAGCCAATTTATCATCTTACAACAGGACTGACCTCCGGAGCGATACTGCAAAATGTCAGAGAGGCTGTCAGCATACTTGAAAGAGAACCGTTTGACAGTATGCCTGTAAATATTCTTATGGAAAATGACCTGCTTTCACTTCCTCATGCGCTGAAAAGTATTCACTTTCCTAAAAACGGGGAGGATGCAAAACAGGCAAGACGTCGTCTGGCATTCGATGAACTGCTGAATCTTCAGCTTGGAATGCTTATGCTCAAAAAAAAGGGACGTGAAAAGTCTTCCTGCGTTATGGATAAAAGGAAATCGCTTGATGATTTTTACAACAGTCTGCCGTTTGAGATGACCCAGCCGCAGAAACAGAGCGTTGACGATATTATAAACGATATGTCGGGCGATTTCCCTATGAACCGCCTTTTACAGGGCGATGTCGGAAGCGGTAAAACAGCTGTTGCCGCAGCAGCCTGCTGTTTTGCATATCTTAACGGTTATCAGTCTGCACTTATGGCACCTACCGAGATACTGGCGGTTCAGCATTACAATACACTCAGAAACTTTCTTGAGCCTGTCGGCATAAATGTTGTTCTGCTGACCGGTTCCATGACTGCAAAACAAAAAAGACAGGCAAAGGAACAGATTTTGTCGGGCGAGGCGGCTGTTGTTGCGGGAACTCATGCGATAATACAGAAAGATGTTGAATTCAGATCCCTTGCCCTTGTCATAACGGACGAACAGCATCGTTTCGGTGTTGCACAGCGTGCTGCACTTGCGGATAAGGGAATAAGTCCGCATAAGCTTGTCATGTCCGCAACACCTATTCCGAGAACACTTGCACTTATCATTTACGGCGACCTCGATATTTCCATAATAGACAAACTGCCTATGGGCAGAAAGCCTGTGAAAACCTATGCAGTAACGGGTAAGCTAAGACACAGGGCATATAATTTCATAAAGAATCTGATAGACGAGGGCGGACAGGCTTATATCGTCTGCCCGATGATAGAGGACAGCGACAGCGACCTTCAGGCGGTCAGGAGCTATGCGGACAGACTGCGTGCAGAGGAATTCTGCAACTATGAGGTTGGTCTGCTCCATGGAAAAATGAAAGCTGCTGAAAAAAATGAAATAATGAACAGTTTCAAAAACGGCGATATAGATGTTCTTGTCTGTACTACTGTTGTGGAAGTCGGTGTGGACGTTCCGAATGCGTCGGTTATTCTGATTGAAAACGCAGAGCGTTTCGGACTTTCCCAGCTGCACCAGCTTCGTGGACGTGTCGGACGAGGGGAGCGTCAGAGCCATTGCATTCTCGTGACGGATAATACTGGTGAGGACTGTATAAAAAGAATGAAGATAATGAGCAGTACTTCTGACGGTTTCAAAATATCGGAGGAGGATCTGAAAATGAGAGGCCCGGGCGATTTCTTCGGCGAGCGTCAGCACGGACTTCCGCCGCTTAAAATTGCGGATATTGCAGCAGATATGGAAATGATGAACCTGACAAAAAGGATTGCTGAAGACATCATATCCTCTGACCCGAAGCTTGAAAGCAGGGATTACAGGGGACTTAAAATCGAAATCATACGTCTTTTTAACCGAAATGGTGAAAACGGCTTCAATTAGATGTGCATTTTTAACAATTGAACTGCATTTGTTATGTGCAAATATAACAAACATAAATTTTTTGTAAAAAACCTATTGACATTTGGCGGATTTTGTTGTAAAATAATAAAGTCGCTGAGAGAGATAAGCGATAAACGGTGTGGGAGCATAGCTCAGCTGGGAGAGCATCTGCCTTACAAGCAGAGGGTCATAGGTT
>ERZ826613.1143-NODE-1143-length-33456-cov-49.040478_pt1 | contig 33456 bp, 29 predicted proteins | sample MGYA00519925_ERZ826613 | MGnify/ENA primary metagenome ERZ826613 (study PRJEB31778, sample SAMEA3449236) | human gut metagenome | biome: human gut; feature: human-associated habitat; material: faeces | place: United Kingdom | collected 2010/2012 ... | reverse complement strand
ACACAGCTCATGAGCCCCCAAATATCATCTTAAATTCGGGATAATACTGGCAAGCGATGCCTGTGGCTATCCAGATAGCCCCACGCGCTTGTTGAGGGAAGTCCCCCAAGCCCCCTTGGAACACAGATTTTCAATCTGTGGCTGCGCGTTCTTGCGAACGCTTTTGACCGCGACCAGCTCACCGCTGGCCGTGGTCTTTTTCTTTTTGTTGCGGCTCGGTCTGCTCCATCGCCAGGACCCGATCCACATTGTTCTTGACCGTCAGCAGCTCCCGCATGCCGGCGCGGGCCTGCCGGTACTCGCCGTAAGCCGTTTTCTTATCCGCCAACAGCTGGGCATACTCAGCCTGAAGCTCCTTGATGGTGGGGAGCTTTTTCACGTTCAGCTCGTTGAAGGCTTCCTTGGCGGCCTGGTGTAACAAGATTTCATCCTCATGCTCCTGCCGGAATTTCTTTGAATACCCGGCCTTGCGGTAAGCCACATAGGTGTCGCGGGTCTTGGCATAGTTAACGATATGGGTGCGCAACACGGCGATCTCGGCCATGCGCTTCTCGGCGGCCTTGATCTGATCGGACAGCGCATTATAGCGGGCCGTCGCCTCTGCTGTTTTGGTTTCCAAATCGGCATAATCCAGCAGTCCGTGTTCAGAAAGGTAGTTGAAAGTCTGCGCCATCTGTTTGAGGTTGAACACCTTGGCCCAGCGGGCATACCCGGCACCTTTCCCGGCCTGGAGTTTTGCCTGGATGTCCACCAACAGATTGACCTTGAGCGGGGCGGCCTGTACAGCGGTTTTCTTGCAGGGCGTATGTTTTTTCTGGCCGGAGAGGACTGCCAACAGATCGTCCAGCGTGTAGCCGTCCCCCAGCCGGTCAAAGCGGACGTTGTTGCCCCAGCCCGCCGCGCCGATGGAAATGGTTTTGCCGCGCCGGTGAACGGTAAAGCCGTCCTGCTCCAACAGGCGCAGCAGTTCCTCCAAGCTGGCCGGTTTTTGCGCCAGTGCCCGGTCGATGGCCTGGCGCAACTGATCCTTGTGGGAGGGCTTGGCCGCATCGCCCAGCCATTTGTTGTAGCTATGACCACGCCGCTTGGGAGCCTCCACAATGGAGTAGCCGTTCTCGATGCAGATGGTGTCGCTCAGTCGGTGGACGGCGCGGGTGCTGCCCCAAAAGTTTCGGAACTTGCGGTCACACTCTAGCGTGGTGGAGTTCCATATAATATGGTTGTGGACGTGAGCCTTGTCGATGTGGGTACAGACGATGAAAGCGTGCTTGCCCTTGGTAAAACGCCGGGCCAGCTCCACGCCCAGCCGGTTGGCTTCCTCCGGCGTGATTTCGCCCGGCACAAAGGACTGCCGCAGATGGTAAGCGATCACATCATCCTTGCCGCGCACCCGGCCGGTGCGGGCGGCGTAGGTCTGCTTGTCCAGCAGGAACTGCGCGTCGGCCACGCGGCTGTCACACTGATAGCTGGTAATGAGCCTGCCGTGGTCGGTCTTTTCTGGATTTTTTACATAGTCGATGATGTCGCTGATCGCCTTGCCGACCGTGCGGCCCTTGCCAGCGTGCAGCGGTATGATGCGTGTGGTGGCCATAATGATTTTCCCTCCCTTTTAACAGACACTGTCTGTTGAATTGATTTTGCTGACCAAAGGCGGTGCCGAATCGCAGTTCAATTCGCCAGACGCTGTCTGGCATTTTCTATATTTGCAAAGAACTTTTTCAAAATCATATACCCAGCAGAATAGGTTTGATAATGCTTGAAAAATCCCGTATAATAAAAAAGTACGAATCTAACATTGAAAGGGGGCTGTTGCTCCTATGACAGAAACCGAACTTCTGAGGCTGATTGAGGACGGCGAAAACATCCAGGTGGAGTTTAAGAAATCTACCACCGAGATCACAAAGGATGTTTACGACACTGTTTGCTCATTCTCCAACCGGGACGGAGGAACGATTGTCCTGGGCGTCAAAGACAACGGGGAAATTTTGGGTATTGCGCCGGATGCGGTGGACCGCATGAAAAAGGACTTCGTGACTTCCATCAATAACGGGCAGAAAATCAATCCGCCCTTGTATTTGCAGCCGGAAGCCTGCACAGTGGACGGCCGCACACTGCTGGTCATTCAGGTGCCGTCCGGCAGCCAGGTTTGCCGCCACCACGGGCGGATTTTTGACCGCAGCCATGAAGCAGATATAGACATTACTGACAACTCCGACCTGGTGTACCAACTGTATGCTCGGAAAAGCGGCAGCTACTTTGTCAACAAAGTGACCCGTTTCCAGATGAATGACTTGCGCCCCGACCTGATCGAGCGCGCCAGGGCTATGACGGCCAGCCGCACGGCTAATCACCCGTGGAAATCTCTCTCGGATGAAGAACTGCTGCGCAGCGCCGGGCTGATTTTGAAAGACCCCGAACGGCAAATGGAAGGCATCACCCTGGCGGCTATCCTCCTATTTGGCAAGGACTCCACGATCTTGTCCGTGCTGCCCCAACACAAAACGGACGCCATCTTCCGGGTGGAAAATGTGGACCGCTATGATGACCGGGACGTGATTATCACCAATCTGCTGGAAACCTATGACCGGCTGATCGCTTTCGGTCAAAAGCACCTCAGCGACCCCTTTGTGCAGGAAGGCGTCCAAAGCGTCAGTGCCAGAGACCGCATCCTGCGTGAGATCTGCTCCAACAGCCTGGCCCACCGGGATTTTTCCAGCGGCTATGTGGCGAAATTGGTGATTGAGCGCGACCGGCTCTACACCGAGAACGCCAACCGTTCCCACGGGCACGGCGCTCTGCACCTGTCCTCCTTTGAGCCGTATGCCAAGAACCCGCCTATCTCCAAAGTGTTCCGGGAGATCGGGCTGGCAGACGAGCTGGGGTCCGGGATGCGGAATACTTACAAATACACGAAGCTCTACTCCGGCGGGACCCCGGAGTTTATCGAGGGCGATGTGTTCCGCACCGTGATTCCACTTGCCCCGATTGCGGTGGAAAAGGTTGGGCCGCAGAACGGAACCCAAGTGAGGACCCAAGTGAGGACCCAAGTGGAGACCCAAGTGACGCTCACAGAACAGATTTTAACCTTTTGCTCAGTACCGCGCTCGAAAGCTGAAATTGTGGAACATTGTGGATATAAAAACGCAAAAGGCTTTACAAAGAGATACTTGCGGCCACTGCTGGACAACGGACAGCTGCAAATGACCATCCCGGATAAGCCGAGGAGCCAGCATCAAAAGTATGTGACCGTACAAAAATCCATGCCAGAAAACTAAATCCGATCAGGGGGCCGGAGAATTGCATACTCCGACCCCCTGGTTTTTTATGTCCCTGATGGATTCAGAGTTTACTTTTATGCTAATCTTATCAACGAAATTAGCACGAAAGTAAAGTCAAAAATTGCCGGGGCTTCACTCCCGGCAATTCTTCGCTTCCTATTCAGCCGTACACCGCGTCCTGGATCGCATACCGCAGGTCCTGCACCTTGCCCACCAACCAGGCGGCGGCCAGCGGCAGGCCCAGCGGGCTGACCAGGAAGGCAATCACCAGCAGGATTACGCCGTTTTGTACGGAATATGTAACCAAGACTGCCAGCCCCAGCAATCCCACAATGGTGCTGACGATTCCCAGCACAAGACTGGACAGGTACAGAACTCCCATGCAAAGCCATACGAACAATGTCAGCGCCAGTACAACAGGTGCTGCCAACAATTTCAATAAAAACCTCATCTCAATGCCTCCCTTCGTGCCAGATACTTCTGCCGAAGCTGTTCTACTTTTTTCTCGCCTGTGTCATCCAGAGCATCCATCTCATCTTCCCGCAAAATCAGATACTCCTGATAGCCGGTGACCGCATCCAGCAGCTTGTCAAACAGTTCCTCCGGTGTCTGGCAGCACGTCACCTCGGACCAATCCTGCCCGGCGCTGTCCCATAGCATGACCGCATGGCCGTGGCGGGTAGGGACAACTTCCAGCGCCTGATCTTCCGCCAAATACTCCTCGAAAATTTTCAACACAACTTCATTTGTCAACATACAACTCAGCTCCTTAGTCGGTGCAACTCATCCTGGACCTATTGTACCCGCTTTTCCGCAGAGTCTGCAACGATACGGGCAAAGAAAAAAGAGGGAGGTCCAGCACAGCAACCTGCACGCGCCGGACCTCCCTCACAGCCGGGGCGTATGCCCCTGTCACGTCAGCTTTGCCAGCTGGGTCAATACCTGATGTACCCCGTCCCACAAAGCCTCCTGCCGCCGGGATATATCCTCCAAATCGGCGTCATAAATGCGCCCGGTTTCGTGCGCACGGCGGGCCAGCTGGTTCAAGTTATTGCTGGAATAGCGCATCAGGGACACCAGCTCCTTCAGCTCCGGCAGTTCCAGGCGCACCACATAGCCGTCCAGGGCCATCTTGCGCAGGTAGGCTTCCCGGTTTGTTGTCCCCAACTGGGCCATCTTCTGCTCGATCAGCGCCAGTTCTTCCGGCGAGACCCGGAAGTTCAGCTGCACCTCCCGCTTGCGCTTGGGGGCGCTCACCGCTCCGGCTCCTTTTTCTTATGGAAGGGGGATTTTTTCTCCGGCTTTTCAGCGGAGCGCGGCTCCTGTTTCAGCTGGCGGCAGACAGAGCGGCGGCGCTGGCACAGCTCCTTGGAACGGTCCTCACTGGCCAGGATGGTAACATAGGTGCCGGGCAGGTCCTTCATGCCGGTGATCGCCAGACTGCGGAACGGCAGCAGCGCCATCAGCTGGTCGTGGGCCTGGGTGCCTGCGCGGGCCAGAAAGTCCGGCGAAACGCGGGCCATGTAGTGGGTGCCGTGGGGGCTGTTGGGCGTATCCGGCGCACGAAGCTCCTGCAAGATCCGGGCGGCCTCGGCGCGGATTTCCTCTGGCGTCAGCGGCTGGAGCCGCAAATAGTCCTGCCGCGCCTGGCTCAAGAACAGATCGACCAGGCCGGAGTGGCTGTCCACCACAAAGTCCAGGTTGCGTTCGCCGCCAAAGCCGTCCGGGTTGGGCGGGATGTCCACCGTCCTGGCCCACGCCTTGTTGGCCGGACTGAAACGCTCATCCCACTCTTTCTGCTGCACGGTGTTTGCCAGCACATAAAGGGTGCGGGTGTAGCCGAACTGCTCGATCACCTGGGGCACCGCGTCCTTGTCCAGCCGGTTGTCCCGGTAATGTTCCGAAATGGACGCCTCGATGGCTTCCTTGCAGGCGATGTTGGCGCGGCGGGATGCCCGGTACAAATCCAAATCGCCCTGTTCGCGGGCATAGGCGGCATCGTGCCGGTAGAGCGGCAGTTCCCGCTGGGCGTCCAGCGCCGCCTCGGCCCGCTGCTCGATGCTGTCCCGCACCACATCCATGTAGGAAGTTTCCCGGTCGGCAAACTCCTTGTACACATCGGCCAGCGGGGACGGCGACGCCAACAGCGCGGCGGCCCGGCTTTGGGGCAGATCCAGTTCCTCCATTGCCATCAAAATATCCTCACGGACAACGTACTCATAGGCATGGTTCAGAATTTCTTCCGGCGGCTGGCTTTTCAGCCAGTCCCGGAGCTTGTCCTGCTCGGCGGCCATCTTTTCATAGAGGGCCGTATTTTTGTCTGCGTTCATGTTATCGCACCTCCTGTTCATGGTGTTTGGGTTTCTTTTCGGGGCTACGCAGCGGCACCGGGCGTTTCAGCCCTTCCAGCACCGAGGGACGGCTGCTCTTAGCCACCACCGCCTCCGGTGCGGGGCGCTTATGGCCGTCAATATTCAGCAGCACATCCAACTCGGTCAGCCGGGCGGATTTGTCCCGCAGCTCCTGCTCCTGGGCAAAGGGTTTCCCCACCTCGGCCTTGGCGGCGGCCTGCTGCTGATAGAGGTTATCCAGCTGATTTTTCACCGCCTCCAGCCGCTGGAGCATCTGGGCAAGGGCGTTGTCAATACGGGTGAGGTTGCCGCGTGGGTCGGTGCCGAGGGTCGCCCGGTGGGTCATCTCGCCTTTCAGCAGGAGCATATATTCCTGCCGGAAAGCATCAAACGACACCGACATAGCAAAGCCCCGGTAGCTGCCCACCGATACCGGATCGGAGCCTTTGACCTCTTTGCAGGCATCCAAAAGCGCCGCACCGGCGTTCTCCTTGTCGGTCAGGGTGTCGCCCCGGACTTCCATGCCCGCAAAGCCGTCCTCCGGGTGCGGGTGTTCCGCCAGCGTTTTCATATCCGCTTCCAGCCCGGTGATAAAACCCTTGTTTTTTTCGATCTCCTCCGGGAAGGTTTTGAGCAGCTGGTCCTCCAAGTGGTATTGCTTGCTTTGGTGGTCGGCCTTCATCAATTTCAACCGCGCCACGTCCACATCCAGGTCCATTCGTTCCTTGATGCGCGGGTCGCCTGCGCACAAAGCCTTGATCTCGGCAAATGACAACGCCGTTTCGTCCACATCGTCGCAGCTCCGTACCGGGGATTTGGAGGTCATAATTTGGCTGATAAACCGTTGTTTATTCTCAACGGTCTGCCAGAGATAGGCATCGAAAGTTCCCTCAGTGACGTAGCGATACACATGGACGGTCTCGTTCTGGTTGCCCTGGCGCTCAATGCGGCCCTTTCGCTGGGCCAGGTCGCCAGGCCGCCACGGGCAGTCCAGGTCATGCAGTGCCACCAGGCGATCCTGGACGTTGGTACCCGCGCCCATTGTCTGTGTACTGCCCAGCAGCACCCGCACCTGGCCGGTGCGCACCTTGGAGAACAACTCTTTTTTTCGTACCTCGGTGTTGGCCTCATGGATAAAGGCGATCTGTTCGGCGGGCACGCCCTTGGCAATGAGCTTTTGTCGAATGTCCTCATACACCGTAAAGGCCGGTTCCGGCTCCGGCAGCGGCACCGTGTTCTCCAATGCGTGCAGCGTTGGGTTGTCCAGCGCCTTTGCTGCCTTTTGGGCAGGCCGGGCCTGGGGTGTGGAAATGTCGCAAAAGACCAGCTGTGTCAGCTTGCCGGCCTCGCCGTCCTGCCAGATTTGCATGATATTGTTCACACACTGGTTGACTTTGGTGCCCGGCTCATCCGGCAGCAGTTGGTTGATGATCCTCTGGTCCAAGCCTAACTTGCGTCCGTCGCTGGTGATCTTGAGCATATTGTCCTGGGATGGGTCTACCGTACCGCTGTGTACCTGAGACGCCCGCTCGGAGAGTGCCTGTACCATCTCTTTCTGGATTTCGGTGGGCTGGGCCACGACGTTGTGGTACTCCACCTGCGGCGTGGGCAGATGCAGCTGGTCGGCGGTCTTGATGTCGGCCACCTCTTTGAACAGGTTCATCAGCTCCGGCAGGTTAAAGAACTTGGAGAAACGGGTCCTGGCCCGGTAGCCGGTCCCCTCCGGGGCAAGCTCCAGCGAGGTGCAGGTCTCCCCGAAGCGGCTGGCCCAGCAGTCAAAGTGGGTCATGCCCAGCTCTTGCAGGCGGTCATATTGGAGATACCGCTGCATGGTATAAAGTTCGGTCATACTGTTCGACACAGGTGTGCCGGTCGCAAAGACAACGCCCCGGCCACCCGTCAGCTCATCCATATAGCGGCACTTGGCGAACATATCGCTGGATTTCTGCGCGTCCGTAGTGGAGAGGCCCGCCACGTTGCGCATTTTGGTGTAAAGAAACAGATTTTTATAGTTGTGGGCCTCGTCCACGAACAGCCGGTCAACGCCCAACTGCTCGAACGTCACCACGTCATCTTTTCGATCCTCGGCTTGCAGCTTTTCCAGCCTGGCTTCCAGGGACTTTCGGGTGCGTTCCAGCTGCTTGACCGTAAAACGCTCCCCGCCGCTGGCCTCTACCTCAGAGATACCCTCGGTGATCTCCCAGATCTGTTCCTGCAAAAGCCGCTCCTGGCGTTCCTTGCTGATGGGGATTTTCTCAAACTGGCTGTGACCCATGATGATGGCATCGTAGTCGCCGGTGGCGACTCTGGCACAAAATTTTTTGCGATTGTGCTTCTCAAAATCTTTTCGCGTTGTCACCAAGATGTTGGCGGATGGGTAGAGCCGCAGGAACTCCGACGCCCACTGCTCGGTCAAGTGGTTCGGCACCACAAAGAGAGATTTCTGGCAAAGGCCCAATCGTTTGGCCTCCATCGCGGCCCCGACCATTTCAAAAGTTTTGCCCGCGCCCACCTCATGGGCTAACAGCGTGTTGCCGCCGTACAGCACATGGGCGATGGCGTTTTTCTGATGCTCCCGCAGGGTGATGGACGGGTTCATGCCGCCAAAGACGATATGGCTGCCGTCATACTCGCGGGGCCGGGTACTGTTCATCTCCTCGTTGTACTGGCGCACCAATGCCTGCCGCCGCTCCGGGTCGCGCCAAATCCAATCCTTGAACGCCTCCCGAATAGCCTGCTGCTTCTGCGCGGCAAGGGTAGTCTCCTTGGCGTTCAGCACCCGGCGCTCCTTGCCGTCTGCGTCCTCCACGGTGTCGTAGATGCGCACATCCCGCAGGTTCAGGCTGTCCTCCAGGATTTTATAGGCGTTTGCCCGCTCGGTTCCATACGTCGAATAAGCAGCCACATTGTTCTGTCCAACGGCATTCTTGCCGGAGATCTGCCATTCCGCCGTAAAGGGGGTATAGTGGACCTCAATGCTGCGCTGAAGGTAAAAGGGCGTGTCAAAGGTCTCGTACATGAATTGCTGGATATACTCCTTGTCGATCCACGTTGCCCCCAGCCGCACCTCGATCTCGGAAGCGTCCAGGTCCTTGGGCTGGGCGGCAGTCAGTGCCTCCACGTTGACCGCAAAGGACGGTTCGGTTTCGGCTGCCCGCTGTGCCTGACGCAGCTTCCGGCGCACGTTGCCGGACAGGTACTCGTCCGACGTGACACAGTGGGGCCGCCCATCCGGCTCGGCCTGGCCGGGAACGCGGAAGATGACGCCCCGCAGCTCGACGGCCAGTTCCTCACTGGTTTTGCCGGTTAGCTGCTCCATGTAAGCCATATCCACACAGGCTTTCTCCGAGATGGAGACCGCCAACGCCTCGCTGGCCGTGTCCACGGTGGTGACGGCTTCATGGGGTTTGATGGTCCGCTTTGAAAACATATCCGCCTTGCGCTCCAGCTTGCCATCCTCATCCAGCACCTCCAGGGCGCAGAGCAGATAGTAGCTGCTGTCATCGGCAAAGGCCAGCCGGTTCGCCCGGTCGTTGATCAGGCCATACTTGGCGGAAAAATCGTCATAGAGCCGGTTCAGTTCGGCCATCTGTCCCTGAATGGCGGCCTCCGGCGCGGCGGCGTCCATCTCCAGGTCGATGAGCTGCTGCACACAATCCCGCAGCCCCACCAGCCCTTTGACGCGGGCTTCGGCGGTGGCGTTGAGGTCAGGGCGCACCATACGGCTGTTTTCCCGGAAGTACACCGCACCGTCCACCACCGTGTAGGAGTAATTCTTCACATTGGGGTCAGCCGGGAGGGATTCGTCGATGTCCTCGCCCTCTCCCAACTCCGGCAGCGCGGCCTCCTGGTAGGTGCCGTGGATGTGCTGTACGGCATTGTGCAGCTGGTCGGCCAGCTCCAGCCCCTCGATGGGGACCACGGTGTAATCCTGCTTGCCATATTGGGTGCTTTCGGCGGTGGGCCGCCCCAGCACCATCTCCGGGTGATCCAGAAAATATTGGTTGACCGTGAAGCCTTCCTCGGTCCGGCCGGTTTGGGTCCAGTCCGGGGCGATGTCTAGCGGACGGTCCCGCTTTTGCAGAAACAGGATGTCGGACACCACATCGGTCCCGGCGTTGGCGCGGAAAGCGTTGTTGGGCAGGCGGATCGCCCCCAGCAGCTCGGCCCGCTGGGCCAGATACCGGCGCACGGTGGAATCCTTGGCGTCCATTGTATAGCGGCTGGTGACGAAAGCTACCACGCCGCCCGGCCGCACCTGATCCAACGCTTTGGCAAAGAAGTAGTTGTGAATGTTGAAGCCCAGCTTGTTGTAGGCTTTATCGTTCACCTGGTATTGACCGAAAGGGACGTTGCCGATGGCAAGGTCATAGAAGTCCCGCCGGTCAGTGGTCTCGAAGCCCGCCACGGTGATGTCGGCTTTGGGGTAAAGCTGCCTGGCGATGCGCCCGGAAATGCTGTCCAGCTCCACGCCGTACAAACGGCTCCCGGCCATGCTCTCCGGCAGTAGCCCAAAGAAGTTGCCCACGCCCATCGACGGCTCCAAAATGTTGCCGGTGCGGAAGCCCATCTGCTCCACAGCCTCATAAACGGCGCGGATGACGGTGGGGCTGGTGTAGTGGGCGTTGAGGGTGGAGGCCCTGGCCGCAGCGTATTCCTCTGGGGTCAGCAGTTCCTTCAGTTCCGCATACTCGGCGGCCCACGCGGGTTTGTCCGGGTCAAAGGCATCCGCCACGCCGCCCCAGCCCACATAGCGGGACAGCACTTCCTGCTGCGCCGGCGTGGCCTGGCCGGTGGTTTCCTCCAGGTATTTCAGCAGCTTGATCGCCGCCACATTGGCCTGGTACTTGGCCTTGGGGCCGCCCTCGCCCAGATGGTCGTCGGTGATGCGGAAGTTCTCGGCGTTGCGGCGCAGGTTGTCCCGGTATTCCTGATAGGCCGCCTGCTCGGCTGCCCTCTGGTTGGGAAAAGTCTGCCACTCGCCGTTCACCGGGATAGAAATCGGGTGGTCTGTCTTTTCGTCCGGCGTCGATTCGGGCAGCGTAGGTTCCGGCCGGTCAACGTGCAGCCGTTCCACCACCACGTCATAGGGTAGATGGTTTTTGTCGCCGGGGTAGACGGCCACCGTCTCGGAGTGGAACTCCGGTGCCTCAGCGGCTTCTTCAATGGGCTTGGCGGTTTCGGCAGGTTCTTCCTCGGCGGCAGGGGCTTCCATATACGGTTCATCCTGCTCCTGCACGAAGCCGTCCAGCTGGCGGGCATATAGCCCGCGCAGCAGCGGCGCGACCTCATCCCAGCGGAAGAACAGCATAGCCAGTCGCTTCTCATCCGCGTCCAGCACTTCCAGCTCGATGCCTTCGGGTATGGTGCGGTAGTCGGCGGTGTCGCCGGTCTCCAACTCCATCGTCTCGATGATGTCGGGGTAGGCCCGGCTCAGCCACAGGGCGACCTCCCGGTTGCTCTTGCCGGTGCGCAGCAGTTCGGAAACCTCCGCCTTGTCCGCCGCGCCGATGAGGCCGTGGGTCAGCACGTCCCGCAGGTCCTGGTCCGCCGTGTCGGGGTTGACGGGCAGGAACTCGGTGTAAAAGTCGTTGCGGTTGTCTGCCCGCAGAAGCTGCTCGAACCGCTCCCGGCTCTCGGCCCGGTAGATGGGATAGCTCATGCCGGTGGGCAGCAGCTGCACCGTATCTTCCCGCAGTTCGGTGATCTGGTGGGCGCGGTCATCCAGATAGACGGTATCGCCCACATTGTAAACCGGGGCGGACGGGTCGTAAGAGGTGCGCTCCGGGATGGTGCCCCGGATGGCGGCATATTCCTCGTCCGACACCGTGATGTCGATCTCATGGGTGGGTTCGCCGCTGCCGATGGTGAGGGTGTCTCCCTCGAGGGTGATGGGCTGGCCGGACAAGTCCGGCAAAGGCGGTTTTGCCGCTGTCTCGGCCTGTTCCTCGGCTGCGACGGTCTCCACATCCCGCATGACCTGCTGGATGAACGGGTCACTGTCCAGTTTTTTCGGGTCCACCACCTGACCGTTCACAATGCCGCGCTCGGCCAGCGCCTCCCGGATGGCGATGAGGTCGATGTTGTCAAAACGGTCCTGCTCCGCCTCGGTGTAGAACCGATCTTCCTTGATGAGCTGGGCGATCCGGCGCTGCACCTTGGGCCAGGACACGTCGCCCGCCGCGCTGTCCACCGTCACAGGCAGGGCCGGGAGGTCATCGCCGTACTCCTGCCGCAGCCAGGCGGCGGTGTCCTTTTCACGGGCATGGTCCCTCATGTAGCGAACAACTGCGTGCTTACTTTCGATTTTGCCGTTCCATTCCTGGATGGCGGCGTCAATGTCGGCCTGGGTCAGCGCCCGGCGCACGGGTTCCGCCTGCGCAGCGGGTTTGGGCATAGAAAAAGCAGAGGGCGTTTTCACACTCTCTGCTTCGTCGATTTTATGGATTTGTTCCGCTTCGGAGAGGAACAGGTTTAAGGTCAGCTGTTGATAAGTTCCGCCAGCAGGATCTCCTCCGCCTGGGCCTTGCAGGTGTTCATCAGGCCCACCCAGGCCATCGGGTCGCTGGCTTTCAGCGCCTCCGTCGCGCCCACGTCTTTCGCCAGCTGGGACATCATCTGCTCCAGACGGATGTTCGCGGTCTCGTCGATCTCCCGAAGGTGCGGGTACAGCTTCTCGGTCATCAGCAGCTGATTGTACAGGATGGGCCGGTGTTCTTTCAGATACGCTTTCCTCATCCTGCCGTACTTGCCCAGGGGTTTCTCCGGCTGTTCGGACAGCTTCAGGTCGGGGATCAGGTAATCGCCGTTTCTCGTGTAAGTCAGGTTGTTCTCCATGTGTGGCACTCCTTTCCGCGCTCTTGGCGCGCTCATAGTTCTGAATGGTGACGCCGATCTGCCGCAGCACCTGCTGGTTTATCTGGCTGACCGCCGTGCCCAGCGCCCCCACGGTGGCGGGGGTGTTGAAGTCGAAGATCGCCATGAAATCCTCATGGCTGAAATACTGCTCCGGCTCCAGCCCGCAGCGGGACATCAGGGCGTAGGTGATGCTGACAGCGGCGGCGGATTTGAACTGGACTTCGATGTTGTACTCATCGTACTCCTCCAAAAAGGAACCGTCAACGATGTAGAGAATGTCCTGCCGGTGATCCGTCCAGTATTCTTCCGCCAGACCGGCGGCCACATCGGCCAGTTGCTGGGGCAGCTCTTCGCCGCCCACACCGTAGTTTCCCTCCAGCATCGCCATGACCGGCGCGGTGTGTTCCTCGTTCATCGTCCACAGCCATGGGGTACGAGAATGTTCACGGGTGCCGGTGTCGGAAATGTCAAACACATACCGCAGCCGGGGCCGGTCCCCGGAATCATCCACCAGGGCGATGCCCTTGGACCCGCGCCGCACATACCGGCCCATGCGGTTGTTCCACAGGTCGTACTCGGCGCAGGCGGTGGCGTCCGGGCGCTGGGCGTAGATCATCAGCTGCTCATGGAACGGATATTTGTAGAGGCGGGCGGCGGTGGTGAGAAAGCCCGCCCACTCCTGCCAGCTGCCGGTGAGCTGCCGCGCCACCTGATCGGCCATCTGCGCATATTGTTCTGCTTTGGTTGGCATGGGGTTCTATCCTCCCTTCCTTCGGATATGAAAATGGGGCGGCACGGCGGCCGCCCCGGCTGGTTAAAACAGGGGGTTACTCGTCAAAATCCGGGTACAGTTCCAGCTCATCAAACTCGGCGTCTGTCATGGCGCGCAGTTTAGCGAGGGTGCTGTCGGTCAGGGCCAGCAGCTCGGTCTCGTCCGCCTGCAAGTGGCCGCGCATCTCGGTCAGGGCCTCGATGGCCCCCTGGCGGGTGCCGGGGTTGTAGATGCACAGCAGGTTGGTTTCCTCAAAGGTCAAAGCGTTCATATCAGATCTCCCTTTCCGCGCTCTTTTTGGGCGCTGTCTTTTTATGTTCGGGTTTGGGCTGGCTTTTCAGTTGCTCCACAACGGATTTCTTCTTGTCCCGGTCCTCCCGATGGGCGGCGGCAGCCAGGTCCATCAGAGAAATGGGCTGACCGCTTCTGGCCTGCTGTTCCAGTTGGGCCACCGTCAGCTCCTTGGGGCCGTTGTTGATGATGCCGTCGATCATGCCGTAGTCATCCTCCACGGCCATCTCCGCATTTTTCAGCGGGTTGTCCGGCAGGAATCCGGGAACCTCGGCAAAGCCGAAGCTGTCGCAGTAATGACAGGATACCTTGCCGTCCCGCTTGATGGCAACGATGTCGCTGACGCTCATGGATGGGTGGTGGTAGTCGGCTGGGTGTTCGTTGTTGAAGCGATATTCGAGATTGTCCAGCACGCTGCCTTTCAAGTCGCCGGGGGCCAGCGGCGCGGTGTAGACCAGATCATAGTTGTCACGCTGCACCGTGCGCCCAATGGACTTGATCCACTCCAGCCCCTCATAGCGGATGTCCCGCAGCTCGTCGGTGTGTTTCACCTGGTAGATGGCGAAGCAGTCGCCCTTGTGGCCAAGGAACGCCTGCTCCCGTTCCTGCTGGTGGTCCATGCGCTCCTTGACCTGGGCACCGAAAGCCGGGCTTTCCTCCCATTCCTCGCGGGTGACGGCAAAAATGCCATCGTGGGCGTCCAGGTCAGTGGTATCAAAAGCCATCGCTGGGTTCTCGCCCTGCTGGATGATGTAAACGGTCAGGTCGCACTCCATCAGCTCATAGGCGCGTTCTTTGGAGAGGGGCAGAAGGTCGCTGTCCAGGTAGCCGCACTTTTCCAAATCGTCCTGGGTCAGCGCCGGGTCCGGCATGGGATATTCGTCCAGATGCTGTTCCGGGGCGTCCGGCAGCTGGGTGGTTTCCGGGGCGGCGGCCTTGGCCTCTGTCTGCATCTGCTGGACAGCCGCCTCCTGCAAGGTCTCAATCATGGACAGCGGCGCATACTGAATGGACTGGCCGCCCATGTCATGCATCTCACAGATTTTCAGCGCGGCGGTGGACAGGGGCAGCTCCGGCGCGTCCATCTGGCCGCCGTCCAGCTGCTTCCTGGTGGCGGCATCGTAGAGCGTGTAGTCCCAGCCAGTATCACAAGTCTGAACATGAAGATAGGTGGCTTCATCAACCAGCAGCAGGGCCTCCTGGGCTTTGGCGCTTGGGGCAGGTGCGTCGGGCGTTTCTTCTGCGGGCTGCTGGGGTGCAGCCTGTTCCGGCTGGGCAGTCAGGTCAATGCCGCGCTCCTTGCAGATAACCTTATAATGCCGGTCAATGTCCGCGATCAGTTCCCCGGCCGCCTTGTTGATGGTCTCCAAACTGGCACGCAACTCCGGCAGCTCCTTACCCTGGCTCCAGTTGGCGATGTAGCCGAAGCTGTTCTCGCCGGTCTGGATACCGTAATACTGGCAAACCACGTAGGAAATGCTCTCGGCCTCCACCTCCTCGGTGTTGCGGTCTTTCTTCTTGGGCGGCTCCTTGTCACCGGCCCTGGCCGCTTCCTCCTGGACCTGGGCGTAGTTATGCAGTTTACTGTGGGCGATCTCATGGACGGCGGCGGAAACGGTCTGCACCTCGCTCATGCCCTCCCGGATGGCGATGCGCTGCTGGTCCGGCGAAAAATACCCGTCCATGTTGGCAGCCATCGGCTCCACAGAAAGCGGCACCGGCGCGGACCGGCGCAGGGCTTCCATGAAAGCCTCGTAGTTCTGGACGTTCCCGGAAAGGGAGGACGCCAGCTCCGGCAGGGGCTTGCCGTCCGTCTGGCTTACATCGAACACCTTCACCGGGCGGAACATGGGGATTTCGATTTCTTTTTCCTCCATGACCGCCTTTCCCTCTGCATCTAGGATGGGGGCTTTGGTGTCCGGGTCCAGCTTCTGCTCCTCGATCTTTTTCTTGAACGGCGTGGGCGCGATGATGGTGATGCCATGTTCGCCGCGCTTCACATGACGCTCAAACTGATTTTTCCACTTGTTGTACCCGGCCACCAGCGTGGCGTCCGGCTTCTGCATATAGATGAGCATGGTGTTGTTGACGGAGTAGCGGTGGAACCGGGACATCACGGACAGGTAGCGCATATACTTTTCGCTCTCGAACAGTTCCTTGATACCCTGCTCGATGCCCGCCGTGATTTGCTGCAACCGTTCCCGGTTGGTGGGTTTGTCAGCCATGATGTTCACTCTCCCTTCTATGGCCGAAATTTCAGCGGTGTGTTCTGCGATCCACTGGTCTTGTTTCTCGGTGCTGCTGTCGAGAAAGGTGTCCAGCAGATAGCCCATGTAATCTTTTTTCTGGATGGCCTCCAAAAAGCGTGGGTGCGGGTCCTCGTCCGGCGTCTTTGGGGAATAGTCGGCCTCCCATTTTCGGAGCAAATGGTAGTAGTCGGTCAGGACACGCCAGCCGTGTTCCCGTTTTTCTTTCCGCGCCTGCGCCTCGGATTTTTGCCGGACATAACTTCGCCGGGGCGGGGCCTTGCTGTCATAGGAAAGGCCAAAATCCTGGGCCAGCTTTTCGGCGGCCTCCTTGGGGGACAGGTCATAGAGCCGGGCGGTGAAGTCGATCACATCGCCGTCTGCTCCGCAGCCAAAACAGTGGAAACGGGCGTCCACCTTCATGCTGGGGTGGCGGTCATCGTGGAAGGGGCAGCAGGCCATGCCGCCGCGCCCCACCGCGATGCCGTAAAGCTCCGCCGCCTCTCTGGCGGTGACGGACTGTTTTACGACTTCAAAGACGCTCTCGCCCATGCTCACTTGCCGCCCGCTTTGGGGACGGGCGGTTTGTACCCAGCAGCCTTGGCCCGTTCGCTGGCGGCCTTGCGGCGCTCGGCGCTGTACGGCTCCCGCACCGACACGCAGCGTTTGGGCACCGTAAAGGTCTGACGGTCCTTTTTCACGATCTGGTCCGGGTATTTTTCCGCCAGCCGCCGCAGCTTTTCCAGCAGGCGCGGGTCGTGGGAATAGACCTCGGCGGTGGCCTCGGCCTGGTTGTAGAGGATAATCGTTTCCTGTTCATACAAACTCAGTTTCATTTGCCGCCGCCTTTCTGCCGGTCAAAGTCCAGCTTGAAGTTGACGTACTGGCCGGTATCTTCCAGCACCACGGTGGCGTCGTAGGTCTTGCCGCTTTTCTCAGAGTACAGCCCCGTCACATGGGCGCGGCCATCTTTGAGCAGCGCCGCCACAATGGCCTTGGTGGGTTGTTTGCGCTTCGCTGCCCACCAGTTGTTGTTCTTCCAGATCGCAAATTTGCAAGATTTGTCCTGACAGAAGAAGCCTTTTTGCATTTCTGCAATTTCACCGCCGCAGCGGGGGCATTTGCCCACCACCTCGCGGGGCGGGGTGAACAGGTACTCGCTGCCCTTGATGACCTGATAGGTTCCCACCAGCTCCTTCAGCATGGCGGTGATCTCGGCCATGAAGTCCTCCGGGGCCAGCTCGCCGCGCTCGATCTCGCCCAGCCGGTACTCCCATTCGGCAGTCAGTAGCGGGGATTGCAGCTGCTCCAGCAGGACGGTAATCAGGGAAATGGCGTCGTGGGACGGCAAAAGCTGCACGGTTTTCTTACTCTTTTTCCGTTCCAGAAAGCCGGTGGACACCAGCTTCTCCAAAATCCCGGCACGGGTGGCGGGGGTGCCCAGCCCTTTACGTTCGGCATCCTCCGGCATATCTTTGGCACCAGCGGTCTCCATCGCGGCAAGAAGCGTATCTTCTGAAAAATGTTTGGGCGGGGTAGTCTTGCCCTCCTTGACGGCGGCCCCCGTGACCGGCAGCTCCTGGCCCTCGGTCAGTTCTGGCAGGGCCTTGTCCTCGGCCTCTTTGTCCGGCTCCACATTTTTCATGCTGGCCCGGTAGGCGGTGTCCAGCGCCCGCCAGCCGGATTGCTTCACCGTGCGGCCCTTGGTGGTAAACTCCGCACCGGCGCACTCCACCGTGACAGAAGTTTCATCGTAGATATAGGACGGGGCCACCGCACACAGCAGCCGCAGCGCCACCAGCTCCAGAATGGCCCGTTCCCCCACTGGCAAAGCAGACAGATCCGCCTCCCGGATGTTCCGGGTCGGGATCACCGCATGGTGGTCGGTCACTTTCTTGTCGTTGATGACCGTTGCTACATCGCAGGAGATGGCGATGCCCTTGCGGAACGGCATGGCGTTGGCAACCAGATTCACCAGCACCGGCAGGCCCTCGGCCATGTCGGAAGTCAGGTAGCGGCTGTCCGTCCGGGGATAGGTGCAGAGCTTCTTTTCATAGAGGTTTTGCAGATAGTCCAGCGTCTGCTGCGCCGTGAACCCCAGCAGGCGGTTGGCGTCCCGCTGGAGGGTGGTGAGGTCATAGAGGGCGGGCGGCATCTCGGTTTTGTCCTTGCGCTCCACCTGTTTGACCGTGGCCATGCCGCCCTCGCTGGCTTGCCGCAGTTGCTCGGCAGTGCCTTTATTGTCCATCCGAGAGCTGGCAGCGGAAAAGCCGGGCAGTTCCAGCGCCACCGTATAAAACGGCACCGGCTTGAAGGCGTCGATCTCGGCCTCCCGCTGGACGATGAGCGCCAACGTCGGGGACATGACGCGGCCAATGTTGAGGGTGCGGTGGTACAGCACCGAAAAGAGGCGGGTGGCGTTGATGCCCACCAGCCAGTCGGCCTTGGCCCGGCAGAGGGCCGCCTGATGCAGACCGTCATAGTCCGCACCGGGGCGCAGGTTGGCAAAGCCCTCCCGGATGGCGGAATCCTCCATGCTGCTGATCCACAACCGTTTCATGGGCTTGGTGCAGCCCGCCAGACAGTAAACGGTGCGGAAAATCAATTCACCCTCGCGTCCCGCGTCGCAGGCGTTGACCACTTCGGTCACGTCCTCCCGCCGCAACAGGGTACACAGCACATCGAACTGTTCCCGCTTGTCCTTGGAGATGGTAAAGCGCCAGGTCTCCGGCAGGATTGGCAGGTCATCGTAGCGCCACTTGGCATAGTCGGGATTGTAGACGGAGGCATCGGCCAGCCCGGCCAGATGCCCCAGGCACCAGCTCACCAGCCAGCCGCCGCCCTCCAGGTAGCCGTCCCTGCGGGTGGTAGCGCCCAGTACAGCGGCCAACGAATTTGCAACCGAAGGTTTCTCGGCAATTACCAATTTCATTTTTGCTTCCTCCTTTCGCGCAGCCACGCAGTCAGCTCTTTGTGGCAGAAACCCACACAGGGCTGGCCGGGGCGATAGGTTCCACAGCCATAACAGGGGTGGCCGGGAGATAAAGAGGGAGGACGGGAAGCTGCCTTCCCGCCCTCCGGCCTGCGCGTCATCATGGGTTCATAAGGGCTGTCGGTGAACCGGGTCATTTGGCCGGGTTCTCGCTTTCCTCATCGCCGCCCCCGCCGGCGTCCTCCGGCTCGTCGGATTCCTCGGTCTCCCAGGGGTCCGCATCCTCCTGTTCGGTATCGTCCTCGCCGTAGTCGTAATCATCCAGATTGTCGCTGCCCTTGGTCTTGGGCTTCTGCTTGATGAATTTGAAGTAGACCAGCGCACCGATGCCGCCCAGCACAGCCAGCACCACCAGCAGCATCGCCGGGTTCAGCCCCGCCGGTTCCTGTTCCGGCTCCGGCTCTGTTTCCGGGGCGGGCGTAGGTTCCGGCTCCTGGCCCGTACACTCCGCCATGTTCACGGCACAGACCGGGCAGGCCGTATTCACCGCACCGGCGGCGCATTTTTCCGTGCAGTTGCAGACAGCGGGCGTTTCCTCCGCCGTCTCGCCGTCCTCCATCAGCGCCTCCAGATCGGCCTCGTCCACCTGGTTCAAGAAGTGGACGGCAGTCTCCTTGTCCTCGTTGGCGCGGTCAATGAGGATATAAAAGTAGTTGCCTGCCTTGGTGGTGACGGTGATGAGCTGCTTGTTGCCGCCAAAGTCATCCACCAGGGCGGCGTTGCCCTCCGGGGTCAGGGCGGGGCTGTCCTCAGTTTCCTCCACCACCACGTTGCTGTCATTGGTGGCGTCCGCAGCCGGTGTGGCTATCGGTGCAGGGTCAGCGCCCTGGGCAAAGGCGGTCACAGAGAAGCCGCCCATCAGCACCAGGCAGGTGCAAAGGGCGGCAAGGGTTCTACAAATTTTCTTATTCTTCATGGGTCATATCCTCCTGTTCGGGATCGACGGGAACCGCGTCCCGGCCGGGCACCATGCCGCCAGACAGCATGGCGGACAGCTGGGCCGGGGTCATGCGCACAGCGCGCACCATCTGGACGATTTCCAGGTTCTCCGCCTCGGTTTTTTGCGCTTCCAGGGCCTTCAGCTTTTCCTGCTGCTCCGCGATTTTCTCGCGGGTCTTGGCGATCTCCTGGTCAATGCGCTCGATTTTGTTCTTAGCCATAATCAATCACTCCATTCCATATCGCTCTTTCCAAGCGTAGTTGCGCCCCAAACCTTTGACGGTTTTGAGATGGGGCATCGCGTTTTCTTCGATGGCAAGCGCCCGCCGGTACAGGTCGGGGTGCTGCCGTTTCAGGGCTTCGATTTCCTCTCGCTTCATGCTGGGACAGAAGAAGCAGGACGATTTGCCGGGCAGAGGCAGACCCGCCTCCTGGATCGCCCGAATACAATCGTCCCGCGTCCAGTGCCAATCCTCGATCAGCGGGTAGCGGTTCTCATATTTTTTGTCCGCTTCATTGAATTTTCTGGAATGCTCATACCGTTTCCGCTCCCCGGCATCGTAGCCGATAAACCGTGTGACCCGGTTCCCGGCCTGCCACACAGCGCGGCACAGCGGGTGGTGGTTACAGAACTTTTCCTGCGGCCCGACCTTGTGCTTCTGAGAACACCGCTTAAACCCGTAAGCAATGGAGGGAAGCGTGCCGGATCGCAGACACTCTGTTTCCAATGTCAGGCGGTTGCCGTTGCAGTCCATCTTTTCCACCACCGTGATGGGCGGCATACCGTGGGCGCGAAGCCATTCGTTCATAGTTTCAAGGAACTGATAGGTGTGGGGCTGTTCCGCCCCGGTGTCCGCAAAGGTGATGAGGTCAACGGGAATCCCGTGCTGATGAAGCCCAACCAAAAGAGCGGCACTGTTCGTGCCGCCCCCAAAGGATATAATATTCAGTTTTATACCTCCGCAAAAAATCACCAGTTCATCAGGCCGTAGCCCTTGATGCACTCGTAGGTCAGGGAATAACTTTTGATCTTGCAGGCATCGCCGGAATTGCCCTCCACGGTGTAGACTTTGCTGCCATCGGTGCCCACCACGATGCCCACATGGTCGGCGCTGCCGTCCAAATCCCAGTCAAAGAAGATGGCGTCGCCGGGGGCGATGTTGGCGTAATCCCGCCCGCCCCATTGTCCATGCGACTGGAACCAGGGAATGCCCTGGGACTGGCAGGCGGCAAAGCGCGGCTCGGAAAGGCCCATCTGGCCGTAGCACCAGGACACAAAGCAGGCGCACCATTCCACGCGGGAATTAAAGCCGTACCAGCTCCAATAGGGCTGGCCGCCCACGTTGCCTACCTGGCTTTTGGCGATGTCCACCACCGCCTGATTGCCAGGCCGGGTGCCGTTGACAAACTCCACACCGGCCAAACTCTCGGAATCGCTGGTGTCGGCGGACCCACCGCCGAAGATCAGGGGCTTGTTGCCCAGCGTCTGCCGGTACACCTGGTACATTTCCAGCTGGTCAGGCGTCAGCAGCTCCGAAGCCACGGAGGAGATGGGCTTGCTGGTGAGGGTCACATTTAAGATGTAATAGTTATAGGGCACTTCCACATCATACTCGTTGCCCTCGCTGTCCGTCCGGGTCTCGGTGCGGTAGCGCACCTCCACTTCCTCGGTCAGCGTCAGCTGGTATTGGGCTGCGAAGATGCGTTCCAACTCCGCCTGAGCGCTTGCCCGCGTGTAGCCCTGCAAGACGGCGGACAGATAGGCCGCCAGCTCATGCGGGTCGTGGCCGATCATGTCCAGGTCATAGCGGTACTCGTCGTAGCCGGGGTGGCTGCTCTCGATGTTGTCGATCTCGGCTTGCAGCGCGGCCTCCTTGGCGGCGTAGTCGGCCTCCACCGCCACCAGCTCCGGGTCATCGGAGGGGTAGGTGGTGCCGGAGATCGCCGAACCGATGCTCTGCGCCATCATGGAACAGGAGGACATGGTGTTGAGCAGCAGGCAGACCAGCAGGAAAATCGCCAGCACGATGCCAAAGCCCTTTTTGTGGCGCATCACATAGGCCCCGGCCTGCTGGGCTTTCTCCTTGACCGTCTTGGCCGCCTTGCCGGTCTTTTGGGCGGCACCGGCGGCGCTCCCGCCGGACTGTGCGGCCCGTTTGGCGGCGGCGTACTGTTTCTTGATTTGCTGTTTCTGCTGCCAGCGGGACAGTGGATTACTGGCTGCCGCAGGGTTTTCATAGACGGATTTCTGGAACAGCGCCTCGATGTTGGCCTTTTCCAGCTTCCGCTCGGCCTGGGCGGCCTTGCGGTAAGGTTTCAGTTTGTGGCTGCGGTAGCCCTCCCGGACCAGATGCACGCCGGTCTCTACGGCTTCCTCGGACTTGTGGGCGCTCTCCACGCCCACGTTATCGTCCTCGGTCTTGCGGATCTCCTGATGGAGCTTACCCGCCACCGCGTTGCCCGGCGCGTCCCGCACCGTATGGGACAGTTTGGAGGGCGGCCGGGGCTTATCCTCCAGCACCAGCTTGGTCGTGACCTTGCCGGTCTTGGGGTCCACCTCAGCCCGCTTGACCTGCTTTTTCGGGATTTTTGCCTGCACCTTGTCCGCTTTGGCGGCGGCCTTTTCCGCCTTGCGGATGGGCTTTTCCAGCACCGGGTCCGCCCGTTCTTCCTCCGTGAAGCGCAGGCGCGGTTCCTTAATCAAACCATTCCCCCAGCATGAGGGAGGCCACCATGCTGGAAAGCTCCGCATAGGCCGCCAGACCCATCGGCCCCATGAAACGGCACTCGGTCAGGCAGGCGTAGAGCTGGGCCACCACGTCGGCCAAAATCTGGACCTCGGTGCCCTCCAGCACAGTCTCACCGGCCTGCCCGCGCTGGACCTTGGCGGCGCACAAAATCTCCACCAGCCGCAGCAGGCCGGTCTCGCCGGTTTCAGTCAGGTCAGCGGCCTGGTCCGCCGCCGTGCGGCACTCGGCAACCGCGTCCGCCATCGCCGTCAGGAGCGCGGTGCGCTGAGTTTCCAGCGCCCGGTCCAGAAACATCATGTGGTCGTTATGCAGAATTTCGGGTTTCATCGTCCATCAGCCTCCTTCATTTCCTGGGGTTTGGTAGTCATAATGCGGTACAGTTCGGTATTCTTGGGGAAGTGGTCCACAAAAGGCAGGATGGTGGAGCCGTAGAACAGCAGCCCCTCGCCCTCGCCGGAGTGGGTCACATAGGAAAGCTGGTGCGGGGAGATGCCCAGCTGCCGGGCCAAAATCTGCCGGTCACCGCCCGCCTGGTTGAGCATATACACGAAGTCAGAGTTTTCAAAGATGTTCTCCACCTCGCGGGAAGAAAGCAGGTCCTTCACGTTCTGGGTGATGCCCGTGGGAATGCCGCCCCACTTTCGGAACCGCTTCCAGATCTCCACCGTGTAGGCGGCGGTCTGTTCCTCTTTCAGAAGCAGGTGCATCTCGTCGATGTAGTAGCGGGTAGACTTGCGGGCGGCCCGGTTGATGGTGACGCGGTTCCACACCTGGTCCTGGACCACCAGCATCCCGATCTTTTTCAGCTGCTTGCCCAGCTCCTTGATGTCGTAGCAGACAATGCGGTTGTTGATGTCCACGTTGCTGCGGTGGTTGAACACGTTGAGGGAGCCGGTGACGTAGATTTCCAGCGCCGTTGCGATGTACTGCGCCTCTTTCTCATCCTGCGCCCGCAGCAGGTCGTACAAATCCTCCAGAATGGGCATATTCTCCGGGCGCGGATCGTTGAGGTAGTCCTGATACACCAGCCGCACACAGCGGTCAATGATGGTTTTCTGCACCGGCTGCAATCCGTCCTTGCCGCCCACGATCAGCTCGCACAGCGACAGGATAAAGTCGGATTTCAGCGACAGCGGGCTTTCATCGTCCGAATAGTCCAGGTTCAGGTCCATCGGGTTGATGTAGTTGGTGGAGGTGGGCGAAATCTTGATGACCTGCCCGTGCAGGCGCTCCACCAGCGGCGCGTACTCGGCCTCCGGGTCGCAGATGATGACATCATCCGAAGTCAGCAGGAAGCAGTTGGCGATCTCGCGCTTGGCGCTGAAGGATTTGCCGCTGCCCGGCGTACCCAGAATCAGGCCGTTGGGGTTTTTCAGCAGTTTGCGGTCCACCATGATGAGGTTATTGGACAGGGCGTTGATGCCGTAGTACAGCGCCTCTTTGCCGTTCTGAAAAAGCTCCTGGGTGGTGAACGGTACGAAGATGGCGGTGGAGCTGGTAGTCAGCCCGCGCTGAATTTCCACCTGGTTCAGCCCCAGCGGCAGAGAGGACATCAAGCCTTCCTCCTGCTGGAAATCCAGCCGGGTCAGCTGGCAGTTGTACTTTTGCGCGATGGAACTGGCCTGGAAGATGTTGTTGCCCAGCTGGCGGGGATTGTCGGCGGTGTTCAGCACCAAAAACGTCACCAGGAACATCCGCTCGTTGCGGCTTTGCAGGTCCTGCAACAGCTTCTTGGCCTCGGCCCCGTAGGTGGCAAGGTCAGAGGGGATGATGTCCATGTCATACCCGGCGCGGACGGCCTTTTTCTGTTCCTCGATCTTGCTGCGGTCCAGGTCGGTGATCTTGCGCTTTACCGTCTTGATGGCCTTCACCTGGTCCACCGACTGGATGTGCAGGTTGACGATGAGGGAACTTTCCATATCGAGAAAGTCCGCCAGCATACGGTCATTCAGTTCCGGGGCCAGAATCTGCACGAAGCTGACCGCTCCGTACTTCCTGCCCATGCGGAACTGCTTGCCGGTGCGGAACTCGAAGCCGGACGGCGCAATAAAGTCTTTGGTGGAAAGGCCGCTGGGAGCCAGCCAGTCCCACTCGAACTGGAAGGGCGCCTGCTCGTCCATGTGGAAGATGGCGTGGAGCTGGGCCAGCCGGGCTTTGCCGTCCAGGACCTCGGCGGCCACGCCCAGCCGCTTGAAGTTGTTCAGCACATCGGTCTCGATGCGCTCCAGACGGGGCTTGGCGGAGCGGATGCTGTCGGCCTCGATGGAAAAGGTCAGGTACTTGGTCTTGATGAGGCCGTTGTTGCCCCGCGCCAGCTGGTTTTGCAGCATCTGCGTGTACTCCACCCGGATGGGGTCAAAGTCATCCCCCTGGGCCGGAATGGTGATACTGTTGGCGAAGGTCTCCTGGGACGCCGCCAGGTTCAAAAAGGACAGCTGGAAACGGATGGAGCTGTCAAAATAGTTGAGGAAATCGCACCAGCCTTCAAAGATGGCGGTCTTGTCCTCGTTCTGGCTGAGCTGGTAGTTGATGTCCTGGAACTGGATGGTTTTCGTGTAGCGGCCATCCGCCACCTTGCAGATGCCGTCCGGCCACATCCGCTCATAGGGGATGCTGTCCTGGGCGGACTGTTCCTTTTTGCCCGTGCGGTTGGTGCGGGCAATCGTTGCCTCGATTTGTTTGCGTTCGGCGCGGGTCAGCTTACGCCGGGGTTTGGTCTGCGGCTCTGCCGGTTCGGCCTGCCGCTTTGTCTTTGCCGCGAACAATGTCATACACCTCCTTGTCGAGATTTGCCTGCCGCTCCAACACGGCATAGAAGTTGTTGGTGCGGTAGGGGCGCTGCTTGGGCCGGATGACGGCCACCTTGAGAATGTTGCCGATGATCTTTTCCAGGGGCTGGCCGTGTTTTTCATACATCGCCAGCATGAAGAAGGGCAGCATGACGAGCATCATGCACATGGCCGCCACGCTGTTGCCAGCAGGACCCCGGAGCAAAAAGAAAAGCGGCACGCCGATGAGCGCCCCGCAGCCGAAGCAGACAAGCTGCCTCTTGGTTAAGTTGAACGCGACCTTGGTTTTGACTTTCGTCAGGTCTTTGGGTACGGGTACATAAGCCATTGGTAAATTCCCTCCTTCCGGGTCAATGTGCGTTGAATACGGCTTTGGACAGGCTGCCGGTCTTGAACAGCGTAAAACACAGCAGCACGGTATAGCCCACACAGCTCCAGATCGCCATGATGATGTCCTCCTCGGTGGCGATGTTCTGCACCAGTACGGCGTAGATCGCTACACAGACGATAATCAAAAATGCCTGGAAGCCCAGAGCCAGCAGGCTGCGCAGGTAGTTCTGGCCCATGCCGCCCCATTCCTTGCCCATCATGGTCGCCATCGGGATGGGGGCCACCGACGTGACAAGGTAAATTTCGATCATACGGCCATAAATGACGATGAAAATGCAGATATACAGCGCCCACATGGTAATGCCGATAAAGAGCGACTGGAACCACAGGCCGAACAACGGCCCCAGGTCCATATCCATCAGCCGGGACTCCATATCGGTCATAACAGCGGAGATGTCGATGGAAGCGTCCGAACCGATGATGCCGGACGCCTGGGCCACCACGCTTTGGGCCATGTCGAACACGGCCATGACGAGGTTCCAGGTGTTGGTGACGAGCAAAATCGCGGCGGCGGATTTGAACACCCATTTGAAGATCATCCAGGTGTCCACGTCATGCAGGTTGTTGCGGTCGGTAATCATCTGGATCAGCTCCAGCGTCATCACGATGGCCAGGATCACGCCAGCAATCGGCACCATGATGGAGTTGGAGAGGTTCTGGATCATACTGAAAATGCTGCCGTTCCACCCCTGCGGGGTCTGGCCCACCTGTACGGATATATCCGCGACCTGCTGATTTACGCTGTCGAACATCCCCGATAAGTTTCCCATGATACCGCCCACCAGCATCTCTTTCAGCCAGTTGGTCAGGGCATCCAATAAGAAATCCATACGGTGTCAAACCTCCTTTCAGCCCCTCCCGCTGTGCGCGGGAGGGGACGAGGATTTCAGCGGGGTACGATCAGACGGTGAACAGGCCGGACAGCAGCGGTACGAGGACCATGCCAACGATGGCGACGCCCGCGCCGGCCATCAGCTGTTTCATGCCCTGCGACTTCGCGCCGGGGTTGTCGTTGCCGTAACCTTCCAGCAGGTTGATGACACCCCACACGCCGAGACCGGCACCGAGGGCGATAACGAGGGTCTGGAGAACGGTGATTGCCTGATTGAAAAATTCCATAAATAAAGTTGGCCGGAATCAGTTTGAAAAGTTTGATTTAGTCATGGTTCATAGGCATACAAAAGCCGGATGATCGCCGCCCGGTTTCCGGGGGCTTGATTCCGGCCTTCCTCCTTTTTCATTTTTTGATAGAGATCGTCCGCTTTGTACGCCGATGGCCCCGTCCGGGGCGGTTGTGGCGGGTAGATACAATCACTCCCTTCACAGCGGAACATCATTCGCCAGCTGCGGCGTCGATCTCATACACGTCGCAGACCTGGTTGGGTTTGAGCTTCAGTCGGGCCTTGAGGTAGCCTTCGATGTCAAAGGCGTTCTTCGGGTCGGCGTCGGCGGTGTACTTGTAGTTGGGGTGCTGGGTGATGTCGTACTTGTCCGACAGGAAAGGCCGCACCCCGCGCAGCTGGAGGATGCACTTGCCGCCGTCCATGACGGCCAGCTCATCCTGGCTCATCAGCGCCTTCCCCAATTTTTGATAGTTGAGCGAGTGGGAAGTCTCCCGCCCACGGCTTTCGCCGGTGTTGTAGGTGTCGATGGTCTCCTTACCCAGCACGGCCTCCAGCTCCTTGAGCGTGGTCGGCTCCTTGCCGCCCAGGAAGATGGAGGAATCCATGTTGCCGATGATGGTGTCGGCGTTGTCCTTGTAGATGGCCTTGAGCTGGCTCTGTGCCTGCAAGACCAGGCAGGCGGAAATTTCCCGGCTTCGGATAGTTGCCACCAGCTTTTCCAGCTTGGGGATCTGGCCGATGTTGGCGCACTCGTCGATGAGGCAGCGCACATGGACCGGCAGCCGCCCGCCGTACACATCGTCGGCCTTTTCACAGAGCAGGTTGAATAGCTGGGTGTAACACATGGAGATTAAAAAATTAAAGGAATCGTCCGTGTCACTCATAATCAAAAACAGCGCTGTCCGGCGATCGCCCAGGGTGTCCAGCTCCAGCTCGTCGTAGGACGTGACCTCCCGCAGCTCGGCAATGTCGAACACGGCCAGCCGTGCGCCGCAGCTCACCAAAATCGACTTGGCAGTTTTGCCTGCGGCTAATTTATATTTGGCATATTGCCGCACCGCAAAGTGGTTGGGGTCCCGCTCTTTCAGTTCATCGAACATCAAGTCCACGGCGTTTTTGAACTCCTCATCGTCCTCCCGGACCTCCATGCTGTTGATCATCTCGATGAGGGTGGAGAAGTTCTGTTCCTCCACCGGGGCTTCGTAGTGGATGTAACCGATCAGCGCGCAGTACAGCAGCGTTTCCGCCTTGACCCAGAAATCGTCCCCGGCCTTGCCCTCGCCCTTGGTGTTGGCAATCAGCGTTGTCACCAGCTTCAAGATGTCCTTTTCGCTATGGATATAGCTGAAGGGGTTATAGTGCATCGACTTCTTGAAGTTGATGGTGTTCAGCACCTTGATCTGGTATGGCTCATACACGATTTTGCCGTGTTTGTCCTTCACCGGCTTGCCGTCCTTGCCCAGCTTGGGCGCACCCCGCTGGAGCATCTTGCCGCACTCCACCAGGATGGTGCCCTTGGGATCGGTGACCACATAGGAGCTGTGCATCTGCATCAAATTCGGCTTCAACCAGAACCGGGTCTTGCCGGAGCCGGAACCGCCGATGACCAGCACGTTCTTGTTGCGGGCATACTTGGGGTTCTTGGGGCGGCTGGACATGGTGAGCCGCTCGGTCTGGGTCAGAATGACGTTATTCTGGAACACCGGGTCGATGTAGGGGGCAATATCCTCATGGGTGCCCCAACGGGCCGAACCATACTCCACGTTGTGGCGGTACTTCTTGGCGTTCTTGCCTTTCAGATACACCGCCAGCCGCAGGCCAGCGCCGCAGCAAATCCCCACGGCCAGGTCCAGCGGGTGCAGGCTGGGCCACCAGCTACCCAGCGCCACCGGCAGGGTGGAGAAGAATGAGAGCATTTTGGCCGAAGCGTCCGCCCCGGTCGCCAGCCGCCAGGCTTCCCCCAGGTTGGTGGCAAACAGGCCCAGCAGGAAATAGGGCAGGTTCAGCAGCACCAGCTTTTTCACATTCAGCTGCTTCATCGTTCCAGCTCCTTCCGGCGGCTGCGGTCCACCACGGTATTTTTGAGCAGCTCCTTGAACTGGGCCAGCTTCGCCAGCACGGAGGGGCGCTCGGTTTTCTCCGCCTTTTTGACTTTTTTGCCGGTGTACTCGGTAAAAGCAGCGGTCAGGGCGTCGGCGTCGCGGGCCTTGAAGAAAATCAGGTACTTGGGCGGGGAGGCGCTGCGGTCCTTTTTCACCGCATAGTCTACGCCGTACTTGCGGGCGATGCGCTCAAAGTCCCGGATAGACGGGTCGTTGATCTCGATGTTGGAGACGCCCTGGTTCTGCCCGATGAGCTGCTTCACCGTCTGCTTGCCCTTGGGGGTGACGGGGGAATCCCGGCTGCGCTGCTTTTCCAGCTTTTTCTCCCTGCGGTGGGCCATGTACTTGGATATGGCGGCCTTGAACAGCCGCCCGGTGAACTTGGTGCCGCTGACGATCAGCGTCAAAGTCCTGTTTTCCACTTCCTCCTGCATTTTTCTCGCCTCCCTTCGTCGGTTATGCAGTGGATGGCCTTGAATACTAAGGCGGGACCACCAGCCGCCGCAGCAGATACCGGCCTGTCATACCGTCACCAGAATCAGCGACCGCAGTTCTGCAAAGTGCAGCTTGCCCTTGGGCGTCACCAGCGTGTAGGAGCCGGTGTGGCCGTTGCGGCAGAAGTCTTTCACGCAGAACAGCCCATCGTTGGCGCTCTTGGCGTAGGGCATCACGCAGCCGGAGGGAGCGCGGTAGACGTACCGGCGTTCCAGCAGAAAGCGGACGAACCGCCGTTCCGGCACCTCCAGCTCCTTGGCGGTGGTGCGCAGGTTGGTGCTGTGCCGCAGGTCGATGAACAGGTCGTAGTAGACGGCCTTGCCTTGCAGCCGGGCGTTGTCCGCTTGCAGCGCCGCGTTCTTCTCGCGCTCGGCCAGCAGGTCGGAGCAGAGCTTCAGCAGCGCCTCCGGGGAGGTGGCGACCTCCCACAGCTTTTCTCTGGTGAGGTAAGCTCCGTGCTGGCGGATGCTGGGCAGGACTTCATCGAACACCCAGCGTTCAAACCGCTCCGCCGAGGGCAGTTTGCTGTGGACAATAAGACGGTACACATCGCCTTCGGGGATAAATTTCATTTGTTGAATCCCACCGTTAGAAGGGGTCGGTAAAACGCAGACCCCTTTACAATGGGCCGCGATAGCGTCCGCCGGGCGGCGGTATCCGAGTGCTTGGGCAACATCCTTTCCACAAAACAGCACCTTGCCGTCCTGCTCAAAAGTGCGGATGCTGCCAAACTCCGGGTTTTTGAAAATTTCCATCTGGTTCATATCGTGCCTCCTTGGGCTGTGCAGCAAAAAGGCGGCCATTACCAGCCGCCTGCGTGCATATCGTGGTTGACCTGGGCCGTGTAGTGGTTGCTGATGGTGGTGGGCGCGTTGAACAGCACGGTGAGCAGGTACTGCTTCATGTTGCGGACCTCGGTGGTGTTGTTGTGCAGGCACTCCATGACGAACTCGATGTGGGAGCTGTCCAGCTTCAAGAACCGCGACCGCACGACCTCATGGGGAAAGTCCGCCCCGGCAATGCGGGTGGTCTTGCGTCTGGCGCAGACCGTTTCCACGATCAGCTCCACGATCTCGTCCAAATCCTCGCGGTAGGTGGTAAACTCCCGGCACAGGTGGTCGTACTCGATGTTCTCCAACACCAAATCCCGATAACTCTCCATTTCCTCCACCGATATCGCATCCCGTCCTTTCCGTTCCGGCAGCTGCGCTGCTGCAAAGCCCCGGAAGGGAATGGAATCGGTACTTGGTACATCCGTTGTTTGTTTTTGGGTCTTTGATTTCTCTATATTTAATTCTGCGGGCTTTTCCGTATCCGGGTCAGCCAGATACGGGTTTTCCGTATCTGGTGAAGCCGTATCCGGCTGGGGCGTATCCGGCTCTTTGGGCTGGGGCTGCTCATAGATGACATACTCGGTGTCGCTGATGCGTCCTTGGCGGTCCCGCATCTGGTGGCGGACGATGTACCCGGCGGCTTCCAGCTCCCGCAGCGCCCCGCCGATGGCGTCCACGCCCTCCTTGCAGATCTTCGCCAGACCGCGTGTGGTGTAGTTCCAGTCCTCTGGCAGAGATAACATCATGGACAAAAGCCCCTTGGATTTCAGAGACAGCGCCTTATCACGCAGGTGGTGGTTGCTCATCACGGTATAATCACGGGTCCGTTCAATACGAAAAACGGCCATTTCATCACTCCTCTCGGCATTCATGGCATGAAAAAAGCCGCAATCTTCAAAGAGACTGCGGCGGTCAGGTGCGGTAGTTCCGGCTGTGCCAGGAATACGGCGGCTTCGGCACAGGGGGCCGGGTAAAAACATCCTGCGCGGTGCCGAAGGGCAGGCGCTGCATCACCTGGTCGATCTCGGTGCTTTCCATGTCATGCTGGGATTGGCAATGTTCGCGGATGGCTTCTTCAATGTCTCTAACGGTACACATAATTCATTCCTTTCTTGGCAAGTGGTGGGTTTACGGGTGGCGGCGCTTTTTCTTCGGCTTGAAGTCTATGATGTGCCCCTCGACAACGTGGGCATGGCGCTTGATTTTGATGTCCCGGCGCTGCTGGCTGAGTAAGGCGGCCTGATAGCCGTCCTCGGTGAGAAACAGCCGCATTTCATCGCCGGGGCTGCCGTAGGAGCCGGAACGCAGGACGGAAAATTCGATCATCCAGCGGGTATTGTCCCGAAACCGTTCCACGGCCAAAATGTTATGTCCTTTCAGCTCGCGGGCTGAAATATCCCTCATAGGCAACTCCTCTCTCAGCGTTCATGCTGTTGCTGTCGCTTGCGCTGCCACTGTTCCAGCAGCTTGATGATGGTCTCCTGCATCCGCTGGGGCGTATAGCTCCGGGGGAAATATTTGCGCAGGGTGTCGCTGGTGAAGGTGATCTTGTCCAGGTCGCTTTTCTTTTCCTCGCCCATGATGACCCGCATCATGTCGAGGGTCAGGTGGCCCTCCTGGCTGTACTTTTTCAGCCGTTGGGCCTGGGAGAGCGATGGCGTGGCCTGTTCGCTGTCCATCGCGTCCAGCAAATCCACCTGTTCCTCTTTTTTAAGGAAAGACAGCTCATAAGCCGGATTGAAGGCGATTTTCTTCTCGTCCACCATGTCCAGTAGTTCGGGGATCAGCTCGGTGAGGCGGATATAACGCTGAACCTGTCGCTGACTTTCTCCTGCCTGATCTGCAACAAGGGAAATCGAAGTCTGCGACTTCTCGCCAACTTGGCGAGAAGTTAAATCCGAACGCTCCCCCTGGTGCTTGATGGCCTCCAGCTTCATCTTATAAGCAAAAGCCCGCTCACTGGGGAGCAGGCTTTCTCGCTGCAAATTGCTGTCAACCATGATAATGGTGGCCTGGTCGTCGTCCAGGTCGCGGACAATGACCGGCATGGTATCCTTGCCAGCCAGCTCACTGGCCCGGTGACGCCGGTGTCCGGCAACCAGTTCATAGCCGCCGTTTGGGTCCGGGCGGGCAATGGCCGGAACCAATACGCCATACTGCCGGATGCTGTCGGCGGTCTCTATCATAGCTTCGTCATCCTTGACCTTGAAGGGGTGGTCCTTGAACGGGTGCAGCTCCGACAGGGGAATTTCCAGAACCTTCTCCCGCTGGGCGTCGGCGCGGCTTTCCTCGGTGGAAAACAGGTCATCGACCGAGGCCAGCTCTACTTTTTTCGCGCTGCTTTTCAAGTTTTATCACCTCCCGCGTCAGATTTTTATAGGCTTCCGCCACCTTGCCGCCGGGGTCGTGGGCAAAGATGCTCTTGCCCTCGGCGCTGATTTCCTTTGCTCGGACCGAATGGGGAATCTCGGTGCCGAACACCTTAATTTTGCTGCCGTAGGTCTCCCGCAGCAGGGCGGCGATCTCCTTGGCAAAGTTGGTGCGGCTGTCCACCATCGTCAGCAGGATGCCATCGATCTGGAGCTTGGGGTTCAGCTGCCGCTTGACCTTGTTGATGGTGGACAGCAGCTGCTCCAGGCCCTTGGCGGGCAGGTACTCCGCCTGAACGGGGACTATGATCCTGTTGGCTGCGGCCAGCGCGTTGACTGTGAGCATCCCCAGGGAGGGCTGGCAGTCGATGAGGATATGGGAATACTGTCCCTTCACGGTGTCCAGATACTGCCGCAGGACGGTCTCGCGGCTCATGGCGTTTACCAGCGACACCTCCATGCCGGACAGCTGGATGTCGGCGGGCATCAGGTCCACGCCCTCCGGGTGGTGCAGGATGCCCTCGCCGGAGCGCAGCGGCTCGTCCATCAGGATGCGGCCCATCGCGTCCGAGAGTGTAAAGGGCAGTTTGTCCGGCTGGGGGTTGCCCAGGCTAATGGTCAGGCTGGCCTGGGGGTCTGCGTCCACCAGCAGCACCTTTTTTCCGGCCTGCGCCAGCCCGATCCCTAAGTTGGCACAAGTGGTCGTCTTGCCGACGCCGCCCTTCTGGTTGGCGACGGCGATGATTTGTGGGTTCATCGTATTTCACCTCGTTTCTGTTTGTCGTGTTTGGTTCTGGAAATAGAAAAAGCCGCCACTACTTTTGAACTGCACCCCATTTGTTAGACAGTATGGTATACTATCTAACAAGTGGGGTGT
>ERZ826613.1142-NODE-1142-length-33488-cov-3.957736_pt1 | contig 33488 bp, 33 predicted proteins | sample MGYA00519925_ERZ826613 | MGnify/ENA primary metagenome ERZ826613 (study PRJEB31778, sample SAMEA3449236) | human gut metagenome | biome: human gut; feature: human-associated habitat; material: faeces | place: United Kingdom | collected 2010/2012 ... | reverse complement strand
TCGGCGGTAAAGCCCGCTTTGAGCAGGCGGGCTGTCAGCTCGGCGGCCAGGTTACCGTCCACGGCAGCGGGGCGTCCGGTGCCCATGCCGTCACAGAGGATCATCTGGGCCGCCGCCGGGCTGCAGAACTGCTGGACCGCATCGCCCGAGATGGTCCCCCGGGCCGCTACCCCAGCTGCCCCGAACACGGCCCGGAGGGCAGGCTTTTCCGAGAAGAGCAGGGTGGTCATCCCCTTGCAGGAGAGCACCTGCGGCGGCAGAGCCCGCTCACCTCCCGCGCCAGTGCCGCCAGCTCGGCAGGCGAAAACCGGGTGCGGGGCAGCGTCACCGCCGCCCGGGTCCGGCCCAAATCGTCCAACGTGACGGAGCATTCCAGCGGCGGGGCCCCCAGGGAAGTAAAAAACGACGCCACCCGCCCGGATTTATAGGGTTCCGGGGTTCCCGGCCTGCCCAGCTGCTCACTGAGGACGCCCAGCGCGTCGGCCACGGCGCTGTACTGCTCGGTCAGGGCCGTGCGGAGGGCCTCGGCGTGGACATGGGCCTCTTTCCGGCTGCGGTAGAGCGCAAAGGAGCGGGCAGCCGTGGCGCAGAGCGCCGCCATTGACCTCACGACCGGCGAGACCGCCGCCGTCGGGGCAAAACTCACGGAAAACCACCTGTACCTCGTGCAGGCGGACGACGCCGGCATTCAGGCGTCTGCCGATACCACCGTCATGGTGCGCGGCAGCTACCATGTCGGCTGAACCCGGTTCTAAATCCATCACTCCCGCGCATAGTCTGGTGCGGGAGTGATTTTTTATGCCTGATTATCCGATCCTGCAGCAAAACAAGCCCATCGGCACGCTGACCGTGACGCAGGAGGGGCTGCTCACGGTGTTTTCCGCGCGGGCAAAGACGGACGCCGACCGTCTGCGGCTCGCCGTGTGCGGGGAGCGGTCGCGCGCGTATCTCGGTCTGATGCTGCCGGACGGGAGCGGCTGGCTCACGCTGCGCAGGCGGCTCACGCGGCTCGAGCGCGCGCGTCTGCCGGAGCCGATCCTGTTTGCAGCCGACGAGACATGGGACATTCCGGACGCGCCGGCCCGGCCCCCGGACCCGCCGCGGGCGCAAAAGGCTGCGCCGGATGACGGGCTTGACGTGCTCTGGTATTCCGCACCGGACGGCGTGCTCACCACGTTTGACGGCAAGCGGATGCTCGTTGCCATCCCGGCGGATACGCCGAATCTGCCGCGCGGCGCCGAGACCGTGCTGCGCGAGATCGACGGCCGGCCGTATCTCGTTTTCCCGCGCTGAATTGCAATTCTGCTGTCGTCGTGGTATACTTGTTGCAACAAAAACACAAAGGAGCATATCGCGATGAGAATGAGCGATTTGATCGTGAAAAAGCGCGACGGGCAGGCCCTCACGACGGAGGAGATCCGCTATATGATCGACGGCTACAGCCGTGGGGAGATCCCGGATTATCAGATGTCCGCCATGACCATGGCCATCTATTTCCGCGGTATGGACCGGCGCGAGACGCTGGACCTGACCATGGCTATGATGCACAGCGGCGAGACGCTGGATCTGTCGGGCGTGTCCGGCGTCAAGGCGGACAAACACTCGACCGGCGGTGTGGGCGACAAGACCTCGCTCGTGCTCGTGCCGATGGTGGCGAGCCTCGGTGTGAAGATGGCGAAGATGTCCGGCCGCGGCCTCGGCCACACGGGCGGCACGCTTGACAAGCTCGAGAGCATTCCGGGCTTCAACATCAATCTGCCCATGGAACGTTTTCTGGAGAATGTGGACCGCGTCGGCATGGTCATTGCCGGCCAGACGGCGAACCTCGATCCTGCGGACAAGAAGCTCTACGCCCTGCGTGACGTGACCGGCACCGTGGCGAGCATCCCGCTCATCGTCAGCAGCATCATGTCTAAGAAGCTGGCCGCCGGTGCGGACATCATCGTGCTGGACGTCAAGTGCGGCAGCGGTTCGTTTATGAAGACGCTGGACGATGCGCGCGAGCTCGCGACCGAGATGGTCGAGATCGGCAAAATGGCCGGCCGCAAGACGGTCGCCGTCATCACGGACATGGACGAGCCGCTTGGCCACGCCGTCGGCAATGCGCTCGAGGTCAAGGAGGCCATCGCGGCGCTGCGCGGGGAATATAAAAGTGAGCTGCTCGAGCTGTGCCTGACGCTCGGCAGCTGTATCCTCACGCAGGCGGGCATGGCGGCCGACGATGCAGCGGCGCGCGCCATGCTGGAGCAGACGATCACGGACGGCTCGGCGCTGAAGAAACTGGCCGAATTCGTTGCGGCGCAGGACGGCGACCCGGCCGCGATCTATGACCCGTCGCTCCTGCCCATGGCGCCGGTGCAGATGGAGGTGCCGTCCCCGATGAGCGGCTATGTGCGCCACATCGCGGCGACGGACGTGGGCCTCGTGTCCATGCGCCTCGGCGGCGGCCGCGCGACGAAGGACAGCGTCATCGACCACAGCGTCGGCATCGTCCTGCGCAAGAAGGTGGACGAGCCGGTCACGGCAGGGGAGTCGCTCGCGACGATCCATGCGGCCGACGAGGCAGCCGCCCGCAGAGCGGTCGCGGAGCTCGCCGCCTGCTACACCATCACCCCGGACGCGCCCCCGGCGGAGCCGTTTATCAAGGCAATCATCCGCTGACAGAAAGCAAAAAAATCCCGGAGCCGCGGCTCCGGGAGTTTTTTGTGCTTGGATTACGGGTAGGCGTGCGTGCGCAGATAGGTCATCCATGCCTTCATACCCTCGGCATTGAGGTGCATGCCGTCGCCGTCCTGATAAGTCTGCGGCAGGAATCCGTCGTCTCCGACGAGGCCGCTGGCCATGTCGAGATACTTTACGCTGTTGCTCTCCGCTGCGGCAGCGATCCAGCCGTTGACCTTCTGGATGAGCTCGTTTGTGATGTCCTCGTACTGGTAGTTGGATGCGATGGGCGTCAGCGAGCAGCAGATGATCTTTGTGTCCGGGCTCTTGGCCTTGACGGCGTTGATGAGCGTGGTGTAGACGGACTTGATCTGTTCCTCGTTCGTCATGGAGATGTTGTCCGCGCTCGGGCAGATGACGAGATAGGCGGGCTTGTTGACCTCGCAGATCTCATCCGCGGGCACGTTGTTGCCGGTCACGGGGGATTTGTACTTCGCCGTGTCGAGCGAGGAGGCGGGCAGGGAACCGGTGTCCGGCACCCAGACCTGTTTGGCGGCGTCCTTGCCGGTGAGCATCGTCTCCGACTGCAGGACCTTCAGCGATTTGTCGCCCAGAAAATAGATCTGATCGACATATGTGCTGCCCTTATCCCCCGTCTGTGCGAGTGCGGCGGACGACTGGATGGGCGCGATCGGATTTGCCTGCGGCGTCGGCGTCGGCGTTTCGGTCACGGCCGGCGTGGCTTCTGCCTTCGTCGAGCCCGTGTTGCCGACGGCATTGGTAAACACCAGCACGACGGCCACCAGCGCCAGACACAGCAAAATGGCGCCCGACCAGAAGGTATACATCATGTTTTTGTTCGTGTTTTTCATCAGGGTCCCTCGCTTCCGGATAGACAAAAGAAGCCCGGTGAAGGGCTTCTTTTGCAGTTACAGTTACGCTTCCTGCTCTTTCTTGGCTTCCTCGATGACCTTCTGCTGCACGTTGCCGGGGGCTTCCTCGTAGCGCACAAACTTGCACGAGAAAGAGCCGCGGCCCTGCGTCATGGAGCGCAGGTCGATCGTGTAGGAGCCCATCTCGGCCATCGGGACTTCCGCCTCGACGGTCTGCATGCCGTCCTCCGCCGTCATGCCGAGCACGGTGCCGCGGCGCTTGGAGGAGATGTCGGACATGATGTCGCCCAGGTTGGCGTCCGGGATGGTGACCTTCAGCAGGCCGATCGGCTCGAGGATGGTCGGCTTCGCCTTCGGGATGCCGTCCTGATAGGCGAGACGGGCGGCCGTCTGGAACGCCATATCGTTGGAGTCGACCGGGTGGTAGGAGCCATCATACAGCACGGCCTTCAGGCCGACGAGCGGGTAGCCGGCGAGCACGCCCTTCTGCACGGCGTTGCGCAGGCCCTTTTCGACGGACGGGAAGAAGTTTTTCGGCACGCTGCCGCCGAAGACTTCCTCGGCGAAAATCATGTCGTCGGACTCGTCCTGGGGCTCGAAGCGGATCCAGACGTCGCCGAACTGGCCGCTGCCGCCGGACTGCTTCTTGTGGCGGCCGTGGGCCTCGACCTTGCCCTTGATCTTCTCGCGGTAAGCGACGCGGGCGGGCTTGAGCTCGGTCTCGACGCCGAAGCGGCTCTTGAGCTTGGCGCACAGGACGTCGACCTGAATATCGCCGGCGCCGGAGATGACCATCTGATGGGTCTCGGCGTTGTTGACGAGCGTGAAGGAGATGTCCTCCTCGTTCAGGCGGGCAAGGCCGGAAGCGACCTTGTCGTCCTGGCCCTTGGTCTTGGGGCTGATGGCCATGGAGTAGCAGGGCTCTGCCAGCTCAATGGCGGGCAGCTCGACCTCGTTTTTCGGGTCGCAGACGGTGTCGCCGGTCTTCCACTCCATCTTGCCGATGGCCACGATGTCGCCGCAGCAGGCTTCCTTGACCTCGGTGTTCTTCTTGCCGCACATGGTGTACATGCGGCCGAGCTTATCGGTGCTGCTCATGCGCACGTCGCGCAGAGACAGATCGGACGTGACCTTGCCGGAGAGCACTTTGATGAAGGAGTACTTACCGAACTGGTCGGAAATGGTTTTGAACACGAACGCGCACACCGGGCCGTTCGGGTCGATGGCGAGCTTGCCGCCGTCAGCCGTGGCGACCTCTCCAACCGCGGCCGGGTCGGGCACGTAATCCACGATCGCCTGCAGCACGGCCTCGGTGCCGATGCCGCTGCCTGCAGCACCGCAAAGCACGGGGAACACAGTGCGGTCCTTCAGACCCTGACGCAGGCCCTTGACGGTGTCCTCCTCGGAGAGCATCATGTCCTCAAAGTACTTCTCCATGAGCTCCTCGTCCGCACCGGCGGCCGTCTCAAAGAGTGTCTCGCGCAGCGACTCGACCATGTCGGCGTCGGCGGCGGGGACGGCGACCTTCGTGGTCTTGTTGCCCTTGGTCTGGTAAGCCACGTTGTGCACCAGGTCGATGACACCGGTGCCGTCGCTCATCGGCGCGGTCACAGCGCAGACGGCGCTGCCGTATTTCTCCTGCAGGGCGGAGAGGACGCCGGCGAAATCGCCGTGATCCTCATCGGTCTTGGAGATGTAGAACATGCAGGGCATGTTGGCGTTCTTGAGGTATTTCCAGCTGCGCTCGGCGCCGACGGCGATGCCGTCTTTCGCGGTGCAGAAGATCATGCCGGCCTCAACGGCGCGCAGGGCGCACATCACGTCGCCCGCAAAATCGAAAAAGCCCGGGCAGTCGAGCACGTTGATCTTGCAGCCGCCGAAGTTGACCGGCGCGATGCTGGTCGAGATCGTGATCTGGCGCTTGATCTCTTCGGGATCGTAATCGCAGACGGTGTTGCCGTCGGCGGTCTTGCCCTGACGGTCGATCGCACCCGTCATGTACAGCATGCTCTCGGCGAGCGTGGTCTTGCCGCTGCCGCCATGGCCGAGCAGGCACACGTTACGGATATTCTTGGTTTCGTAGCTCATGTAGTGTACTCTCCTTCTATATAGACTATCCAAAATTCCAAACTCCGGAAATCGCGCCGTGCGTGACACACACGACTATAAAAGTATACACGATTTCAAAACTCTTGGCAATCATAAATATGAAAACTCAGCGTTTCAGGCTAAAATTCAGCAAAATGACCGGAACGAGCCACAGGACCATGTACACCAGGAGGTTGCCGACGGTGGCGGAATCGAACGCGCCGATGGCGCACAGGGCGAACATCAGCACGACGCCGATGACCGTGCACAGCAGCGCGAGAATGACGCAGATGCGCACGGTTGCGTACAGCTGGCGGCCGAGACCAGCGATGCTCACGAGCGGGCCGAGACCGTCGCGCGCCACGATGCCGGCGGTCTGCGTGTAGTCGGACGGTTCCGCTGCCGACATGGCATAGCGCTTGGAGTAGGCCGGGAAGTCAAAGCCGTCGGTGGACATCTTGAACTTCTGGCTGAGCATCAGCGGCGTGATGTTGAAGTCACGCACGGCGAAGATCGGCGCGATCTTCGTGCGTAGCAGGCCGAAGAGCGCGTTCTGCACCGACTGCACCGGCACATACTTGATCTTGAAGCTGGCGACGAACAGACCGTTAATCGATGTGAACACGGCATTTTTCGCGTTGAGCTGCTGCGGCAGGTGCACGCCCTTGAGGTTCATGAAGGCACTGCTGCCGACGAGCACTTCCTCGCCGTTGACGAGGGCGGTCAGGCCGCCGCTTTCGTTGCAGGTGAAGGATTCGACCGGCATGAGTGTGCAGTTGTTGCGCTGCATGAGATCGGTGAACACGGTGGCAAGGCAGCTGCCGGAGGCAACGATCACGCTGCCGGTATAGGAGATGACCTTGTCCGGGAACGCACCGTCGAGGATGCGGATATCCTCGATCGAGATGTTGCGCGCGGTGAACAGATCCTTATCCGTGACGATCAGGTGCTTGCTGCGGCCAATGTCGCTCGCGCCGCTCCAGCCGGCGATGGCGCTGCCGGTGCGAGCGAGCTTGCGCGCGGCGGTCCGGAACGGGACTGCGAATGCCACGAGCGCCGCAAACGGCGCGCACGGCGCGGTGACGGCAGCAAACACATGCAGGATGCTGGCATAATCACCGCTGAGGATCGTGGCCAGCAGGCCGAGGATCACGGACGCGGCGATCAGATACGGCGCGAGCGAGGCATAGATCGTGTCGGCCGGGCCGGCCTCCTCGCTGCGGTGGATGAAGCCCGCGGTGCCGCGCTTGGACTTGAGCACGGTGATGCTGTCTTTGACGACCTCACTGTCCGCACTGACGGTGTAGGGGTCTTTGTCGACCGCGAGCGTGCGGAACGTGGACTTGAAGCCGCGGCAGGTGTTCAGCGCGCTCCACAGGCAGCAGGCCACGGCAAACGCGGACACGGCACAAAACGGCAGGCCGACGGCGTCTGACCCCGTGGCAGCCAGCACGACCGCATCGAGCGCGGAAAAGACACAGTTGAGAAACACGAGCGATTCCAGCCCCGGCGTGCGGCGCACGAGGTTGAAAAAGCCGTTGGTAATGACGTCCAGACCGATGAGCATCACGGTCAGCTGCATCATCAGGCACACGAGTGCCGCAACGGACGGGCTGCTCTTGAGCACGCCGAACACCGGCAGTCCGAGCGAGATGTAGATCAGCGGGATGCAGACGATCATGGCCGCCCGGCAGCGGAAGCGCAGGGATTTGACCTGGCCGCCGTAATACCGCGCTGCGTCCTCGGCGTCCGGTTCCGGGCCGAGGTCCTCCTCGGCGTCGGCCGAGGCGTGCACGGCGCTGTTATGTTCGCGGATGCGGTAGGCCACGGCGGCGAGCCGGGCCATGAGCGGATTGAGCACCGTGTCCTGAAAGCTGCGGCGCGCAGGGCCATCCGTACCGTCGTCCGCGGCGGTGTAGTCACCGGCGCGGGCGTAGGATGCGTGCCCGGCCGCACTGTCATCCATGCCTTCTTCCGTGACGGCCTGAAACACGCGCGTCGGCTCCTCCGGCTCCGGCTCCGGGTCATACAGGCCCTCCGGCACCTCCGGCGGGGCGGAGACGGGGATGGCGGCGTCCTCTGCCGGGGGCGCCTCCTCGGACTCCACCGGCTCGTCCGGCACGACCTCCGAGAGCTTCGAGGCGAAATGCTTCAGCCCCGAAATGCCTTTCTTGGCCAGACGCTTGGCATTGGCCTTCGTCTCGTTCCACTTTTCGATTTCTTCCTCGGTTGCGTGGTCGCGCTGGCGCTTCGGCTGATAGCGCTTGACGTCGTGGTCTTCGTGCGGCGGGGCGTCCGGCGCGTCTGTGCCGGCTTCCGGAGTGATATCCTCCAGCGCACTGTCGAGCTCGGCGGACATGAGTATGTCTTCGGCCGCGGCATCCTCGGCCTCTTCTTCCTCGATCATTTCCGCCGTGACGGGCCGGCTGCGATAGGCCGGCTGCGGACGGGGTGCAGGGGCATCCGTCTGAAAATCCTTATATTCGTCCAGAATGGATTCCAGGGAGAATTCTTCGGCGTCCAGATCGAAAGAAACGTCCTCTGGCGAGCGATCAAATTGGTCCATATGGTCAACTCCTTTTTATAGCGTAGGGGTGCGGGCGTTCAGCTCCGCTGGCGCAGCGCCTCATAGAGCAGCACGGCTGCGGCCGCAGATGCGTTGAGCGAGGAGATCTGCCCGCGCAGCGGGATGCTGACGAGAAAATCGCATTTTTCCCGTACCAGACGGCTGATGCCGTCGCCCTCCGACCCGATGACGATGCAGGCCGGGCCGGTCAGGTCCGTTTTCCACAGCTCGTTCGTGCCCTCGGCGGCGGTGCCGTAGATCCAGAGTCCGTTTTTCTTGAGCGTCTCGATCGCGGCGACGAGATTCGGCACGCGCGCGACGGCCATGTGCTCAAGCGCTCCGGCGGACGCCTTGTCTACAACGGCGGTCAGGCCTGCGCTGCGGCGCTTCGGGATGATGACACCGTGCGCACCGACGCACTCGGCCGTGCGGATGATGGCGCCGAGGTTGTGCGGGTCGGAGATCTCGTCGCACAGCACGAGAAACGGCGCCTCGCCGCGCTCGGCTGCGATGGCGAGCATGTCCTCAATCGTGCTGTATTCCTTGACGGCGCACAGCGCGATCACGCCCTGATGCGCGTGTGTCTGGCTCATGGCGTCGAGCTTGCGGCGGTCGGCCTCCGTGACGACGATACCGGCGCTGCGCGCCTTCGAGGCGATGTGCCCGAGCGTTTTGTCCACGTCGCCCTTGGCGATGAAAATTTTATCGATCGTGCGGCCTGCGCGCAGGGCCTCCATGACCGCGTTGCGGCCCTCGATCAGATCATTGCGCGCTTCTGTTTCAAATTCCTGTATTTGTTCCATGATATACCCATACCTTGCGACATAATAATACAGATATCATCATACCACACGATCACCCATTAAGAAAGCACAAATCTGCGATTCCAGATATTTTTTTATGGACTTTGCGGTTTTAAGAAGGTATCATGGACATACGTTGTATTTACGGAGGAACCCCATGAGAAAACTGATGAACAAAATCGACCGGTTTTGCTATACGCACCCGCGTTTCGGCATCCCGAACCTGATGCTGATCATCGTCATCGGCAACGCGGCCGTCTGGCTGCTGACGAAAATGGACACGACCGGGCAGATCGTCTCACTCCTGAGCGGATCGGCGCAGGGTATCCTGCACGGGCAGCTCTGGCGCCTGGTGACGTATGTGTTCGTGCCGACGGAGGCCAGCCCCATCTGGCTGCTGGTGATGCTGTATTTTTATTATTGGATCGGCTCGTGTCTCGAGCGCGAGTGGGGCAACGGCAAATTCACGATCTACTACGTGAGCGGTATGCTCCTCACGGCGATCTACGGCGTGGTGCTCTCGGCCATCCTCGGGCGCGACGTGATCGTCTCGACCACGTACTTGAACCTGTCCATGTTTTTTGCCTTTGCCACGCTCTATCCGGATATGCAGGTGCTGCTGTTTTTCATCATCCCGATCAAGGTGAAGTATCTGGCATATGTGGATGCGGCGCTGTTTGTACTCGGCATTGTCACGACGTCGTTTCCGCTGAACCTGCTGCCGGTGGTGGCGGTGCTCAATTATCTGGTCTACTGCGGCGACTGGCTGTTTGACTTTTTCCGTCCGTCGCATGTGCGCCAGCGGCAGAAAACGGTGAACTTCAAGCGCGAGGCCCGGCGCATCCAGCGCGAGCAGGCAAACAAGCCCTATCATTATAAATGCGCCGTCTGCGGCCGCACAGACACGGACTATCCGGAGCTGGAGTTCCGTTACTGCTCGCGCTGCGTGGGCTATCACTGCTTCTGCCAGGATCACATCAACAACCATGTCCATTTCACGGAGTGACCGGCCATGCAGACTGCGGAGATGAAAAAAGACTATGCCGTCGCGGTGCTCGACCCGGCGGGCAACGTCACGGCGCTGGTGCTCTCGGACGTGCCGGCGGCGGAGCGCGTACAGGTCGCGGCGCGTCTGCTGCGTCTGCCGGAGCTGCACATTGAGCAGGCCGCGTTTCTGACCGCGCCGCGCTGCGGCGGGGAGATCCGGCTGGAGATGATGGGCGGCGAGTTTTGCGGCAATGCGCTGCGCTGTGCGGGCTTTTATCACGCGCTGCGCACCGGCGCGCAGGGCAAGACCTGTGTCTTTGCCGAGATCAGCGGGGCCGAAGGTGTTCAGCCGGTCATGGCGGACACGGCGGCGGGGGAGGCGTCCACGGTGATGCCGCTGCCGCGTGCGGTGCATCCGGCCGATTGGCCGGATGTGCAGGCCGTGTGCGTGACATTCGACGGCATCACGCACTTCGTCATCGACCGCGCGCAGCCGGACGATGCGCTCGTGCAGCGCGCCATTGCCGCTGCGCCGGAAGCGAGCGCCGTCGGCGCCGTGTTTCTCGACCGGGCGGCCGGCAGCATCCGGCCGGTCGTGTTCGTGCGCGAGACCGGCTCCTGCGTCGCGGAGACGAGCTGCGCCTCCGGCAGCGTCGCGGCAGCCGTGGTGCTCACGGCGGACTTTGCCGACGGTATCACGGAGATCGGCATCGGCCAGCCTGGCGGTACGCTGGAGGTCGGTGTGCAGCGCACCCATGGCGCGGTGACGGGGCTGTCCATCGGCGGCCCGGTACGCCTGGCGCAGACGCTGACCGTCACGCTGACGGATGCGGCGGCCGCGCCGGGTTAAGCCGTGTTAATTCGTAAACTATGCTTGCATATTTGCGCACAATCATGTAGCATATTGTAAGATATTGCGCAGGGAATTGTACATATGGAGAGGAGAATGTGTGATGAAATGTCCCCGCTGCGGTCATGAAATGACGCTCGATACCCATCGGAAGTATGCGCTGAATATGTGCTACGAGTGCGGCTATATCGAAGGCCGTCTGATCGACCCTGAGAAGAAGGGCGAGACGAACTTTGAGCGCATGAAAAAGCTCAACTTCAACGAAATGGTCGCGTTCCTGACCAAGGGTCTGAACCTGGACGAGGCCAAGCTGGCCGACTGGCTGGACGACGAGGTCAAGTGACCCGCACCACCGTATTTTGCACGCCGCGCCCGATACCGGGTGCGGCGTGTTTTTTTATGGAAGTGGGGAAGCAAATTGATGCATCCGACAAAGATTCTTCGAATTTTTCAACTTTTTTCGGCGAATGCGTGCTTTGACGCGCGCCGGATACGGGTGTTATCATCAAGCCATCAAACGCGAAGACACAGAGTAGTAAGCAGGAACGTCCTTTCAGAGAAGTGCCGGGTGGTGCGAGGCACAAAGCGTACAGACCTGCCGAACTGGCTGAACAGCGGCTGCGCTGAACCATGAGTAGGTGCAGACGGGTGCGCCCGTTATTGTGCAGGGATATGATGGTATCCCGAGTGAGTGCGTCCCCGGATCGGGGGCGAAGAAGAGTGGTACCGCGGAGGGTTTTCGGCCTTTCGTCTCTTCTGCCAGAGGGCAGGAAAGACGGAGGGTTTTCTTTTTTCCTGCCAAACCATCAGACTACGCTTTTGCAGGAGGAACGAATCATGAAAACCCGGACCAAAACCAGAACCATACCCAAGACCCCGTTTTTTGCCGCCTTTTCGGTCGGTGCGGTGCTGTTTTCCGCGCACGCCGGCGGCGGCTTTGCGACCGGCAACCAGGCCAACACCTATTACGTCGGCCTCGGCTGGGCCGGCATCGTGTCGGCCATCGTGGCCATGCTGCTGCTCACGCTCACGATGCGCGAAGCCATGATCATGTACAATTCCCGCGGCCTGACGAGCTATAAGCAGCTGTTCGAGACGCTCTACCACCCCTTTGACAAGATCGAGTGGCTGTTCGAGATCTTCTTTTACATCATGGTGCTCATGGCCGTCGCGGCGGCCATCTCGGGCGCGGCCTCCGCGCTGCGGAGCTATTTCGGCGTGAACTATTATCTCGGCGTCGTGGCCGTCGGCTGCCTCGTCCTGCTCCTGACCATTTTCGGCGCGGGCATCGTCCGCGCGGCGTCCACCTATATGGGCATCGCCATTCTCGTCACCGCCATCACCATCTACGCCATCGGCATTTTCAAGAGCGAGTCGCCGCTGTTCACGGTGCTCTCTGCAGATTTTCAGACGACCGGCTTTGCCAACGTCCCCAAGGCCATCTTTAACGCCTTCACCTATGCCGGCTTCCAGTGCGTCACGCTCCCGACCATGATCGCCTGCGGCACGACCATGCGCAGCAAGCAGGGCTGTGCCAAGGCCATGTGGATCTCCTTTGCCATGAACGTCGTTGCGCTCGTGCTCTCCGTGTTCATGCTCATCTGCTGGCGCGGCGTCTACACCGCAGTGGACGGCGGCACGACCATCCCCACGCTCACCGTCTGCAACGCCATGGGCATCCGCGCGCTCACCGCGGTTTACGGCGTCTGCCTCATGCTCTGCCTCATCTCTACGGGCGTGACGACGATCTTCGGCTTCGTTGCCCGCTTTGAGAAGCTGCCGATGTTCCGCGGCATCCAGTCTGCGCCGGTGCGCAGCGCCATCGTGTCCGCGTTCATCATCATTTTGTCCATGTCCATCTCCATGGCCGGCCTCACGAACATCATCAAGTACGGCTATGGCTACTGCGGCTATCTCGGCATCGCGGTCGTGGTCGTTCCGTTCCTGACCGTCGGCGTGTACAAAAACCGCAGGTATATCCGCGAGCACGGCCTTGCGCAGGGCTTTGCCGCCGCGCAGCCGGAGACCGAAGCGGCCGAAGCCGCGGCACCCGCCGCCGTCCCCGCCGCGGCGAAATAACAAAGAGACACCTCACAGCAGCACTTGCCGCTGCGAGGTGTTTTTGCAAATACGTGAGATACATGCCTTATGGAGCCTTTATCGACCGCTGCACTGGCGTGCTGACAGGTTTTCGCACGCCTGCTATCATGGCAGTGCCGCGCAGAAATTCTGCTTGCGGAGATCACAGAAGTCATGGAGAAAACGACAGATGAAAATTTATGAATTGGTGCACATGCACGGGGCGGAAACGCTGGCGGATGGCCGCTTCCACTACGGGGATTGCGCGATGCTCGGCTGCTTTTCGTCGGTGGAGCGGGTGGCAGCAGCAATCGAAAAGTATCGCAGCATTCCCGGCTTTTGTGATTATCCCAACGGATTTGTCGTTTTTGCGCACGAAGTGGAAGAGCATGCGGTGCTCGTTTATCTGGCCAATGTCTACATTCACGATTCTTCCCCGTAATCATAGGAAAACAGGAATGGGAGCAGGTACAGCGCTTGCTCAAACAGCAGGCCCGCCCAGCAAACGGCAATCAGGCCAAACACCGCTATGCGGGGCTGCTGACCTGCCGGGAATGTGGGAATGCGTTTATTCCTATGATTCGCTGCTGGAACAGCAAAAGTCGTGTGGAATATGTATGCCGTGGATACCACCGGAATGGAAAAATCTATTGTGCCTCCCACCGTATCCATGAGGAGGTGCTGGATGCCGCGGTGCAGGCGTATGCCGAAACTGCGAGGGAGCAGTGTGCTGAGGAACTGAAGAAACTGGCGCATATGCAAAAAATGTGGGCGTTGAGGAAACCGGTCCTCGACGCCCACATTTTATTGTTGCAGAAAAGAATTCAGAAGTTGGAGCAGGAGATTGATGAGATTGTAATGGAGAAGCTATACCATAATCCCACATCCATATTGAAATAATGTCGAATTGTGCTAAAATAATTGTACAGATATATGGGATATGGTGTGGGGGTAGTTTTAGTGGTTGACAAAATAGCTTCTTGGGCAAAAGGTCTTGACCGTCGAGAAAATTTTTTTGGAAAAATAATACGGTTACTCTACGAAATATGTGTCTGTTCTCCGTTTCAAGGTGCCGTTCATCTCATTGCATCATGTATTTTAGGTGCTTTTTGTTACAAGGATGGAGTTCTAAATTATAAATTTCTTATCCCGTTTGGTATTGTCTATTTGATTGCAATTGTCGTGTTTGGAATTTGTAACCAGCACAGAAAGCATCGCAACGATTCAATAAAAGGCTATGAGTTATCGTTTCCGCGTATTTCAAAAGCCTTTCAAGAGGAATGTCGAAAGGATATGGAACTGTATAATCTATTGTCGGGCAAGAATTTCGCCAAAATGGTAGATTATTACTCTGTACACGATGTTTACAGCGAAGCATGCTTTAGAGTGTGTGCGGCTGTTGATGAACTGTTGCAAGAAATAAGTGGTTTAAAAAGTTTTCGTGTAGTTACTTTCCTTCGCACAACTAACGATAAGGATGAATACTATATTAATGGATATAGTCCTCAAGATCCCGCACCAGAGGCTTGCCGCGAAAGATTTGACTTGGACAAATATAAAGGCAAGCATCGTGGTAAGGGAAAAAAAGATATCCCCGTCCATGCACGACCTTTTCTTAACAAACGATTTGAACCTATTATTTATATTGATACTGAGGTAAAAAATGAATACCTCGATTTTAATGATCAACACCCAACGAAGCTTCACATTAGCATACCTTGCAGTGTTAACAATAAAGTGGTAGCAGTTCTCCAAATCACTTCATATGACAACTGTCTGGGAACAAAATCTAATATTAAAGATTTAATAGAAAACTCACTGGCGATTTTTATTTCCTATTTAAAAGTGGTATATATGCACCAAATGGAGCATGAACTTTGGGTCAATTCTATGCGACAATTTAAGGAGGTGAATGTAGATGGCCAAAAACAGACCAGCTAAAGCATCGAAAAAAACTGCCGAAAGTGGCATAACTCATGCTGTCTACAAAAATTACTCGTTGCGCCCAAGGGAACTGCTTAACCAAAAGGATGTAGCACAATTATTTACAACCTTACATAGAGAGAAGAAGAAACCAATTCAATACTAAGTCGTTAGACAAAGTTAAAAACACATGGAGTGGGAAAAGTAATTTCCCACTCCATGTGTTTTCTGGTACGGGTAGTGGGACTCGAACCCACACGCCTCGCGGCACAGGAACCTAAATCCTGCGTGTCAACCAATTCCACCATACCCGCAAATGTGAGCGTCAGGACTTCCTGTCGCTATTTTATTGCCCTCTGTTTTTACACGGCGAGGGAACCGAGGCGGAGCGTAACGCTTGATCCGCATCTATAAAAACAGGATGAACCTGCTTTTACCAAAGAATGAGCGCGGCGAATGAAGGGGCGATAAAACTGCACTAAGGTGACATCACCTAAATCCTGCGTGTTTACCAATTTCACCATACCCGCGTATGGCTGTTTGCGCAGGGGCAACAGTCCGTATGCAAGCAGAAAGCGACGGTATTGGCCGCCGCTCATAAGCCTCTATTTTGACACGGGGAGGTTCCCGAGGCGGAGCAAAACGCTGTATCCGCGCGCCGTCATAAACGGTGCATTTATCTTACCACAGCCGTGTCGGCTTGACAAGTGGGTAAACGCAAATGCCGCGCAAAACTTTCTTGCTTTTACAAATTGACAACCGTCCGTGAAACTGCTATTATATTCCGTCGAAAGTCTACTCAGGAGGGGTGCAGAATGCAGAAACATACGGCGTCCGTCATCACGGCCGGGTGCCTCTGGGGCCTGATGGGCCTGTTCACGCGCACGCTGGCGACCTATGGTGTGGACTCCACGGGCGCGATCGTGCTGCGCTGCGGCATTGCGGCGCTGCTGTTCGCCGTCACACTGCTCGTGCGCGACCCAAAGCAGTTTCGCATTCGGCTCAAAGACATCTGGTGTTTTATCGGTACCGGCATCTGCAGTCTGCTGTTTTTCACGTATTGCTATTTTCAGGCCATCACGATCATGGACCTGTCCACGGCGGCCGTGCTGCTGTACACCGCGCCGTCGATCGTCATGATCCTCTCGCTGGTCCTGTTTCATGAGCGCATCACGGTGCAGAAGCTCATTGCGCTTGTGCTGGCGTTTGCCGGCTGCTGCCTGGTGTCGCTCGTCGGTGGGGAGCACAAGCTCTCCACGATCGGCATTCTCTACGGCCTCGGCGCGGGCTTCGGCTATGCGCTCTACAGCATCTTTGCCCGCTACGCGCTCGACCGCGGCTACTCGAGCAACACCATCAACTTTTATTCCTGTCTGCTGACCACCATTGGCGCGGTCATTATCTGGGGCGCGGCGCAGCCGCTCGGCGTCATGTTCGGCTCGTGGAAAGGCTTCGGCCTGTGCACGGCGCTCGGCATCGTCACGTGCTACCTGCCGTATCTGCTCTATACCTTCGGCCTTACCGGACTTGAGACCGGCAAGGCGTCCATCCTCGCGTCGTTTGAGCCGGTCGTGGCGACGCTGGTCGGCATTTTCGTGTTCCACGAAAAGCTCACGCCGCTGAGCGCGCTCGGCTGTGTGTGCGTGCTCTCGGCTGTGGTGCTGCTCAATCTCAAGCGCCGGCAGAAAGCCAACTGAATGCAATAGAAAAACCGTCCGTTCCCGATCGGGAGCGGACGGTTTTTGCGTATGGAACTTACTTGTTGTTGTAGGCTTCGATGCCCTTGGCCAGCAGCTCCATGGAGCGCTTGAGGGCGTCCTGATTGATGACATAGGCCATACGGATCTCGTTGACGCCGGTGTGCGGCGTCTTGTAGAAGCTCTCGGCCGGGGTGAACATGAGCGTGTCGCCGTTGTCGTCAAACTCCTCAAGCATGAACAGCTGGAACTTTTCCGCGTCGTCCACGGGCAGCTTGGCCATGACGTAGAACGCGCCCTTCGGTTCGGAGTAGATGACGCCGGGGATCTTCTTGAGCCCTTCGACGAGCGTGTCGCGGCGGGCCTTGTATTCCTTACGCACGGCGTCGAAGTACTCGGGGCCGACGGTGTAGAGCGCAGCGGACGCGACCTGGTCGATCGTGGAGGCGCACAGACGGCCCTGGCACCACTTCATGGCGTTGTTGTAGAGCTCCGCATTGCGCGTGATCACGCAGCCGATGCGTGCGCCGCAGGCGCTGAAGCGCTTGGACACGGAGTCGATGACGACGACGTTGTCCTCATAACCCTCGAGCTGCAGCAGGCTCATGAGCTTCTCGCCGCCGTAGACGAACTCGCGGTACACCTCGTCGCCGATGATGAACAGGTTATGCTCCTTGGCGATGTCGGCCATGAGACGGAGCTCTTCCTCGGTGAGGATGGTGCCGGTCGGGTTGCCGGGGTTCGTGAAGAGGATGGCGCGGGTGTGCTCGTTGATGCACGCCTCGACGCGCTCACGGATGGCGAACTTGTAGTTCTCCTCCGGCGTTGTGGTGATCGGGCGGATGGTCGCGCCGGTCAGCGTGACGAACGTGCTGTAGTTCGGGTAGAACGGCTCGGGGATGATGATCTCATCACCCTCGTCGAGGATGCAGCTGAGCGCGATCTGCAGCGCCTCGCTGCCGCCGGTGGTAATGAGCACCTGCTTGTTGGTGATGGGGGCGTCGATCTTGCCGTAGTAGTTGACGACCGCGTCAATCATCTCGGGCACGCCATCGGACGGGGCGTAGGCCAGGACCGGCTGGCTGAAGTTCTTGACGGCCTCGAAGTAGGCCTCGGGGGTGGCGATGTCGGGCTGGCCGATGTTCAGGTGGTAGAGTTTCTTGCCTTTTTTGGCAGCCTCGTTTGCATAGGGCGCGAACTTGCGCATGGGCGAGAGGCCGCACTTTTCGATCTTACTGGAAAATTTCATGTTGCTCCTCCGTTTTTTATTTGTATTTTGGTTCTTTTTTGCTCTCAAACACATTTATGATAACGCATTTTTTCAGAAACTACAACTGATTTTTTGGAAAAATCCGGCCACAAATTTAACAATCACGCTCCGCAGGAGCGGCTGCGCATATAAAAGGCCGCCGCAGCATTGCGCTGCGGCGGCCGGTGCGTATTTGGTTTCGATGCAGGCTCAGACCTTGAAGTCCACGGAGGTCGCGCCCTGATCGTCCTGCTCGAAGGTGTAGTCCTTGCCGGGCAGGATGGCGTTGAGCAGGATGCCCACGATGGAGGAGACAGCCAGACCCGACAGGGACACGACGCCGATCTGGATGCTGCCGGAGTAGGTGATGCCGATGGCGAGCACGAGGATGAGCGCGGCGATGATGACGTTGCGGGTGTTGGTGAAGTCGACCTTGTTCTCGACGACGTTGCGCACGCCGACGGCGGAGATCATGCCGTAGAGCACGAGGGACACGCCGCCGATGGTGGCCGTCGGCATGGCGGACACGAGGGCCGCGAACTTCGGGCAGAAGGACACGACGATCGCGATGCAGGCTGCGATGCGGATGACGCGCGGATCGTAGACGCGGGACAGGGCAAGCACGCCGGTGTTCTCACCGTAGGTGGTGTTGGCCGGTGCACCGAAGAGGGAAGCGAGGGTGGTGGCCAGACCGTCGCCCAGCAGGGTGCGGTGGAAGCCGGGGTCGACCATGAAGTTCTTGCCGCAGGTGGAGGAGATGGCGCAGATGTCGCCGATGTGCTCGACCATGGTGGCAAGGGACAGGGGCACGACCGTCAGCACGGCGGACCAGAGGACGCCGCTGTCGACCGGGCCGGCGAAGAGGTGGAACACGCTGTTTTTCCAGAAGATCGGCAGGCCGAACCACTTGGCGCTGCTGACGGCAGCGGCGACGGAGGCGCGCTCCGCGGGATCAACGATGAGTGCGAAGATGTAAGAGCCGAGCACGCCGAGCAGAATCGGAATGATCTTGGCCATGCCCTTGCCCCACATGTTGAAGCCGATGACGATCAGGATCGCAACGACGGCGACAAGCCAGTTGGCACGGCAGTTGGTGATGGCGGAAGAGGACAGGGTCAGGCCGATGGCGATGATGATCGGGCCGGTGACGATCGGCGGGAAGTAGCGCATGACTTTCTTGACGCCGAAGACCTTGAACAGGGTCGACAGGATGATGTACATCAGGCCCGCGATGGCGACGCCGAAGCAGGCGTAGGCCAGTAGGTCGTTGTTATAGATCGCGGAGCCGTCCGGATTCGTGCCGATGGTGCGCACGGCGTTGTAGCCGCCGATGAAGGCGAACGAGCTGCCGAGGAAGGCCGGGACCTTGCCCTTGGTCAGCAGGTGGAACAGCAGCGTGCCGAGGCCCGCGAACAGCAGCGTGGTTGCGACGTCGAGGCCGGAGAGCGCCGGGACGAGGACGGTCGCGCCGAACATGTGCTGGAGACCCAGAATGAACATTCTGGGCGCGCCGAGTGTACGTGCGTCGTACACCGGCTCGTTACCGATGGGTTTTTTACTCATAGATTTTTTCCTCCCGTGAAAATTTAATCTATTCTTTATCCTCTCTCGAGGATGCAGACACTGTTTTCTCCGTCCGTCTCCTGCAGGCGGACGGCCACGACCTCGCTCTTGGCGGTCGGGATGTTTTTGCCGACGTAATTGGCCTTGATCGGCAGCTCGGAGTGGCCGCGGTCGATCAGGGAAAAGAGCTGGATGCGTGCTGGACGGCCGAGCTGCATCACGGCGTCGAGCGCTGCGCGCGCGGTGCGGCAGGTGTAGATGACGTCGTCGACCAGCACAACGGTCTTGCCCGCGATGGGGAAGGGAATGTCGGTCCGGTTGAGCACCGGCGCGTCCGCGACTGTGGACAGATCGTCGCGGTAGAGCGTGATGTCCAGCTCGCCGACCGGCAGCTGCACACCGTCGATCTTCTCGATGTTTTTCGCGAGGCGGCGGGCCAGCGGCACACCGCGCGTGCGGATGCCGATCAGGCACAGGTCGTCCGTGCCGTCGTTTTTCTCGAGGATCTCATGTGCGATGCGCACGAGCGTGCGGTCGATGGCGGCCTCGTCCATGATCTTTGCCTTGAATTTCAGCTCCACAGCGATCCCTCCTCCGGGCATAAAAAAAACACCCTGTCCGGATACAGACAAGGCGGCAACGCGCAGGGAGACCCCGCAAAGATTCCATTGACCGTGACACCTTGCCGGTATCTCGTACCGACTTAAAAATATCAGCTTGCACAGCATACCACCGTATCTCGTGCTTGTCAACAGCAAATTCACATTTTCGTCACAAAAATTTGTCCCTCCCGTTTTCGGCGGGAGGGACAGGGTACATGATCTTGTGGTCAGGCTTTCTTGAAGCTGTCCTTGAGCGCGACAGCGCGGTTAAAGACCAGGTGCTCCGGGGCCGAGTCCTTATTGTCCACGGCGAAGTAGCCGAGGCGCAGGAACTGGAACGCGGCCGGAGCCTCGGCACCGGCGAGCATCCGCTCGACCTTGCAGCCGGTGAGCACGGACAGCGAGTCCGGGCTCAGGCACTCCAGATAGTCCTTACCGTCGCCCTCGGGGTCGGCGTCGGCGAAGAGGTTATCATACAGGCGTACCTCGGCGTCGGCGCAGTTGTGGGCATCGACCCAGTGGATCGTGCCGCGCACCTTGCGGCCGTCGGGCGTGTTACCGCCGCGGGTCTCGGGATCGTATTCGCACAGGACTTCCGTCACGTTGCCGTCCGCGTCCTTGACGCAGCCGGTGCAGCGGACGATGTACGCGCCCTTGATGCGCACCTCGTTGCCGGGGTAGAGGCGGTTATACTTCTTCGGCGGCTCCTCCATGAAGTCGTCGGCCTCGATCCACAGCTCGTTGGAGAACGTCACGTCGCGCGTACCGGCGTTTTCATCCTCGGGGTTGTTCTCGACGGCGAACGTCTCGCTCTGGCCCTCGGGGTAGTTCGTGATGCGCAGCTTCACCGGGTGCAGCACGGCCATGGCGCGCTGGGCATGGAGGTTGAGATCCTCGCGCAGGCAGTGCTCCAGAAAACTGTAATCGACCGTGGACGCAACTTTGGACACGCCGATGCGCTCGCAGAAATTGCGGATGGACGCGGGCGTGTAGCCACGGCGGCGCAGGCCGCACAGCGTCGGCATGCGCGGATCGTCCCAGCCGGAGACGTAGCCCTCCTCGACGAGGCGGCGCAGCTTGCGCTTGGACATGACGGTGTAGTTGATGCCGAGGCGCGAAAACTCGATCTGGCGCGGCTTGCACGGCACGGACACGTTGTTCACCACCCAGTCGTACAGCGGGCGGTGATCTTCATATTCCAGCGAGCACAGCGAGTGCGTGATGCCCTCGAGCGCGTCCTGGATCGGGTGTGCGAAGTCGTACATCGGGAAGATGCACCATTTCGTGCCCTGACGGTGGTGCTCGATATAGCGGATGCGGTAGAGCACGGGGTCACGCATGTTGAAGTTGCCGGAGGCAAGGTCAATCTTTGCGCGCAGGGTGTACTTGCCCTCCGGGAACTCGCCGGCGCGCATGCGCGCGAACAGGTCGAGATTTTCCTCGATCGGGCGGTCGCGCCAGGGGCTGACGGCGGGGGTGTTCACATCGCCGCGGTATTCGCGGAACTGCTCCGGCGTCAGCTCGCACACATAGGCAAGCCCTTTCTTGATGAGCTCCACGGCGTATTCGTAATCCTTCTCGAAGTAGTCCGAGCCGAAGAAAAACCGGTCGCCCCAGTCAAAGCCGAGCCAGTGGATGTCCTCCTGAATGGCCTCAACGAACTCGTTGTCCTCCTTGGAGGGGTTCGTGTCGTCCATGCGCAGGTTGCAGATGCCGCCGAATTTCTCGGCCGTGCCGAAGTCGATGCACAATGCCTTGCAATGGCCGATGTGCAGATAGCCGTTCGGCTCCGGCGGGAAACGGGTATGGACGGTCTGGCCGGCGAAACGGCCGCCGGGTGCGAGATCGGCTTCGACAAAGGCTTCGATAAAGTTTTTGGTATCTTCCATAGTGTCATGTCAACTCCACATAAATTTGCAAGAGTATTATACACGATTCATTTTCTGTTTACAATATCGAAAAAGAAATATATAATTCAGACAGATTGCAAGATAACGGAGGTGCGGGCACATGTATGACCTGCTTATCATCGGCGGCGGCCCGGCGGGGTTGTCGGCGGCCATGACGGCGCGCAACCGGAATCTGTCCGTGTGCGTGATCTGCGGCGGCGCGGCCGACAGTGCGCTGTATAAGGCCGGCCACGTCACAAATTACCCCGGTGTGCCGGACGTCTCCGGCCCCGCGCTGCTCGAGACCATGACACAGCAGGCGCGTGATCTCGGTGCGGACATGCTGCGCGAGCGGGCGCTCTCGGCCATGCCGATGGGAAAAACGTTCGGCGTCTCGGCAGGTAAGGAATTCGTGGAGGGCAGGGCGCTCCTGCTTGCGACCGGTATTGCCCAGCGCGGCACGTTTCCCGGGGAAACAGATTATCTCGGCCGCGGCGTGAGCTACTGCGCCACCTGCGACGGCATGCTCTACCGCGGCAAGCGCGCGGCGGTCATTGGCCTGGCGGCCGACGCTCCGGCAGAGGCGGATTTCCTGCGGGAGATCGGCTGTGACGTGCATTATTATGACGGGAAAAAGCACCGCTTTGAGATCCGCGGCGCCGAGCGGGCGGACACGCTCGTGGTCGACGGCGCAGCGGAACCGGCGGACGTCATTTTCGTCCTGCGCGCGGGCTTTGCGGCTGACACGCTCCTGCCCGGTCTTGCCACGGAAAAGGGCCACATCGTCGTGGATGAAGCTTATGCTGCGAGCATTCCCGGCGTTTTCGCGGCCGGGGACTGTACCGGCGCGCCCTATCAGATCCCGGCGGCGGTCGGTGAGGGCAACTGCGCGGCGCTTTCGGCCGTGCGCTGGCTCAGAAACGCTTGACAAACGGCACGGCAGGGCCTATAATTTTCTCATCCATTTGCGAAGAAGGGGAGGAGTAGTCTCCCGGCGGACGTCAGAGAGAAGGCGGTTGGTGCAAGCCTTTCGGATGCCGGAGATGAAGGTCGCCCCGGAGCAGCCTGCCTGAACACAGTAGGGTGGCCGGGTTCTCCCGTTACAGAGACAAGAGTGTCACGCTTCTGCGTGGAATTCAGGTGGTACCGCGGTTTCGATCGCCCTGAAACAGTTCGTTTCGGGGCGATTTTTTTGCGCCCCGGCAATCTTAAAGGAGGAGGAGCCATGAAAGAGCTTCCGAAAGTCTACGACCCCAAACAGGTCGAGAGCAAAATTTATGACATGTGGATGCGCGGCGGCTACTTTGCCGGCAAAGCCGATCCGGACAAAAAGCCGTTTTCCATCGTCATGCCGCCCCCGAACGTCACCGGCCAGCTGCACATGGGTCACGCGCTCGACGCGACGCTGCAGGACATCCTCACGCGCTACAAGCGCATGCAGGGCTATGCCGCTCTGTGGGTGCCCGGCACGGACCATGCCGGCATCGCCACGCAGATCAAGGTCGAGGAGATGCTGCGCAAGGAAGAGGGGCTGACTCGCTATGATCTCGGCCGCGATGCGTTTCTGGAGCGCGTCTGGGCGTGGAAAAAGCAGTACGGCAACCGCATCGTCGAGCAGCAGAAGTCGCTCGGCGTGTCCTGCGACTGGGACCGCAGCCGCTTCACCATGGACGAGGGCTGCTCGAAGGCCGTGCGTGAGACGTTTTGCGAGCTGTATGAAAAGGGCCTGATCTACAAGGGCAACCGCATCATCAACTGGTGCCCGCACTGCCGCACCGCCCTGTCTGACGCCGAGGTCGAATACAAGGACATGCCCGGCGCGTTCTGGTATATCCGCTACCCGCTCAAGGACAGCGACGACTATCTCACCATTGCCACCACCCGTCCGGAGACCATGCTCGGCGACACCGGCATTGCGGTCAACCCGGCGGACGAGCGCTACCAGCACCTCGTCGGCAAGACGGCGATCCTGCCGCTCGTGGGCCGCGAGCTGCCCATCGTGGCCGACGATTACGTCGAGCTCGATTTCGGCACCGGCTGCGTCAAGATGACGCCCTGCCACGACCCGAACGACTATGAGGTCGGTCTGCGTCACAACCTCGAGCAGATCCTTATCTTCGACGAGGACGCCCGCGTCATCAACGGCGGCAAGTACAACGGTCTCGACCGTTATGAGGCGCGCAAGGCCATCGTGGCCGATCTCGAGGAGCAGGGCTATCTCATCAAGACCGAGCCCTATAACCACAACGTCGGCACGTGCTACCGCTGCGGCACGGTCGTTGAGCCGATGACGAGCCCGCAGTGGTTCGTCAAGATGAAGCCGCTGGCCGAGCCCGCCATCGAGGCCGTGCGTGACGGACGCATCAAGTTCGTGCCCGAGCGCTTCAGCAAGACCTATTATAACTGGATGGAGAATGTCCACGACTGGTGCATTTCCCGCCAGCTCTGGTGGGGCCACCAGATCCCGGCGTGGTACTGCGACGACTGCGGTCATGTCACCGTCTCGCGTACCGACGCCTGCGAGTGCGAGGCCTGCCACAGCAGGAACATCCACCGCGATCCCGACGTGCTCGACACCTGGTTCAGCTCCGCACTCTGGCCGTTTTCCACGCTCGGCTGGCCGGATAAGGACGCGGAGGATCTGAAGTTCTGGTATCCCACGAGCGTCATGGTCACGGGCTACGACATCATCTTCTTCTGGGTCGCGCGCATGATCTTCTCCGGCCTCGAGCAGATGAAGGACATCCCGTTCCCGACGGTGTTCATTCACGGCCTGGTCCGCGATGATAAGGGCCGCAAGATGTCCAAGTCCCTCGGCAACGGCATCGACCCGCTCGAGATGGCCGACACCTACGGCGCCGACGCCCTGCGCTTCAACCTCATCACGGGCAACAGCCCCGGCAACGACATGCGCTTCTATATCGAGAAGTGCGGCGCCATGCGCAACTTTGCCAACAAGCTCTGGAACGCTTCCCGCTTTGTGATGATGAACCTCACCATCGACAAAAACGAGCTGCCCGAGACGCTGGAGCTCGAGGACAAGTGGGTGCTCTCGAAGCTCAACACGCTCTCGAAGGAAGTGTGCGAGAACCTCGACAAGTACGAGATCGGCATCGCCGCGGCGAAGATCTACGACTTCATCTGGGACACCTACTGCGACTGGTATATCGAGCTCACGAAGCCCCGCCTCAACAGCGGCGACGAGGCCCGCGCCCGCAGCGCGCAGCAGGTGCTGCTGTATGTCCTGACGGACATTCTCAAGCTCCTGCACCCGTTCATGCCGTTTATCACCGAGGAGATTTGGCAGGCTCTGCCGCACGACGGCGAGGCGCTCATGATCGCCCGCTATCCGGAGTATACCGAATCTCTCGCTTTTCCAGCCGAGGAGCGCGACTTTGAGATGGTCATGAATGCCATCCGCGCCGTGCGCAGCCGCCGTGCCGAGATGAACGTGCCGCCGAGCAGAAAGGCGCACCTGTTCATCACGACCGACCGGCAGGACGCCTTCCGCTCCGGTGAGATCTATATCACGAAGCTCGCCTACGCCGAGCAGATCACCATCAGCAGCGAGCTGCCGGCTGATGCCGAGAAGATGGTCTCCGCCGTCACGGAAGAGGCCAGACTCTTCATGCCGATGGCCGAGCTGATCGACCTCGACAAAGAGCGCGCCCGTCTGGAAAAAGAGCTCGAAAAGGCCCGCAAGAATTATGAGGGCCAGATGCGCAAGCTCTCGAACGAGAACTTCATCTCCCGCGCGCCGGAGGCCGTCGTGCAGACGGAGCGCGAGCGCGCCGAGAAGGCAAAGGCGCTCGTGGAAAATCTCGAGACCAGCCTGAAAAACCTCGGCTGAGCGCCGCCGTCCGACAAATTCGGCCCACACCTCTGGGCTACAATAGCACCGTGTACGAACCGTTCGTGCACGGTGCTTTTTCTTTGAAATTAGGAGGTACAAGCAGATGCGGATCATAACGCATGATGACGGCCGGTGCCTGACGCTGCGCCTGCTCGGCGAGCTGGATCACGCGGCGGCGCAGGAGGTCATGTCCGGCATCGAGGACGCCGTGGAGGAGTACCTGCCGCGCCGCTGCGTGCTCGACCTGTCCGGCCTGAGCTTTATGGACAGCTCCGGGATCGCGGTCATTCTCAAGACCGACCGCCTCCTGCGGCAGACAGGCGGCGCGCTGGCGCTGTGCGGCGTGCCGCAGCAGGTGCGCCGGGTGCTGGACGTGGCCGGCCTGACCAACATCGTCCCGGTGCTCGAGGACCGGGCAAAGGAGTGTGAACAGTGTTGACGCAGAAAAACTACATGAAGCTGGAGTTTCCGGCGCGCAGCGTGAACGAGGGCTTTGCGCGCGCGGCGGTGGCGGCCTTTGCCGCGCAGCTCGACCCGACGCTCGCCGAGCTCGGCGATATCAAGACCGCCGTGTCCGAGGCCGTGACGAACGCGGTCGTGCACGCCTATCCGGACGAGCTTGGCACGGTGCAGGTGCGTGTGCGTATCCTGCCGGATGCGCGGCTGGAGATCGTCGTCAAGGATCACGGCATCGGCATCGCCGATGTGGCGCAGGCGCGCACGCCGATGTACACCACCGGTGGGGAGGAGCGCAGCGGCATGGGCTTTACGATCATGGAGAGCTTCATGGACACGCTGCGGGTCAAGTCCGTGCCCGGCCGCGGCACGACCGTGACCATGTGCCGCCGCATCCGCCGCCGCGCATGATCGCGGAGGAGACGCGCGATCTGCTCCGGCGCGCTCAGGCGGGAGACACTGCGGCGGCAGAGCGGATGGTCACGGAAAATACCGGCCTGATCTGGAGCGTGGCGCGGCGGTTTTTTGGCCGCGGCGTCGAGCCGGATGACCTGTACCAGCTCGGCTGCGTCGGTTTTCTGAAGGCCATGCAGGGCTTTGACGAGCAGTACGGCACCTGCTTTTCTACATACGCCGTCCCGAAGATTTCGGGAGAGATCCGGCGCTTTCTGCGCGATGATGGCGCGGTTAAGGTCAGCCGCAGCGTCAAGGAGCGTGCGCAGGCGATCCGCACGGCGCGCACGCGCCTGGAGCAGACGCTCGGCCGTGAGCCGACGCTCTCCGAGCTCTCGGCCGAGACCGGGCTCGAGCCCGAGGAGATCGCTGCCGCCGAGACGGCCACCGGCCCCACAGAGTCCCTGCAGAAGGAGAACGGGGAGACCGGCTTCACACTCGAGCATACGCTTGGGGACTACGATCAGGAGGAGCGCATGGTCGAATACGCCGCCTTGCGCGAGGCGCTGCGCCAGCTCCCGGAGCGGGAGCGGCAGGTCATTGCCCTGCGGTTTTATCACGGCCTGACGCAGCAGCGCGCCGCCGGTATCCTGCATATCTCACAGGTACAGGTGTCGCGCCTGGAGCGGCGCGCCGTGGAGCGTCTGCGCGAATGGCTGGCCACCTAGGCAGCCGGAGAAGTTCTCTGGCTGCTTTTTCATAGCCGGACTTGACGGCACAAGATATGCGGTGATAAAATGTAATACATTGCATATCTTGTATCGAATCGGAGGAGTTGCCCATGTATACCCCCAAAGAAGTCGCGGAGAATTATCTCTCTGCCTGCCGGGCCAAGGCGGCACTGCCGCTGGGTCGGATGTTTCTGCTTGCCTGCATGGCGGGGGCCTTCGTCGCGCTGGCGGGTGCCGCATCCACGGCTGCGGCGGCCACGGTGGGCGACCCGTCGCTGGCAAAACTCGTCTCCGGCTGCGTTTTTCCGGCAGGCCTCGCCATGGTCATTGTGGCCGGCAGCGAACTGTTCACCGGCAACAACCTCATGATCATGGGCGTTTTGTCGCACGTGATCTGCACGCGGCAGATGCTCCGTAATTGGTGTGTTGTCTATCTGGGTAATTTTGTGGGCGCGGCACTCGTTGCGGCGCTCTGCGTGCTGGGGCATGTGTTTTCTGCGTTTGACGGCCGGTTGGCAGCGTCGGTGATTGCCATCGCGCAGACGAAGGCGGCCCTGCCGTTCGGGGATGCGTTTGTGCGCGGCATTCTCTGCAATTTCCTCGTCTGCATCGCCGTCTGGATGGCCAGCACCGCAAAGTCTGTCCCCGGGAAGATCCTGGCCGTGTTTTTCCCGATCATGACGTTTGTCGTCGCGGGTTTTGAACACAGCGTGGCCAATATGTATTATCTCACGGCGGGGCTGCTGACTGCGGCGCAGACCGGCACGGCGGCCGGAGGGCTGACTTGGGGCAGGGCGCTGCTCGGGAATCTGCTGCCGGTCACGCTCGGCAATCTTGTCGGCGGCGTGCTTCTGGTGGGCATGAGCGCGTGGTATCTCTACCTGAAACAGGGAAAAACGACTGTTAATTCTTAGACGGCATTGTTAATTTGTAGATAACTGGCATCTTGTCCAGAAATGGCGAGCGAAATTGGTAACGTTCCACAAAACAGAACAACATTTGTTGACGAATTCGCCCGATTGTGCTACTATGATAACCGTTGAGATTTGAATATTTGAATGGATGTATTTCGATTTTTAATACCCATTTGCGCATCTTGAATACCCCTTGAGGGGAGGAGCATCGTTTTGAAAAAGATATATGTTATGATCGGCAACTACGGCAGCGGCAAGAGTGAGCTTGCGCTGAATTTTGCTTTTAAAGCGGCTGAAACCGGAAAGACAGAACTCATTGACCTTGACCTGGTCAACACTTACTTCCGCCTGACAGAGCGCGGCAAGCTCGTGGAGCAGAAAGAGATTCGTCTCATCTCTCCGAACTATGCCTGCTCCGGCGTGGAGACGCTGTCCCTGCCGGCGGAGGTCGCTTCTGCATTTGCCATGAACTGGGACACCGTTGTGTTTGACGTCGGCGGCGATGCCGTCGGCTCCACGGCACTCGGCCGCTATTATGAGGACTTTCAGGACTTCATGGCCATGGGGCCGGAGCAGCTGGAGGTTTTGAACGTGGTCAACATCCGCCGTCCGCTCGCCGGCACGGTGGAGAAGATCATCGACCTGCAGGAGCAGATGCAGATCCATTCGCACCTGAAGATCACGGGTATGATCAACAACACGAACCTCGCCACCATGACCACGCCGGCGGAGCTGCGCGACGGTTATGAGATGCTGCGTGAGGTCAGCGACCGGACGGGCGTTCCGGTCATGTATACGACCGGCAAGAAGGACATGCTCGATATTTTCCTTGCCGAGGGCCACGACCCGAAGTATATCGGCAAACCCGTCGCCATAGATATCATCATGAAGCGCGACTGGGAGAGCTATATCCACAGTCTGTCGGAGAAGAAACAGGCGTAACCCGCTCTTGCGGTTTACATAGGCAATTTCGCAAAACAGAACAGAAAAGAGGTAGCAAAAATGGTAAAGGTGACCATCAACGAGAATCTTTGCAAGGGTTGCGGTCTCTGTGTCAGAGCTTGCCCGAAGGGCGTTCTGGCGCTGGCAAAAGACAAACTCAACGCAAAGGGTTATCATCCGTCCGTCGTCGCGAATCCGGAGGCCTGCATCGGCTGCGCTTCCTGTGCGCGTACTTGCCCGGACGTGGTAATCAGCATTGTGAGAGATTAAGGAGGTACATCGAAAATGGCATTGACGCTTATGAAGGGTAGCGAAGCTATCGCTGAGGCTGCGATTCGTGCAGGCGCGCGTTACTTCTTCGGCTATCCGATCACTCCGCAGACGGAGATTCCTGAATATATGTCCGCACGTATGCCCGAAGTCGGCGGCTGCTTCCTGCAGGCCGAGAGCGAAGTTGCGGCAATCAACATGATCTATGGTGCAGCCGGTGCTGGTGCACGTGCGCTGACCTCTTCCTCCAGCCCCGGTGTCAGCCTGAAGCAGGAAGGCATTTCCTACTGCGCAGGCGCGCAGCTCCCGGCTGTCATCCTGAACGTCATGCGCGGCGGCCCCGGCCTCGGCAACATTCAGGCTTCTCAGGGCGATTACTTCCAGGCTGTCAAGGGCGGCGGCAACGGTGACTACCACCTGCTGACCTACGCTCCGGCATCCGTGCAGGAAGCGATCGACATCATGATGTACGCCTTCGACAAGGCTGAGAAGTACCGTATACCGGTCCTCTTCCTCGCCGACGGCATCATCGCGCAGATGATGGAGCCCGTGGAGATGCCCGAGATGGTCGACTACAAGATCGATCCCGAGAAGAAGCCCTGGGCTTGCACCGGCTGGAAACCGGGCGACGATCCGGCCAAGCGCGGCGTCATCAACTCCATCTACATCGATACCGAGACCCTGTCCGTCCACAACGACGAGCTGCAGGCCTGCTATCGTGAGATCACTGCCAACGAGCAGCAGTGGGAAGAGTACAACCTCGAGGGTGCTGAGTATGTCATCACCGCTTTCGGCACGGTTGCGCGTATCGCCAAGTCCGCCATTGCCGAGCTCAAGGAGCAGGGCATCAACGTTGGTCTGGTTCGCCCGATCACTGTCTGGCCGTTCCCGTACGACGCGGTCAAGAAGGCTGCCGAGCTTCCGGGCGTGAAGGCTGTTCTCGACGTCGAGCTCAACGAGGGCCAGATGCTTGAGGATGTCAAGATCGCGATCAACGGCGCGAAGCCGATCGACTTCTTCGGCCACCTCGGCAGCCAGATGCCGACCACCGATGAGATCGTCGCGAAGATTATCAGCATGAAGGAGGGCAAGTAAATGTCTGTTGTTTTTGAAAAGACCAAGCTCCTCACGGACAAGCAGTTCCACTACTGCCCGGGCTGCAACCATGGCATTATCCACCGCCTGGTCGCTGAGGTCATTGATGAGATGAATCTGGACGGCAAGGTCATCGGCGTCGCGCCGGTCGGCTGCTCCGTTTTTGCTTATGATTACTTCAACTGCGATATGTACGAAGCCGCACACGGCCGTGCACCCGCAGTCGCCACCGGCGCCAAGCGCGTCGTCGGCAAGGACACCCTCGTCTTCACCTATCAGGGCGACGGCGACCTGGCGTCCATCGGCACCGCTGAGATCGTTCACGCTGCGCACCGCGGCGAGAAGATCTCCACGATCTTTGTCAACAACGCGATCTACGGCATGACCGGCGGCCAGATGGCTCCGACCACGCTGGTTGGCCAGAAGACCACCACGAGCCCCTACGGCCGTGATGAGGACTGGTGCGGCGCTCCGCTGAAGGTCTCCGAGATGCTCGCTGAGGTTCCGTGCTCCTACTACATCGAGCGCGTTGCCGTCAACAACACCCCGAACATCGTCAAGGCGAAGAAGGCCATTTCCAAGGCGTTTCATTATCAGATGGAAGGCAAGGGCTTCACGCTGGTCGAAGTCCTGTCCGCCTGCCCGACGAACTGGGGCCTGAGCCCGATCAAGGCGATGGAGTGGCTGGAAGAGAACATGATTCCGTACTACCCGCTCGGCGTTAAGAAGGACAAGGGGGCTGAATAACATGAAGAAAGAATACATTTTTGCTGGCTTTGGCGGTCAGGGCATGCTCCTGATCGGTAAGTTCCTGGCTATGGCCTGCATGCTCGACGGCAAGCACGTCTCCTGGCTGCCCTCTTACGGCCCCGAGATGCGCGGCGGCACGGCGAACTGCTCCGTCATCGTCTCCGACGATCCGGTCGCTTCCCCGCTGGTCGACATGGCTGACTGCGTTGTGGCGATGAACCGTCCGTCTCTGGACAAGTTCGAGAGCCACGTCAAGCCGGGCGGCGTCCTCGTCATCAACAGCTCCATCATTGACCGCAAGGCCGAGCGTGATGACATCCAGGTCGTCTACTGCGACGCCAACGGCATTGCCGAGTCCGTCGGCAACCCGAAGGGCGCGAACGTTGCGATCCTCGGCGCTCTGATGGAGAAGGCTCCGGTCGTCTCCAACGAGATCCTTGGCGAAGCGATCCGCATCGAGCTTGGCGAGAGAAAGGCCAAGTTCCTCGAGGGCAACATGAAGGCGCTCGAGGCCGGCGAAGCCGCTGCGAGAGGCTAAACCGCGTACATTACATAAAAAAGAACCGATCCATCCGGGTCGGTTCTTTTTTTGCGCCGCGTACGCGGCAGATGTGTCTATATTATTGCTTGTCTTTGGATTTGAAGCACATGGCCACGAGCAGACCGAAGAAAATGGCCGCACAAATTCCGGCGGCGCCAGCCTCAAAGCCGCCGGTGAACGCGCCGAGCACGCCCTTTTCGGCCACGGCATCATGCACGCCCTTTGCCAGCAGATTGCCGAAGCCGGTCAACGGCACGGTCGCCCCCGCGCCGGCCCATTTGGCAAATGGCCCGTAGATGCCGACCGCGCCGAGCACCACACCGTCACCACGTATAGCGTTAGGATACGCGCCGGGGTCAGCTTCGTTTTGTCGATCAGCACCTGACCGATCATACACAATACGGCGCCGATCAGAAATGCTTTTCCATAGCCAAGGATCATGTGTTCACCTGCGTTTCGATTGCCACGGCGTGGCAGATTCCGGGGATGCTCTCGCCCTGCATGGACGCGGTGGGTGACATGAGCGCACCGGTCGCCGCGAACAGCAGCCGCCGGATCTGGCCGCCCTCCAGCAGCTTCAGCAGATGCCCCGCGAGCACGGATGCGCTGCATCCGCAGCCGGAGCCGCCCGCGTGCACGTCCTGCCCCTCGAGGTCATAGATCAGCAGACCGCAGTCGGTATAGAGCCCCTCGAGGTCGATGCCGTCGTCCTGAAACAGCCGCATCACGACGGCGTGCCCGATCTTGCCGAGGTCGCCGGTCACGATCAGATCATAGTAGTCCGGTGTGCGGCCAGTGTCGGCAAAGTGCGCCTTGAGCGTCTCGTAGGCGGCGGGCGCCATGGCCGCACCCATGTTGTTCGCGTCCGTGATGCCCGCGTCGGCGATCTTGCCGGTCGTCACCATCGTCACGCGCGGCCCGTTGCCAGACGCACCGAGAATGAGCGCGCCGGAGCCGGTGACGGTCCACTGCGCGGTCGGCGTGCGCACACCGCCGTACTCCAGCGGGAACCGGTACTGCCGCTCGGCAGAGCAGAAGTGCGAGCTCGTGAGCGCGGCGGCGTGTTCGGCGTAGCCGCCGTCGATGAGCATGGCGGCCAGACTGAGCGATTCCGCCATCGTCGAGCACGCGCCGTACAGCCCCAGATAGGGCACACCGATGTCTCGCATGGCATAGGCCGAGCCCACGCACTGGTTGAGCAGGTCACCGGAGAGTACATAGTCGAGCTGCTCCGGCTGCAGCCCGGCTTTTTGGCATACGAGGTCGAAGCACTGCCGCAGCATGGCGCTCTCGGCCTGTTCCCAGCTCTTCGTGCCGAAATATGTGTCCTGACTGACGCTGTCAAAGCGGTCGCGCAGCGGGCCCTCGCCCTCCTTTTTGCCCACGACGCTGGCGGAGGCAAGGATCACGGGCGGGGTGGGAAACTGCACGGTCTGAGGTCCGATTCGTTTGGATTTCAAGCAATCACCTTCGACGGTAGCTTTTCCGTTTTTGCGAAAAATATGCGCAGCGCGGCCGCCCGTCCGGGAGGCCGCGCGCCGGTTTATGTACCTTTGTATTTTCGCCGCGTCGCCATGCCGCCGCGGATGTGCCGCTCCGCCTTGTTGCGGTCCAGCAGCTGCCGGACCTGCTGATAGAGCGCGGGGTTGATCTTTTCCAGCCGCTCCGTCAGATCCTTGTGGACGGTCGATTT
>ERZ826613.1134-NODE-1134-length-33637-cov-7.324489_pt1 | contig 33637 bp, 19 predicted proteins | sample MGYA00519925_ERZ826613 | MGnify/ENA primary metagenome ERZ826613 (study PRJEB31778, sample SAMEA3449236) | human gut metagenome | biome: human gut; feature: human-associated habitat; material: faeces | place: United Kingdom | collected 2010/2012 ... | reverse complement strand
CCGAATGGCGCTAATCACTTATCACCAAACACTAATCACTTTTGTTCTTTTCTTTCCCGGTATGAATGAATTTCGCCAATGAGTTTTTTAGTTAGCTTATACTCCAAGTATTTTGCAGACCGACACATAGGTATTTGGTGGACCACCACATACGTATTTGGCAGATCGCTGCATACGTATTTGGCGGATCGGTAAATACGTATCGTATAATCCTCAGTCTGATGCTCGCACTTTCTTCAGTCCTTTGTTAATTTCCTCCACACGCTTCTTTGTCAACGGATAGAAGTACACGACTATCATTGCCACCAGAGCCACAGCGGCAGGTATCCAGCTCATTAGCAGGTTCAGTCCCGTCAATGCTTCCGCTGTCTGCACGGCACCTTCCGCCGTATTGTAGCCGAATGACGCCAGTATCCACATCACAGCCGCACCGCCAAACGCACCGCCAAACTTCTGTGCCATAGATGAAGATGAGAATATAAGTCCTGTCGAAGCCGTTCCGTCCTTCAGTTCGGCATAGTCCGAAACATCGGCATACATACTCCATATCAATGGTGAAACGATACCCGTACAAATAGATATAATGATTTGCATTATCAACATCAACCAGAAACCAAACGGTGTGCAAGGCAGGTAAAAGAACAGAATACTCAATACCGCCAATGCCGCCATCGTGAAAATATAGGTAGACTTCTTACCCAACCCACGCGAAAGGGGAACAGCCAGTACTACCCCTATCATATTAGAAACTTCCCCCACTCCGAGGAATAACCCGGCATAGAACAAAATCGTGAAGTCACCCAAGTTTAAAAAGATACTGTCACCTATATAATCTTTAAAGAAATAAGCAGCCGTAGCACCACGCACCGTATTAAACAAGTTAGAACACAATGCCGCACCTATCAGCAACCACCAGGGAACATTGGACAACAACGACTTGAAGTCCTTCCCGATAGAAACTGTAGAGACACTCTTTACATATTCCCTCGTCATACTGAAGCAAAGCAAGAACACAACAAAGCACAATGCAGCAATCACAATCATGGAATATTGCCAACTGACGGTCACTGAACCAGTCATCTCCCTGAACCATGTACAAAGCGGTTCCCAAGCAAACAAGGCTATAAAACTACCACCATAGGCAAAGAACATCCGGTAAGAAGAGAACACGGTTTTCGTATCCGAATCGTCCGTCATCACTCCCAACATAGCCCCATAAGGAACATTGATAGCTGTATAAACCGTCATCATCAGAATGTAAGTAACGTAGGCCCAGACGAGTTTCCCCGTAGGTCCAAAATCGGGCGTGGTAAACATCAATATACCGCAAACAGCAAACGGAAGAGAAATCCACAGCAGATAAGGACGGTATTTTCCCCATCGCGTATGTGTTCGGTCGGCAATGATTCCCATCATCGGATCGGATACCGCATCCCAAATGCGCGTTACTAACAGTAGGACACCTGTGTCCGCCAGGCTCAGCCCGTATATATTAGAATAGAATATAGGCAGATAATAGGAGAATATCTTCCAGAACATAGAGGAAGACATATCACCAAAGCCATAACCAATTTTCTCTTTAAGTGTTGCCATAGGTATGAAATATGAGGTATTAAGTATCAGGTATTAAAAAAAGAGCATAAAAGTACAAAAATAGCGCTTCATACCTAATATTTAATGTTTAATTTCAGGTTCTTGTCGATAAGCTTCTTCAAAGTCTCTACGGAAGCGGAAGAAGACAAACCATCGACCGGAGTATTCATGCAATAATCTACCAATTTATCTACAGTAGAGGTAGCTACATGCATCCGCGTATCCGAAGACGCATAGTAGATGAATACCTTACCATCTTCATCGGCAATCCAGCCATTGGTAAAGAGTACATTGCTCACATCACCAATCCGCTCCTCTCCTTCGGGAGCCATGAAATAGCCACCGGGAGTAGCAATCAGTTTCGTAGGATCATCCAGAGCCGTCATATACATATAGAGCACATAACGCAGTCCGGCAGCACAGGCCCGTACCCCATGCGCCAGGTGAAGCCAACCTTTTGGAGTCTTTATGGGGTGAGGCCCTTCACCGTTCTTCACCTCTTTAATAGTATGATAATAACGATAGTCTATGATCTTCTCTTCTTTTACCTCGGCATGAGTCATATCATCTACCAATGCCCAGCCGATGCCTCCACCACTTCCGGCATCAATAAACCCATCTTGCGGACGGGTATAGAGCGCGTATTTACCATCTACAAATTCAGGATGAAGGACTACGTTGCGTTGCTGGCTCTTAGTTTTCAGATCCGGCAAACGTTCCCATGTCTTCAAATCCTTGGTACGAGCGATACCTGCCGTAGCCGTAGCCGAAGATAGATCTCCCACGGGTGCATTATCATCATGGCGTTCGGCACAGAATATACCGTATATCCAACCATCTTCGTGTGCTGTAAGACGCATATCATATATATTAGTAGCCGGAATCACATCCTCGGGCATAGTGACCGGATAATCCCAAAAACGGAAGTTATCCACACCGTTGGGGCTCTCTGCCACGGCAAAGAATGATTTACGGTCAGCCCCCTCCATGCGCAGCACCATCAGGTATTTGCCATTCCACTTGATGGCACCGGAGTTGAGTGCGGCATTCATGCCGATACGCTCCATCAGATAAGGGTTGGTCTGTTCATTCAGGTCATAGCGCCAGAATACCGGTGTGTGCGCTGCCGTCACTACAGGATATTTATAGCGCGTAAATATGCCGTTTCCTTCCTCTATCGGCTCGTTCGTTCTTGTTATCAGTGTCTCATGCTTCTGAAAGAGTCTTGTTACCTTCTCATTAAAAGTTTCCATATTGATTGTTTTTTCTTATTTATACAAAGAGTTTATGTCTGCCGCAAAAAGTGTCTTAGGGTTATTATAGAATGTCATGAAATCCTCTGCTGAGGTCTGTCCGGGATAGGGAGCATAAAAGTGAGTGATACGCTCACGGGCATTACGCCACACCAGAACGTAAGCTATCGGATAATTTCCAATGCCCGGCAACAGGGTCTCCGTCCACCACTTCGGATCAGGGATGCCTTCATATCCGGTTTCGGTAATGGCAATTACTTTATTGTGCACTTTACCGATGCTATCCACAATGGCAAGTGATTTTTCAAGATTGGCGAGGTACGTATCACGCTCGAATTGATAAGTGTCGAAGCCAATCAGATCAATAAGTTCATCACCGGGATAACGTTTCAGATATTGTGCGGTATCCTGAGGTTCTGAACCAGGCGAGTAAGCATAAAGTGCATTATCCACACCATCGTTACGAAGGATATCCACCGTCATATGCCAAAGCGCCTTGTATTCTTCGGGAGTACAAAGTTTTTCGCCCCACCAGAACCAGCTGCCTGTATGTTCGTGCCACGGACGGAATAGTACCGGAACCTTTACCCCCTCTTCTGTTTGTAGAGAATTGATAAAAGCTGATACTTTACTTACCCAACCGGTAAACTTCTCATGATTGGCTCCACCGGGTAAGATAGATTTCACCACCGTCGTATCCGATACATCCCAGGAGTCTCCCCCCGTCAGCGGATTGCGCAGATGCCAGCTTAAAGATGACATTCCGCCCCTCTTATACTGATTCAATATCTCCTTTCTTATTTTAGTAAACGGAACTTTATCCAGACTCATAGTATCACCCAGTTCTATATGTCCCAAGTCGAAACTTATAACTGCAGGATAATCTCCACAAACGCTCTTCACATCAGAACGTCCTTCGTCGCCTTCCCAACCTATACCGTAGTTGGTATCGTCATGATGCCCGAACATAAAGCCCCGGGATGATACTTTTTTAAGATTGGCAAGCAGGTTCTCAGTTTCAGAGGTACGTACTGAACTTCTTTCCTCCTTTTGTGATTTCTGAACCGGTCCACACGAGACAAGACTTCCTATAAGCAAAGTCATTGTTAATAATCTAATGTTTCTCATAATTACGTTTATCATGCTTCTATCCTTTTAGTTCTGCGAAGATAGCAGATAATTTACAGACATATTGATACTATTTTATCTCTTTCCAACCTTATTCAATCAGGGAAAAAAGCGGCTTCACCTGCTTGTGATAAAGCCGCTTCCGATCCCTGATTATGGTCCTCTATCAACCAACTACTTCATGTCAGGTAAGTCCTCACGGGATATCACGAAATTTTGTTCCATAGCATCTTTCCACCAAGCCTGATCAGCATGTGGCGTTTCCGCGTCTTCCGCGTCATACCAAGGCATAAACCAAGACCAGCGTGCACCGGATGCCCATTGTTCGGAAATCTTGCCTACCGTGCCACACTCACTTAATGCAACCATTTTATTGCCATAAGTTTCTGCAACCGTCACATATTGCTCAGAACAGACATCAGTTGATTTCCCATAAATATCACAACCTATAATATCCACATACGCATCGCCAGGATACCAGTTTTCATCGCCAGTCTGACAGGTCCATACCCAAATCAAGTTATTCAACCCCTGCGACTTAAAGTAATCAAACATCGTAATCCACAACTTCTTAGAGCTGTCAGCATCCTTACCCCACCAGAACCAACCACCGGCCGCTTCATGGAACGGACGCCAGATGACCGGAATGTTGCTATCCTGCAAAAGCTTCAGATAACCGGCAACCTTGGCCAAATCTTCTGTAAAAACTTTATTTTCCCAAGTTCCTTCGGTCAGAGCATTCGTAGCATCAAAAGCTGTCTTTTCCTTATAGAATGCATACTCAACGTTTCCATCCGATCCACCCGTCAGATAAACTCCGGTAATAGTATAATCATGACCGGATATAATCATTCCCCCCGACTGCAAAGACGTCAAAACATCCGTTGTGATATCCAACTCAAAATCACCACTGATGTCAAAGTAATCTTTGCCGGGTGCAATCTCAGTCCAACTACCATTCTTAAAAGATCCTTGTGCGCCGGCTGCCACATTAGAAGTAGTCACCTTTACCTTATTCCCAATCTTGGCCTCTGCAAAAATAGCTTTCGCCGCATCATCCGTCAATTGCAGACTGCCACTCCAATCACTCGGTATTACAGTCTCGCCTTCCCATATCTTTGTAGAGAAAGCTTCAGGAGCCGCTGTCGGTACATTCCAGTGCCACATAGCAGAAACCAATCCACCTGCATCCCACCAACTTTTCACCGGAGTAATGTCACCATAATCAATCCAGTTCTGGCCGGAGAACGGCAGATGCACATAGTCGAAACAGTTCATTGCCGGATACTTACCCGTCCATTGATATACTTGCTCGGCCTTCTCCGTATTCCAGGCAACGTTAGCCATCATGGCAGAAAGAGTTTTAGTCTCAAAGTTTTCCAACAGATAGGCGTACACTTTCTGCGCCTCCGGAGTTGCCGAAGAATTCACTAATGACTTATCCAAAGCAATAGTCGTGAAGTTCAGAGACACAGCGGGAGCCGGCATTTTATTCGGGCCGGTAATAACTCCCTCGGGTACCGACAGAGTGCACGAAGCCTCTCTTTCCGTTATCGCAGTAATGGTAAGCGTCTTGCCGGCACCATACACATCCGCACTCACAATTTTTCCACCTGTCAACGTAAGTTTATCCAAATCTTTGGTTGCAAAGAATACATTCTTGTCGTAGGTCAATGTTATCGTAACATGCCCTGCCTTTACCTTCAAAGCACCCGAAGCAGGAGTAGAAGTTACAAGCAACGGTGCATCCACCGCTGCTATCTCATGTTCTACATCCGTATCACAAGCTGCCCATGCAAACATAAGCACCAATGCCAGCATTATATTTAATCTTTTCATACTCTCAATTATTTCTTTTCAAAACGAATGTTGTCAATACACATATTCACAAATCCAGCATCACCATTAGTCGCCAATCCAAAGTCAGCATTAATATTATCTACATTTGGTAAATGCTTTGTTCCAATTCCGCCATCATCTAAGAAATCAGTTAATGGAATAGTTACGGTATACCAGCCACCTCCTTTTTTGAAGCTTGGAATAATAGCCCAGAAGTCACCATCCGTACCATTCAGACGAAATTTGAAAGCCTGAGTATCCTCGCCCAAAACATTCACATCCATCTTAATCACCCAGCCGTCAACCGTTACACCATCCGTTTTGAAATCACTCTTTCCGTTTCTCCAGAAGAAATCAGCCCAGCCGGACGGCAAATCCTGATTAATCCGGAAGTAGTTCGAACCATCCAATGATAAAGACGGATCATTCTCTACGCTACCATAAGATCCCCACCAGGAACCCTTTGTATCGAAATCAAAGAACACATAACTCACATCCTGAACCGGATCCGTAGCACCACAATACACTTCCGGCATTAAGCCTTCATCACCTTCAATAGTCACCATCATCGGTTTGATATAACCCGCCGCAGCTTCTTTGACATGATAGAACTCTACTTTTGTATCGGATTTCACACCGTAATCAGTAACCTTGATGGAATAGTCTCCATTCTGGTCTGCCAAATAAATCGTTCTAATCAAACTGAGTTCGGTGCCTTCAATAGTTATCAGATTACCCGGTCCTGCCGATTTAATGCTTGTTATATTGGGCAAGGTAACGTTTATCTTAATGCTTTGCGAAGTCTTCACAATCGTACCGTTCAGAGTTGTCAACGCCAAAACTCCATTCGTCGCACCTACCGGAACCGTAACAGTCAGAGAAACGTCTGATTGAGTAACAATAGTACCATCGACAGAGCCAAACGTAACTTTCGTTATCAAATCCAGATTCTTTCCTGTCAGAGTCAGGTCTTCTTTTGCCTTAATTTCTGTAGCAGAGAACTTCGTAACCTCCGGTTTCATAAATGTCAATGCCCCGCCTTCCACTTCTGTTTCAGAAGCTGTCTTCAAGACAAATTTGCCATCTGTAGCCATAGCGGGCAGCAGCAGTTCTAACGAAGTTGCCGATTGGTCAACAAACTCTGTTACAGTTGCATTCTCGAATAATACTTCTGATACTAAATCAAGATTCTTACCCGTCACCTTAAATGTACCATTGTTCTTAACAACCGTAGCAGATAACGCCGTTATTTCCGGTTTTATCAGTACTAACTCTGTCGATTCTACTTTCACTCCGGATTTTGCAACCAATATCACTTTCCCTTCCTGAGTTGTAGCTTTGGTCGGTACGACAATCTTATCAGAAGCATCTTCAATAACTATTTCTTCGCCTCCTGGTAATATCACTTTAGCTACCAAATCAAAGTCGCTACCCGTAATCGTCAAATCTTGTCCCACCTTTAGGGGATTAGGAGCGATAGAAGTTATGGTTGGCTGAGTAACGGCTAAATCTTCTTCTGAATAAATCCAGTTTGGAATTTCAGCGCCATCAGATATGATAATCTTCCCTGGAGCAGCCTCAACAGGAACTATTACTTTTATCTCCTGACGACTTTGACTCACAAATTCCGTAACAACTACGCCCTCCTGAAATATAATCTCTTGAATCAGATTCAGATATTCACCTTTAATAGTCAAGACTTCACCGGCTTTCAATGCAGCAGGCGATATACTTTCTATTGAAATAGGTTCTGTAAAAGTCAATTTCGTCAGAGTCGTTATTTCTCCCTTCGAAGTCTTCAACACAACAAATCCCGGTTCTGCCGTTTGAGGCACAGTAACACGGATTTCCGTATTACTAACAACCTTAATATCCTTGATTTCATCACATCCGGGAATAACGATACCTGTCACCTGATTCATGCCACTACCCAAGAAGCGGAGTTCACCACCCCTTGCCACCGGACTCGGTCCAAAAACATTCAGTTTAACACCACCTGTGTATTGGTTGGTATCTTCATCGTCCCCATTATCACATGCCGTGAACGACAAGCAACTGAAGAGCATCAGGCACATCATCCAAAGTGCCGAAAGTTTATATGTCTTATTCATATCAGTATTCATTTTAAGGATTATTCAATAGGTACAACGCGAATATTATCAATACACAGCACCGGTTCACAATCCGTACCTGCCACCCCTCCATTCCATACGAAGAAAGTTAAGCCAGTCAGATAATCTTTAGAGAATGTAGTGTCACAAGCTGCTCCTTCATGCGTCTTATTGAAATCGGAAAGCTTGAAAGAAACTGTTACCCATTTATTGGCGGTATCATAAGAGCCACTGTTGCTCCAAGGTATCCATAGACCGCGAGGTAAGCTCGTAGAAGAACAGTACGCATTATTTCCCGTACCATAAGTAACATCCTTATTCGAAGTAAATATCATCTGCAAGGCGGAAGACATCCAAGGATTAGATGATGGAACCATAATCTCAAATTTAAGCTGCAATTTGGCAATGCCATATTCTCCAATTAATTCTGCAAACTTCGGTAAAGAAGAAAGTTCAGGATACCCATTTTCCACATCCGGCCAATAATTGAAACAGAACTGATCCTCTGCCCATGTAGCACCTATGTCACCCGACATACTGGTGCCGCCGAAATAAAGATAAGCTCCATCGATTCCCAATCCGTCATCCTTTACCACACCATTACGCCAACCGTGACCAATTGTCAAACCTCCACGCGAACCATCCCAATCGAAAAGGATATTACGCGTATCATGATACTGGAATCCCGAACGTCCCGTACCGTAAATGGATTTCACCGTTATATATCCTTCCGGCGCATCGTCGGGAAGTACGAAACTGACAGCAGTCTTCGTGATGCCGGTTATATCAGTAATGGCTACATTACCCGCCATAGTAATGGTTAATGGAACATTCGGATCATCAATCAGATAATCACCGTAAATAGTCACCTCATCACCCGGCTTGGCAAATTCGCAAGACATAGAATTCACCTGCGGAGCAGGAACCAATACTTTAAAATCATAAGCTATCGTATCTTTACTCTTTGTCACCATATATATCTTATCGGTCACCGTTGAAGGGATATTACCCGGAATATCCACCAAAACAGTATGGTCTGTCATGTAGCTTGTATTAAGTACCGCTTGCTGATCATTAAAATACAACTCATAAATACTGCGTAAATTATCACCTACCAAACAGATGGTATTATCCATATAAGCACCTGTCAGTAATGAGTCCGCCGCTGCAGGGACAGGTAAACGAACGTACTTCACAGTAGGGATTCCACCTGCTACTTCATATTTATCCGGTTCATCCTCGCAGGCTGTCATCGAAAAGCCTGCCACAGCAATTATCGTTGCATAGAACCAATGTATATATCGCTTGTTAGATTTCATTTTTCCATGGTATTAAAATTAATAACTATATTCACTACGAACATCCACATGAATAGGGTCTTTCATCAGATTAGGATTGAATACCACATCTTCCGAAGGAAATGGCAACGTAAAGCTACTTTCCGTCACATTGGGAGCAGCAGTATCAGCGTTATATCTGACATCATCCGAATTATAGTTCCATTTTCCAGTCTTATAATAGTTTTCATACGGAGTATTCAAACCATAATATTCGTTACGACGTTGTTTTTTTATCTCATTAATAGCCTTCTGAGGATTGTAATATGCTAACCGGACATAATCAAACCAACGATCACCCTCCATCGCCAATTCCAGACGACGCTCTTTCCATACATCTTCCCAAGTAATGGAAGCTGGTCGAACAGCACCCGAAACAGCACGGCTACGAACCGTATAGTATGCATCTATAGCACTTGCATCGCTTGTAGAGGAAGCTGTTCCCATTTTAGCTTCAGCATAAATCAGATAAACATCCGACAAACGCAACAAGTGAGTAGCCAAACCACTACACATATTCTGTGCAGAGATACCCAAAGCTTGTTGATGATCGTAACCATTCCCATAAAGTTGTTTCACCGTATTCGTGCCTGTTGCAGACTGCAAAGTACCGGGACCACCTTTACCATAGCTTTCTGAATCATAAATGAAACGCAAATAATCAAATCCACCTTTATCAGTCCAGAAATACTCAAAAACATCACCCGGCATCATCATAGTAGCCTTACGACGAGTATCCGTATTAATACGGGAACTCGGATCATCCAATACACTGGCACCAAAGGCATCTTGCAAATCAACCGACATACCGGCATAACCTCCCCAGCAATCACCAAATTCGTCGAAACCAACAATAGCAAGGTCACTTTGCAATGTATTTTGGGCAGTCCATGGATTACGTGTCGGATACCAGAGCCAAGAAATCAAACATTCTTCATTAGTGTTGTTCACCAAACGGAATACATCCGAATATTTATCCAACAGATGACGTCCGGAATTATCAATTACGTCTTTTGAAAGTTCGGCCGCTTTAGCCAAGTCGTCTGCACTAAGCGAGCCACTGACCCCTGCTTTGGTCAGATAAACTTTGGCCAACAAAGCTTTAGCCGCATACTTATCGATACGTCCATCAAATTTAGTCGCAACCGGTAACAATTCTATTGCTTTCTCTAAAGTCATCACAATGTATTCATAGACATCAGCCCTCTGCACTTTATATTTATCATTGTAAGTACCCGCAGACAATTCCTCATTATTGTCATGTATAATAGGTACATCACCAAATGTACGCACTAAGAAGAAGTAAGCCATAGCCTTCCATGCAAGACATTCGCCCATACATTGGTTCTTAACAGCCTCAGAAGCATTGGCTGATTTCAGGTTTGAATAAACTGTATTAGCATGTCCATTTACGGCCCATAAAGAATAAGACATACTAATCAAATCCGCATCAGTACCGTTTACACTGAAGTCCAGATAAGGGCTGCTACCCCAATAATAATTGCCGGAAAGTACCTCGCCTACTTTTATAAAGCCACGTTGAAAGTCGTACCAAGGAGAACTATATAAGTAATTGACACCTTGAATACACTGTGTATCATTCTGGTAGAAGTTATCTACATTGTAGCTATCTTCAGTCGGGCGATTCAGAAAATCTTCACAAGAAGTGGTACATAGCCCTAACACAACTGCAAATGCCCAATATTTTATATTATTAATTTTCATATATCTTCAAAGTTTAGATGTTAGAATGAAATATTCACACCAAATGAATAAACCGTCGGTGACGGATACCGTCCGTTATCCACGCCATATGTATACCCTTTTGAGTCAGCCGTACTAGCTCCAATTTCAGGATCATAACCCGAATACCCTGTTATAGTCAACAAGTTCTGGATATTAGCATAGAGGCGTAAATTCTCAAGTCCTACTTTCTGAATCATCTTTTTAGGGAATGTATAACCCAAAGTAATATTCTTCAGACGAACATAAGATCCATCTTCTACATAACGGTCACTAATACGGTCATTATCATTAGGATCTGCAACAGAAATACGAGGAGTACCGGTTCCCGGATTGACAACAGTCACATTGGTTACATCATCATACCAGTTAGAACCATCTGCATATACTTTATTCGCATCAATCGGAACCAACTGTGCACGCTTGCTAATAGATGCCAATTGATTGGTCCAACCGGAGTTCATGTGTGTCAGGTTGATACTCATATAGTTCAGAACTTTATTGCCGTAAGAGCCATTAATAAATATAGAGAGATCGAAGTTCTTATAGCGGAAGGAATTGGTCCAGCCAAATGTAAATTTAGGCATTGGAGAACCGATATTGGTACGGTCGTATTCATCAATTACACCATCAGGTACACCATCAGGACCACTGATATCTTTATACTTAATGTCACCAACCCATACCGTATTGCTACGATTAAAATTCCCATCAGTAGGATACTTGGCGGGTTTCGGAGAAGTCTGCAAATCTTCCAAATCTTTATAAACTCCATCAGTAACATAACCAAAGAAATTATAAAGCGACTTACCTACTTCTGAAACACTAATTACATCACTCCACTGACCGTACCCCACAATCTGAGCATTTGAAGTTCCTGACAAAGATTTCAGCTTATTCTTATTGAAGGAAATCTGGAATTCGGAATCCCATTCAAACTTACCTATCAGAGGATGAGTGTTTAATGTAATTTCAACACCTTTATTCTCAATACTACCATAATTACCTTTCGGTGCAGCCAAAGCAGAAGAAGCATTACCTTGAGTACCCATATAAGAAGGTAACTGCAAATCCATCAACATATCATTGGAAGTCTTTTTATACCAATCAACAGTCAAGTTTATACGCTCATGCAAGAGATTCAAATCCAAACCAATGTTTATCTGTTCCTGAGATTCCCACTGTATGGAAGCATTAGCAATATTAGCCGGACGATAACCGGTGCCAAGCAAAGAAGGCATACGACTGATAGAGGATCCCCATGCATAAGCTCCAATATTAGAGTTACCAGTCTGTCCCCAGCCTAAGCGCAACTTACCGTTACTGATAATATTTCTCAGAGGTTCAAAGAACTTCTCATTAGAGAAACGCCAAGAAGCGGCAACCGAATGAAAGCCGGCCCATCGGTTATTTGGTCCGAAATTAGAAGAACCATCATAACGATAAGTATATGTAGCCAGATAACGGTCTGAATAGTTATAGTTTAAACGAGTGAAGAACGAAGCCATAGATGCACTGCCAAATCCCGATCCAATAGTTGGCGTACCTGTTCCCAATGATGGGTTATGTACTTCGTCAGATGGTAATGCCGTATTGAACACACTGGTATAATCGTAATTTGACTCCCAACATTCCTGCCCTAACATGGCTGTGAAATTATGTTTATCAATATTCCCACTATAAGTCACATAATTTTTTAATTGCCAGAAAGTGCTACTGTTTTTCTGAATACTACTTTCATTTGAAGAACGAGTCCAGCCACCTAAGTCAACCATAGGTTTATAACGTTCACCTTTCGAAGAACTAATATCATAACCCAATTCCGCATGCCAAACCAGATTTTTGATCGGAGTCACTTCAAAGAAGATATTTCCTGTCAGTTTTTGACGTTTCAATAATATCTCATCCATCATGGCCAGCGCCACGGGGTTCGGATTTGTCCAGCCTTCACGAACTACCGTTGCATAACTACCATCTATATTATAAATAGGTATATCAGGCAAAGTCGTAAGAGAATAGTTTATCAGACCTTCATTGCTATCGGCCAACTTCAAATCATCATTTGTAGAAGAATAAGTAGCACTCAATCCTAATTTCAACCATTTCTTCAACTGTGCGTCCAAATTTGCACGGAAAGAATAGCGATTGAAATTTGATCCTATAATTGTACCATCCTGGTCCATATAAGAAGCAGAAACATAATATTGGATTTTTTCCGTACCACCTTGTGCCGAAACTTGATGTTGATGTTGCATGGCCGTCTGGAAAATGGCGTCTTGCCAGTTTGTACCTGTACCCAGTAAAGACGGATCGGCATAATAATTGCTTTCATCAGCCTGACCACTAGCTACCATATCATTGTAGTACCCGGCATACTCACGCAAGTTCATCAGATCAAGACGCTTTGTCTGACGCTGCACAGCCATCATACCATCATACGTAAATTTGGCTTCACCTGCTTTACCGCGTTTGGTAGTAATAAGTACAACACCATTAGCACCTTGTGCACCATAAATAGCAGTCGCCGATGCATCTTTCAGGATTTCCATACTTACAATATCTGCCGGATTAATGGTAGACAATGGAGAGATCGTAGAAACTCTACCATTACCCAAAGCATCACCCAAACCAAAATCTGCACCACTATTACCATTACCTTGTACAATAACACCATCGATTACATACAAAGGCTCCGCGCCTGCATTGATGGTAGCTTGCCCACGTACGCGAATAGAAGATGATGAGCCTGGAGCACCGGAAGTAGTTACAGCTGTTACACCAGCAGCACGTCCTTGCAAAGATTGATCAAGATTAGTAATAATAGAACCTTTAATAGCATCTTCACCTACAGATACCGATGCCCCTGAAAGGTCACTCTTTTTCATCGTACCATAGCCTATTACCACCACTTCATCCAGAAGTTCAGAGTCTTCCTTCATTACCACATTCACAACTTTTTGTCCCGCCTTCAAGGTAATTTCCTGCTGCTTATATCCGATACAGGAAATTACCAGAACATCTTTACCGGTCGGAACACTCACACTAAATTTCCCATTTACGTCCGCTATAGAACCGGTACCGGTTCCTTTTACCAGGACATTGGCGCCAATCAGAGGGGAACCATCCGTACCGTCAGTAATTGTACCGGTAACTGTGGTCTGTTGGGCCATCACATGACAGCTCAGGAAGAGCGTCATCAGAAACAACATAAAGTTCTTCATACTATAATTATTAGATTTAATATGTCACAAATCTTTCACGACAAAGGTAGATGATATCAGTGGCGCAAACAAATACAATTTTATCTGGAACTAATACTATATTTACAAAATAACAGTATCAGTTCCATACCCTTGCTTTAATGTCTGAATTGATTATATGATTCTATTTTTTCTGTAGTTCATCGCGTACTATCTGCCCCCATTCCTTCATATCCTGATCAGCCCAATTGCCGTCAGAAGAAGCTGAGGGGAGAAGCATTGAGCAAGTCTCATTCTTATCCGAAACAGACCACGCTACCCAACTTATGGAACGTTGCTGCATCCAGTCCAGCCAGTTTTGCCACTCTTCTTTATTTACCGCACCGTCGCCACTGGCCTCCATACCGGCACATTCGGATATAAATACCGGAAGCCCTTTGCTCAAAGCATAGTCTGTACGGTCACGCAACCATTGTCCGTGAGTATTAGCATAAAAGTGAACAGTATACATTATATTATTATAACCGGTAATAGGATCATCTGCCGCCAAGTGAATATCCTGATCCCAATGCGGACAACCTACCAGAATAACAGCCTCTGGTTCTATAGCACGGATGGTTTTGATAATTTCGACAGAATAAGCCTTCACTTGTTCCCAGCTATCTTCCACCGGTTCATTAAACACTTCATAAATCACATTAGGGACACCCTTATAACGGGTTGCCATTTGTGCAAAGAATTCCTTGGCTTCTTCCTGACGCAGATTATGGCTATGCCAGTCAATGATTGCATAAACATTATTTTCAATAGCCGCATCCACTACTGTCGTAACACAGTTAATGCCAAACTCCGGCTTGTATACATAGCAAGCACTATCCAAGTCCACTCCCATAGAAGCTCGAAGCACCTCCGCACCCCAATCTCCAGAAAGATAAGCTACGGTAGAAGCATTATAGAAACGAGGCCAAAACTGATGCCACCCATAACTGACACCTTTCAGAACAACCGTATCGCCCTGTTCATTCATCAATTGCGTACCAGTCACACACAGACAGGGCAACTGCTTTGCAGCACCTTCCTGATTTGCTTTTTTAGACGCACTCGCCCCACATCCAAACATTGCGGTCAGCAGGCAAACGGCCAACAAACTTTTCCAGATATTCATCATATTATTTCAATTTTACATTTTCAGTTTTTATAATCTCAACAGTAGTATCCGTTGCAAAAACAGAATTCAATCCCTGCTCTTCCTGAGCCGGATCTCCGGTGTAATCATCTCCCTTTTCCCAATAGATATGGTCGGAATTCTGTTCAGCAAAACCACCCCATGCCCAAAAGTTACATCCGGCAAAAAGTCCGCCGTTCTCCCGGTCCTGACGAATCAAATCAAATACATATTGATAATATTCATCACGAACTTCTGTCGAAGTACTTTTAGAAAAACGAAAACCGTCACGAGGGAAGCCAAATTCTTCAAGTACCACAGGCTTCTTATATTTCTGCGCAATCACCATGTGATCATTAATATATTTCTTCGTATTCTCCTTAGCTCGTGGAAGAAGTTCTTTCAAACTATCAGCTTTTACCCATCCCCAGTTATAAGGCCAAATATGGATATTCAGATAGTCAATATTCGGATCTGCATGCACTCTTTCATATAATGCAATATCCCCCTCACATCCCGCAGCACCTTCACTTCCCGAAGAAACCATATGATTGGAATCAAATGACTTAATAAGAGCGGCAACATCTGCCATCCATTGAGCGAAAGGCTCCTTGTTTTCATCGGAAAAAGCGCGAGGCTCATTGCCTATCTGCCAGGACATAAGCGTTGGATCATCCACATATTTTATCTGATTATACCTATTTGTTCTTGTGACGATGTCTTTGACATAATTAGCAAACAACACCTTCGCGCTATCCGATTGCTGAAATTGTTTCACATACTCCATATAGGCAGGCCAACCGTCTATTGCAGGCACTACAGCCTTACCGTGTCCCGACCATTGCAGATATACAGAATAACCACCACTCCACTCCCAAGAGTTATTCAAATAAAGTACGGCAGTCATATCCCGTTTGCGCAACTCATTCATGAAGTAATCCAATCCGGCTAAAATAGTATCATTATACACACCGGGAGCTACTTGCAGAGAAGGTTGTACACGGGTTTTCACACCATTTTCACCGTCCGCACCTACCAATACACGCAAATTATTAATACCGATACTTTTCAGAAAATCCAATTCTTTATGCAGGCGTTCACGATTGCCTCCTTCACCTTCAGAACCAAGAATGGCACCATACCAGAAATTGGTACCTACATAATAATAGGGTTTTCCATTACGGATGAACTGTCCGTTCGCATTCACATGAACGAATGAGTTTTCAACAGGTTTAGGAGTACATGCGCCCAAAAAGGATAAAAGAAGAGTCAATAAGAATAAGTGTCTCATATTATCAGGTTTTAGTAACAATTTTATCATTTCCCTATTCCCATCTGTTTCCACAGCCATGCCAGCCATTCGTCCCATTGTTCCTGATACCAATAATGACCAGTTTCAAGATATGGATGGAGTTCTTTGGGAGAAGTCACCGCATTATAAGCGGCATACATGGAAGTCGGCGGACAAACATCATCATTATATCCCCAACTGAACCAGCCGGGTACTGTAAGACAACGGGCAAAGTTCGCCGTATCATAATAACGCACCACTTCCAGTTCTTTAGCATCGGGAGCACCATAATAATAGAAATAATGCGGCCAGCCACAAGCGCGTTTCTTCATAAAGGCTTCATGATCGCACAGTGCCGGATGAACGGCAGCAAAGAAAGTGACGCGCGGATCAAGGGCCGCCGTCATCACAGAAAGTGCCCCACCCTGGCTGGAGCCTGTCACACCAAGTGCCTGCCCGTTATATTGCGGCAAATCACAGATGAAATCTACTGCACGCAAAGCACCGATAATCACCCGGTGATAATAGAAATTCCTCAAATCATTCCGGCAGAAAGTCCAATAACCATTCAATGCACCATTCATCAAGTTATCATAAAAAGATTGCTCCATAGTAACGGGAATACCGTGGATGCCAACCTCCAATGTGATTGCACCTTGTTCCGCTGTATAAACATCGCCGGCATACGGACGAATACCTGCACCGGGCACACGCAACAGAGCCGGATACTTACCTTCTTTTTTCGGCACACAAAGGACACCATAGAAACGGGAACCCCAACGATCAGTTTGAAAGCTTACATGATAGACATTGACTGTTGCAGTGCATCGTTCGGGAAGCAGAGTCATCAAGGGTTGAAGCGATGTCCGGCGGGCGCCTTCCAGCTCTTTCACCCAAAATTCACGAAAATCCGCGGGAAACTCCGTAATAGGCTGCAATTGTTCGGGAGCATAAGCAGCGGTCGCCAGTCCTTCGTATTTGCGGTCACCTACATGTGCCGTCACTTTGCAACGCAGGAATCCGGGTGTCTTCATCGTCCCTTGCAACTTTAATTCACCATTCTTCAGCAATACACCTTTCTTGACTTCGGTAGGATACATCTCCGGCCCCAGCTCATAATCCACCATCACGTTCTGCAAAAGATTCTGAGCCTTCAGCACCCTCACGGTAAATGTACATTTGTCATTCAAACGATAATTCCAATCGGTATGATCAGGAGAAACCATTATACGGATTTCATTACCGCGTATCTGCGCTGTTGCAGCAAGCATACACAACAGACATCCAAAAAGAAGTGATATTTTTCTCATGGTAGAAAACTAAGATTTGTTCGTTGTTGCAAATGTACGTGGTTTCGAAGAAGAATAATGATACAATATTATCATATCACAATCTTCTTCTTTCTATAGTTTTCCCTGAATTCCTTTGGTGAACAATCTTTTTTACGTTTAAACATCCGGTTGAAGTTGGACAGATTATTAAAGCCGCAATCATAGCAGATTTCGGCAATGGTATGCGCCGAGTCCACCAGCAAGCGTGTAGCAAACCCTAGACGAATATCTATAATATAGTCGGAAAGCGTCTTCCCTGTACGCAAACGGAAGAAACGGCTGAACGAAACCGGTGTCATACCCACCATATCCGCCAGAGTATTCAAACGAATATCTTCCTGATAATGATCGGCAATATATTTCTGTACCTTCTGCACCCGGCGACTGTCAGAGAACGTCTCGATCTTAGCAAAGGAAGAACTGGACAGCACCTTTGCATCATCATACAAAGACAATTCATAAAGAATGCGCAGAAAATGCATCACCGCATAGAATCCCTGTTCTTCGGAAGCCAGTTTATCCAGCCAGTTATACACCTTCATGATGGCTTGCATGGGGAAACTAATGCCGCATTGCGCCTTTTCCAACATACGCCGGATGCTGTCGAACTGGTTTTTATTCATGAAGTTCTTGAAAAACAGGTCGGATGAGAACTGAATCGTGATTTCCCGTATCTCCTTCGAAGTACATTCGTGTTGCTCCCACACATGTTCCAGCTCTTTGCCGGTAATCAGTACCAGATCATAGTCACTGATCACCTCGGCAGAGTCTCCCACTACCCGGCGGACACCGGCTGCGTGTTCCGTAAAGTTTAGTTCGAATTCGGCATGACAGTGGATAGGATAAGTAAACTCCGTCTTGCGACGGTCAGCGATATAAAAACAATCGCGATCGGACAAGGGAGTAATCTCCCTCATAATGTAGTTTGAGTTTTCCATATTGATTGGTTAAAATAGTATCATGTCACAAAAATAACCATTCTTTTTAATCCCGAATGGTAGAATTTGTTTTATTATGGGGTAAGATTTGTTATAAAAGAAAGAAAGGTTATACCTAACCATCGGAAAGGTATAACCTTAAAAGAAAAAAGCAATAACTGTATTTTATTTCTCCTATTTTATTTCACAAAGAAAGAATCTTTCAGCAGATCTTTATCATCAGAAGATGCACCTACCATCACAATGAACTCACCCGGTTCTACAATCTTCTTCATCTTTTTATCATAGAAAGCCAGTTTATCGGGAGTAATCTTAAAGTTCACGACCTGACTTTCGCCGGCTTTCAACGGTACGCGGGCAAAGTCTTTCAGTTCCTTCACCGGACGGGTGACGCTACTGAATTTATCGCGGATATACAGTTGTACGATTTCCACTCCATCACGGTCGCCCGTATTCGTAACTTTTACACTCACATCCACCGTACCGTCCTTAGTGATTTCTTTCTGTGCCAATTTTAGGTCATCATATTTGTAAGTAGTATAAGAAAGGCCGTGGCCGAACGGATAGAGCGGAGTGCTTGGCTTACCTGCCGCATAAGGATGGAAGTATTGTGACGGCTTATGGTTGTATATCATCTGCAACTGACCTACACTATGAGGAATCGTAATAGCCAATTTGGCGGACGGATTCACCTGACCATACAGAATTTCGGCTACTGCCTGACCACCGTACATCCCCGGTGCCCATGCTTCTACGATAGCGGGAAGATTTTCGGCCGCCCACTGCACACCGAGAGGACGTCCGTTCACCAAAATAAGAATAGTCGGTTTACCGGATGCAGCCACTTTCTCAATCAACTCGTTCTGCAAACCTACGAGGTCGATATCCGAACGGTCGGTATCTTCACCGTCCGTACGGTCGTTCCAACGGAAGCGCATCATATATTCGCCTGCCACTACAATATTGAGATCAGCATTCTTGGCACGCGCGGCAGCTTCAGCCACTTTCTTCGGATCCATGTTGCGCGGGTCCCAACCCTGGTCTACAAAATCAAACTGAGTATCGGGAGCAATCATTTTCAGACCTTCCAGGATGGTAGTTACGTTTTCATCTTTCTCAGGAGCACTCCAGTCACCCAGGATATTCTGGTCGTCGGCATTGATACCGGTCACCATGATCTTCTTATATCTGGAAGCGTCCAGAGGGAGCACACCGTCATTCTTCAACAATACAATGCCATTGCGGGCAGACTCAAGAGCCGTTGCACGATGCTCATCGCAAAGGCGCACTTTCATGGTTTCGGCCTCATCGGCATAAGGTTGTTCGAAAAGGCCGAGACGGAATTTGATATCCAGTATGCGGCGTACAGACTCGTCAATACGAGATTCTGGGATACGCCCCTCCCTCACTAATTCCACTACCATTTCGTTCCAGTGGATACCATGCATGTGCATGTCCATACCTCCCATAATAGACTGATAAAAAGCTTCCTTCAGATTTTCGGCAGTAGCATGCAGGTCATGGATATGTTCAATGTCCATCCAGTCGCTGACTACGAATCCGGAGAAGTTCCATTCGCCACGCAGAATGTCTTGCATCAACCACTCATTGCTATGACAAGGAATACCGTTCAGCTCATTGTGGGCAGTCATCAGAGACATGGCTCCCGCCTTCACTCCTGCCTCAAAGGGAGGGAATAAAACTTCACGAAGTGTACGCTCTGACAAATCAGTGGGAGAACCGTTCGTTCCGTTGATGGGTTCACTGCCACCGACGAAATGCTTGATACAAGCCAATACATCTTCGTTGCCATTCAAATCGCCTTGATAACCTTTCACTGACTGTACGCCCAGTAAAGTGACCAGATAAGGATCTTCACCATACGTTTCGCCAACACGTCCCCAACGGGCATCGCGGGCAACTTCCACATTCGGATTAAACGTCCAGTGCATGTTCATGGCACGCATTTCCTTCGCTGTCTGCCGGGCTATCTTATAGGCCATCAGCGTATCAAAGGAACAGGCAAGATTGATGTTGGTGGGATATACCGTATTATCCGGCGCATTGGCATTGCCATGGATGGCATCGATACCGAATATAATAGGTATCTGCAAGCGGCTCTTCATAGCGAGAGATTGCAGATAGTTGGCTTCTTCAATGGTCAACACATGCAGAAAAGAACCGATCAAGCCTTCTTCCGTCCACTTCTCTATATCTTTCTCCGTAAAGCCGGGATAGAAAGCATTTGCCGTATTATTCTTCAATTCTTCTTCGGTCATCACGGCACTGTTTGCCTTGATATGTTCCACACCGACGAACTGGTTCATCTGACCTACTTTCTCCTCCAGAGTCATTCTTTTCAAGAGATCTTCTACCCTGTCCTTTACGGGTGCGGTAGAGTCTTTATACACTTCCTTCTGGCTTCCGCCGCAGGAACACAAACAAGCTCCGATTGCCATAGTTGCGATTATTTTCTTCATTATTATTAGATTATGAATTAGCTACAGGCTACGAGCTACAAGCTACAAGTGCCTTTCGGAATATAGCGCAGCTACTTGTAGCTTGTAGCCCGTATCTCGTAGCTATACCGTTACCCCCGCAAAGATAGCGCTCTCCGGAAACTTCCGATAACATTTTCTTATCCAATTATAGTATAATTTGTTTCCAGTCGGGGCATCTGTTGTAATCCGCTCACTTTTAGACAAAGAAAAACGGTCTTTTCCGGAGAAATTACCTATTTTTGTTTCCTGATAAAAGTACATTTCTCACTTAAACTGAATGATATGATAAACCCCATTTACTCTCCCGATTCCAAGCGGTATGACAACGGCATGAAATATCGTCGTTGCGGGCGAAGCGGCATATTGCTGCCCGAAGTTTCTTTAGGTTTGTGGCACAACTTCGGAGATGTAAACACCTTCTCCAATTCGCAGGCAATGGCACATTACGCCTTCGACCAGGGTATCACGCATTTCGATCTCGCCAATAACTATGGCCCGTCCTACGGTTCGGCGGAAGAAACTTTCGGCATGATTATGAAGAAGTCATTCATGCCCTACCGGGACGAACTGTTTATCTCAACCAAAGCCGGACATGATATGTGGCCCGGTCCTTACGGTGAATGGGGTTCCAGGAAATATCTGATGAACAGTCTTAATCAGAGCCTGAAACGGATGAATCTGGATTATGTAGACATCTTCTATTCGCACCGTTACGATCCGGAAACTCCACTCGAAGAAACATTGCAGGCGCTTGTGGACATCGTGCGCCAAGGCAAGGCCCTGTATGTAGGTATTTCCAAATACCCGAAAGAAGCAGCCGAATTCGCATACCGCTATCTGGCGGAGAGGGATGTGCACTGCCTGCTCTATCAGGGAAGATACAATATGTTCAACCGGGAACCGGAAGAAGAAGGTATCCTGCAACAGGCACGCGAAAACGGTACCGGTTTCATTGCCTTTTCACCGCTGGCACAAGGCCTGCTGACCAACCGTTATCTGAATGGTATCCCCGAAGATTCGCGGATTGCCAAAGGTGGATTCCTGAAGAAAGAAGCGTTGACAGAGGAAGTGCTCAATAGAATAAAGGCACTGAATGAAGTGGCTGCCCAACGCGGACAGACTCTTGCCGAAATGGCGTTGGCATGGGTGCTGAAAGATGAAATGGTCACTTCGGTCATTATAGGTGCAAGCTCCGTAGCCCAACTGGCGGATAATCTGAAAGCCATAGAAAATACAAAGTTCACAGCGGAAGAGCTGGAAACGATCCAACGGATACTGGACTAAAAAGTATTAGAAAGGAATAAAGGTGATTAGGATTTAGTGATAAGTGATTAGCACCATTCAGTATATTATTTTTTAGACGCGGATAACGCGGATAACGCGGATTTAAAAGGCTGCGCTATAAAAAAAGATCCGCGTCATCCGCGTCATCCGCGTCTAAAAGATTATTTATCATTTTGTTCATAACCCGATAAAAAAGAATAAAAGGTTACCGAAGGATATTCTGTTACTCTATTGATAATCAGCAAATAGTATTTACCAATAGTTTACTGAAATATGTAAAAGCATTTACCACTGTATGTAATGACACTTCCCCCTTATTGTAACGACATTTACCTCGATATGTAACGAGCTTTACCTCGGTGTGTAAATAGAGTCACCGTGTAGAGTCAACACAGTTACCATTTGGGGTAAACTGAATTTTCATGAAAGGAAACAGCTGTGGACTTATAGCCTGTAAAATACCGTCTATGCACCTATTCCCCCAATTCAGAGCGCCCCGTTTTTCTGCAAAAGATTAAAATTTAACATACCCCCTTCTGAACCTTTTATTTTTTATCTTGTTCATGTACCAAAAGCCTGAGGTACCAGGGCAGGATTTTTATATTTAACCTAAACATTATAAAAGTATGAAGAAATTAATTCCCCTATTATTGGTGGTCTTGACTTTCGCAGCCTGCGAAAAAGACCCTGACACGGATAAGCTGGACAACAAGTATCTGGTTTATACCAACTATGACACGAAAGCTGATTTCAAAGCTTTCCAAACGTACTACATGCCGGACAGCATCCTTATCATCGGTGATAAGAAAGAAGCTGAATACTGGAAAGACGAGAGCGCTCAGGAAATTCTGCAAGCCTACGCTACCAATATGAACAATCGCGGTTTTGTCCGTGTAGACGATCGTGAAGAAGCCAACCTCGGTTTGCAGGTCAGCTACATCAAGAGCACTTACTACTTTAATGACTACGGACGTCCCGAATGGTGGTGGAATTACCCGGGCTACTGGGATGCACCTTACTGGGGCAACTGGGGCGGATGGTACTACCCGTATGCTGTGACTTATACATATAGCACCGGTTCATTCATCACCGAGCTTCTCAACCTGGAAGCCACTCAAGGCGAAAAGGAAAAATTGCCCATACTCTGGACAAGCTACATGAGCGGATTGCTTAGCGGTTCTACAGCTGTAAACACCAAATTGGCCATTGAAGGTGTGAACCAAGCCTACACTCAATCTTCTTACCTTACTAATAAGTAATTGTTAGTAGTAAATAGTTAAGTAGAGAGGTACAGCCTGAAGTATCTCATAACTAAAAACAATAACAAGTATGAAAACAATAAAATATCTTTCTATAAGAGTACTGGCAATCACTGCCCTGGCTCTCGTCTTCGCCATGCCGGCAAAGGCACAATTAACCGATAACGGTTATGCCAACATCGATTGGCAATTCAACTTCCCCCTGAGCAACCACTTCGCTGATAAAGCCAGCGGATGGGGTATGAGTTTTGAAGGTGGTTACTATGTGACTCCGAACATTGCTCTTGGTGCCTTCCTGGCCTACCACAGCAACCACGAATACTTCGGTCGCCAGACACTTCCCGTAGGTGAAGGTGGTAGCATCAATACTGACCAACAGCACACTTTGTTCCAGTTGCCTTTCGGCCTTGCCGGACGTTATACTTTCGACCGCGGTAGCGCTTTCCAACCTTACGTTGGATTGAAAGTAGGTCCTCAATATGCCGAAATCAAATCTACTTTCAATGTGTACGAAGCTAACAAGAGCACCTGGGGCTTCTACGTATCACCGGAAATTGGTATCAACATCTACCCATGGGCCTATGGTCCGGGTCTGCACGTTGCCGCTTACTATAGCTACGGCACGAACAAGGGTGACTTGTTCACATACAGTGTAGATGGCTTGAGCAACTTCGGTCTACGCCTAGGTATTGCATTCTAACATAATTTGCATTGCAACACAATAAGTTTGACTGGTATTAATTGATTGTTTCAAGACGTGAAAAAGGGAATAACCGGCCGCGTGAGCGGGGGACTATTCCCTTTTGTAGTTACGAACTACAAGATACAAGCTACAAGTTGCTGCGCTATGTTTACGAACAATTATGCCGCATGGCACTTGTAGCTCGTAGCTTGTAACTCGTAATTATTTCACCGCCTGATACATCACTTCCTGTATCCGTGTACGAATATCCATCTTCATCAGTTTCGTATTCCATACATTGGGATAAATGCGATTACACAAGAAGACATAAACAAGGCCGTTCGTCGGGTCTACCCAGGCACAAGTACCCGTAAAGCCGGTATGACCATAGACGGTAGAAGGGGTAGCGGCAGCGCATGGGCTCTTTGCCGGATTCTGACGGTCGGGCTTATCAAATCCCAGACCACGGCGGCTGATGCGTGAAACCGTAGTAGTAAATACACGGCAAGTCTCCGGACTCAGATAGCGCTTGCCATCCAGTTCACCACCATTCAGCAACATCTGATAAATTCGCGCTACTTCCGTTGCATTAGAGAATAATCCGGCATTACCCGATACACCACCCTGGAAAGCTGCCGACTCATCATGTACAAAGCCCTGAAGAACAGTCTTCCGCAAGAAAGGATCAAAGGAAGAAGGTATAATTTCGGCTTTCGACAGAGGAGCATGGCTACCGGAAACAATGCCGGCATAAGCCGTTCCCGCAGTAGCTGCACCTCGCAGCGGCAAGTATCCGGTACGTTTCAGTCCCATCGGAGCATAGAACTCCTGCTCCAGAAAAGCATCCATCGACATTCCTGTACGCGCTTCCACCAACTGCTGCAACAGGATGAAGCCGACACAACTATACCGATAGCGCCGGTCGCGCAACGGAGTTTCTATAATCTTCTGCCGGTATGCCTCCTTGAAGGAGCGATTCAGCCACAAGCTATCAGAAACCTGCAATGTATGCTCTGCCGTGCGTACTTTGGATGTCAGCCCCTTCTGGAACTTGAACTTCGGGTTTGCCCAAGTACGTACACCGATCTGTGCAGAATGTGCGGCATCGGGTTTTGCCTTGAAAAGAGTTCCTTCATAACTTTCCTTATCGATAGCTTCCAGATAGAACAACAACGTGGAAGGCAATCCGGACTCATGCAACAGTAATTGCCGGACAGTAATATCCTTTTTATCCGTATCCTGAAGCCAAGGCAGATAGTCCGACACACGGTCAGTAAGATTCAGACGTCCTTTATCATACAGCTTCATGACGGCAAGCAGCGTTGCCGTAGTCTTTGTCAGCGAAGCAAGATCGTAAACATCCGTCGGGGATACCGGCAAGGTAGCACCCGGAGTAACGGATGCAGAAAGTCTATTGGCAGAAGTGCCCGGCCAGGTATGCGTTCCGAATGCCTTATTATACATTTCCTTTCCATCTTTCAATATCACAATCTGGCAACCGGGATAGGCACCTTCCTTAATTCCTTCTTTCGCAATCTCATCGATACGGGTCAGCAGACGAGAGTTCACTCCATACTCATCGGGCACAAAGTGGAGTGGTGTCTTCGGAGTAATAACCTGCCCCGTACCTGTGGCAAACAAATTGCTGATACTTGCCGAGAGACGTCCGTCGGCCGTTGCATCTCCATAAAGTATTTTGGCTGTCCGGCACTGCACATCATCTATCGAAGAATGTGCCAATACTACGGCGTCCGCAGCAGACACTGCCCGGCGTATCTGCAACATCTGTTTACCGGGAATAAAAAGCAGATAAACCGCCGGCACATCGTGAGTAAACTCGGCAAAGAATGGTTGGTAGGGTGCCAGACGATGTTCCGTGACGCAGACAAGAATACGTTTATATTGCGACAATGAATCACGCAACAGTTTGCGTGCAGCAGGCTGCAAGTCTTTCTTCAGCTGAAAGACGGCGGGACTTCCTTTCGTCCCGGCGGAATTTATATATCCGGAGAGTTCTTTCAGAAATGGCTGTACCTCTTTCGCATCCCCCACATTGAGCACTGCCACTTCACGGGTATCCGCATCCAGCGGAAGCACATTGTTCTTATTTCTCAGCACAGTGATCGCCTCCTGGTTCAGACGCCGTATCAGATCACGCGTATGTGCCGTATTGATACGGTTTCCCAAACCGGAAAGACGGACAAAAGGTTTCTTCGACAATCCGAGAGCATATTTATAGGTAAGCACTTTCCGACACTTCGCTTCGATCTCCGCTTCTGTCAATTCACCGCTCTTCACGGCATCCAGTATAGCTTCCACCTCTTCCTTTATCCGCCGGGGAACGAGCAGCAGGTCGTGCCCCGCCTGCAATGCCTGCAAGCAAATACTCGTGTTATTGGCAGATACTCCCTTCATGGCAAGTGCATCCGTAAACACCAACCCTTTGAACTGCATCTCCTGCGTCAACAAATCATGCACCACTTTGCGCGAAAGCGAGGAAGGTACTCCTCGTTTCGGCTCAAGCACCGGCACTTCCAAATGTCCCACCATCATACCGGACAGTCCGGCCTGAATCGCCTTTCTGAACGGATAAAGCTCCACACTGTCCAGACGTGCACGCGAAAACGACAACTTCGGCAATGAATGATGCGAATCCACATCCGTATCTCCATGACCGGGAAAATGCTTGCTTACGGAAAGTACACCGCCATCTTCCAGTCCACGTGCATAAGCTATCACTTTATCCGCCACATTTACCGGACTTTCTCCAAAAGAGCGGGTATTGATAACGGGATTCTTCGGATTGATATTCACATCCGCCACGGGAGCAAAGTTGACTTGCACGCCAAGCTCACGGCACTGCCGGGCCATCTCGCGCCCGTACTCATAGAGCAGGCTGTCGTTTTGTATACAGCCCAGAACCATATTTCGCGGAAACACCGGTGTACCCCGCAAACGCATGGAAAGTCCCCACTCACCATCGAAGGTAATCATCAACGGAATATCCGCCATTTTCTGCGCTTCATTAGTCAGTGCCACCTGGTTTTCCATTAAACCACCGGAAAAAAGCAGGCCACCCACTTTGTAGTCGTCCACTACTTTGTGCAACAGGTCGCGGTTTGCTTTATCCTGTTGGGGGGCAATGGTATAAATGAATAGCTGTCCGATACGTTCTTTCAGACTCATCTTGTTGAGCACTGAGTCCACCCACTGCCGGCAGCGGGCATCATTGGTAAAGGGACGCATCAGGATAGGTTCAACAGGCGTAACAGTAGATTGCGGTGCCGGTAAGCGATGTGTCTGAGCATCAAAACGGGCACAACAACTGAATAGTATCAAGAGGAATAGGAATAGTTTCTTCATTATTATCTATACATTAAGGCTACCAAAGTTATAGTATTTCAAACACAAAGACACGGAAAACACAGAGTTTTTTCGACTAATTAGTAAAAAACGCTGTATTTCCCGTGTCTCCCGTATTTCTATGTTCCGGCTATTTCAGACTTTTATAAATCGCCTCCTGTATATCCGTGCGAATATTCATTTCACCCAGTTTCGTATTCCACACATTGGGACACAGGCGGTTACTGAGGAAGACGTACACCGTCCCGTGTTCTGGATCCACCCAGGCGCAAGTCCCCGTGAAACCGGTATGCCCATAAACGGCAGCGGTAGCAGAGGCAGCACAAGGACTATTCTTCAAATCCTTCAGATTAGGTTTGTCGAAGCCCAATCCCCGGCGGCTGATAGCGGAAGTTTCCGTAGTGAACAGGCGGCAGGTCGCTTCGCTCAGATAGCGTTTACCGTTCCATTCGCCACCGTTCAATATCATCTGATAGATTTTAGCCACTTCGGAGGCGGTGGAGAAGAGACCGGCATTACCGGATATGCCACCCATGCAGGCAGCAGCCTCATCATGCACATAGCCACACAAGTCCTGACGACGCAGGAAGTCGTTTGCAGCCGTAGGCATTATCTCTTCTTTGGAGTATTTCTGCAAAGGCAGGTACATGGTACGCTGCAAGCCCATAGGCGCATAGAACTCCTTAGCCAGATAGAGGTCCATCGGCAACTTGACAATTGACTCTACCACCTGTTGCAACAGTATAAAGCCGAGATCACTGTACACATACCGCTTACTGTCCATTTCGCAACGGGCAATCTTTTGCAGGATGGTATTCTTAAAACTCTTATTCAACCACATCTTATCAGCTACATGCAAGTTGTAAACCGATGATTCTTTCTCCGACACCAGTCCTTTCTTGAACTTGAAGTCCGAACAATAATAACTATGTTCGCTTACCCGCGTGCGATGCCATTCATCCACCCAACTTTGGGCATACGGTCCATGCACGGAGTTTGGGTCGATAGCCTCCAGATAGAAACGAATATAAGGCGGCAGGCCAGACTCGTGAAGAAGCAAGTCCTTAATCGTAATATTCTTCTTATTCGTACTTCGCAGAAAAGGTAAGTATTGGGAAGCCTTATCCGTCAGTTTCAACTTACCACCATCATAAAGTTTCATCACGGCAAGCAGCGTTGCAGTAGTCTTTGTCAGAGAAGCCAGGTCGAACAGATCCGTAGGACGCACAGCAGTGGTATCCTTATCGGAATGTATACCGAAGCATTTATCATACACCGTCTGACCGTCTTTCAGCACCAGCACCTGGCAACCGGGATAAGCTCCGGCAGCCAGTCCTGCCCGCACGATAGCATCAATGCGATGCAACTCATTGGACTTCATCCCCAAATCCTCGGGAATAATGCTTCCCGGCTTCATCCCCGGAGTGATCACACTTCCCTCACCGGCCTGATAAAGACTTCCGATGCTCATGGAAAGTTTGCCTTGGGCAGGCACTTTGGCAAAGATGACACCTGCCACATATTGTTGGATATCCGCTTCAGAAGAATGTCCCAGCACTACGGCGCTGGCTTGGTTCAAAGCAGGCTCTAACGGTTGCATTCCACGATAAGACGTAAAGAAAGCATATACCAGCGGCACGGACAAGTCCAATCCCGCCAGGAAATCGGCATAAGCAACCACATCGGCATCTTTTCCCGATACGCTGACCACTATACGCCGATAGTCCGCCAACTTACGCGCCAGTTCACGGCGGCCATCTTCCGACATTTCTCTTGTCAAACGAAAACACTCCATAGGAACAGGAGATAATTTCTTCATCTCATCCACAAAAACACTGTCTTTGCCTTCTCCTATACTCAGAAGAGCAATAGGAGCACCACCGACCGGTGTCAAAGGCAATATCCCGAAATGGTTGCCAAGCACCGTAATGGAGGCTTGGCGCAACCTGGTTACCAGAGTCTTCGCCTCATCCGTATGGATACGATAGCTCATTCCGCTAACTTGTAACTGCGGACGTGGCTGGCGCAAGCCTAACAAATATTTATAAGTAAGTATCTTACGACATTTCGCTTCCACTTCTTTCTCAGAGAGAACCCCCTCTTTCACAGCACTCAGCACTTCCTGCACAGCGTTTGCGGTGTTGTACTGCACCAGTACCATATCATTTCCGGCAAGTAAAGCTTTTGTAGTAAGCTGGGGCACAGACGAAACACCTTTCATATCCAGCGCATCCGTAAACACCAAGCCCTGAAAACCCATTTCATCTTTCAGTAATCCCGTCACTACATTTCTGGAAAGTGAAGATGCCGTTTTGGCGTCCGGTTCCAAAGCAGGCACCTGCAAATGACCTACCATCACACCGCCCAATCCGGCACGCACCATTTCGCGGAACGGATACAGCTCGACGCTATCCAAACGTTCACGATTATAGTAGAGCACCGGCAGTCCCTTATGCGAGTCCACGTCCGTATCTCCATGACCGGGAAAGTGTTTGCTTACGGACAGCACACCACCACTTTCCAATCCACGACTGTAAGCCAGCACCTTTTCGGCTACTTTCTTCGGATCTTCACCGAACGAACGAACATGAATCACCGGATTCAAAGGATTGGTATTCACATCCGCATCAGGTGCAAAATTGACATGCACACCCAATTCACGAAATTCCCGTGCCACCTCACGTCCGTATTCATAAATCAACTGATTGTCTTCAATGCAGCCCAGAGCCGCATTCTTTGGGAAATAGGGCGTACCTTCCAGACGCATGGAGAGCCCCCACTCACCGTCAAAAGTGATCATAACGGGAACTTTGGAGTTCTTCTGCGCAATATTCGTCAGTATTGCCTGTTCTTCCGGCGTACCTTCGGCAAAGAGCAGACCTCCGATCTTATACTTCTTCACAAGATCACGTATCTGCTTCTTTTTCTGCTTATCCGCCTTGGCCGGGAAGGTGGTGACAATCAATTGCCCTACTTTCTCTTGCAGGTTCAAACCGGAAAATACGGAATCTACCCACTGTTTGCAACGTGCATCTGCCGCTGAAGGTAGAAAAGGGGCTTCTGCCTGGGCATGAAGCAAGGATGTGCCACCCCATAAAAGGATAGCCAACAACAAGAGAATTATTCTTTTCATTTCTTTGTAGTTCGTTGGCGGTATTTATTCATTTCTTACGGGTTATGAGTTAAATGATAAATAATCTTTTAGACGCGGATGACACGGATGACGCGGATCTTTTTTTAATACTTCTTATAGCGCAGCCTTTTAAATCCGCGTTATCCGCGTCATCCGCGTCTAATCTATTATCAGCATTTAGTTCATTACCATCCTAATACAAATAAATCCTCCCCCAACTAATTATGTATTATCTATAATGATGGTTGGGCTTCTTCTTCTGTAAGTGTCAGTTTCAACATTCCCACATAAATTCCACTTTTTCCTGTATGCATCACAGGTACATTCTTACCGTCTTTATTCAAATAAATAGCAGGCTCTTTCATGAAAGTATGGGTATGTCCGCCCAATATGGCATCAATATTATTTGATTTCTGTGCCAGTTCTTCGTCACAAGGAGCACCTTTAAGCTGATAACCCAGATGCGACAAGCAAATAACGACATCACAACCTTCCTGGTTCTTCAGCAGATCCGTCGTCTTCTGTGCCACTTCTATCGGATCATTATAAACCACACCTTCACATTTATCGGCCTGCACCAATCCTTCCATCTTCGGAGCAAGACCAAAGACACCGATCTTCAATCCATTGCGGCTGAAAGTAGTATAAGGTTTCACCAGTCCTTCCAACACCGTACCTGTTACGTCATAGTTGGCACATACCACTGGGAAGTTTGCCATACGAAACAGACGTGCCATATTTTCCAGACCGAAATCAAATTCATGATTACCAATCGTCATGGCATCGTAACCCATAAGGTTCATCATCTTGACTTCTACTTCTCCCTGAAACAGATTATAGTAAGGAGTTCCCTGAGAGATATCTCCACAGTCGAACAGCAACAGATCAGGGTTCACCTTGCGTGCCTCTTTAATAAAGGTGACCCGGCGCACGGTTCCGCCCATACCGGCATAGCGGTCGGCAGCATTTACGGCAATGGGCTCAATGCGGCTATGTGTATCACTTGTTTGCAGAATCACCAATTGCTTGGTTTTCTGTGCAGAGTCGGGAGTCAGCAGACAAAGGGGTTCCTTGGAGATTTCCCGGATAGATTGTTGTGCTGATGCCGGAAGAAGGCAGCAGACTGCCAACATTAAAAGAATATATCGTTTCATGATTTCTGATTTATGAATTATGATTTATTTTCTCGGTGAGCAGGATTACTCATCTTTCACAGTTACTCTACCTTCCAGACGCGAAGTGATCTTCTTTCCGGCAGCAGTTTGACGTTCCACATAGTCCATGAACAGGCCGCGCAAAGTGGCTCCGTCCGGACATTCCCGTTTCTCTGCCTGAGGCAAAGCAGTCATCCCGTCGTTTCCGTCAGCCAGATAGTCGATTGTAGCAATCGTATAGAGTTGATCGTCTTCTATCGGACGCCCGCCAACCGTACCTTGCAGCAATTTCCCGTCTTTCGTAATCAGGAGCTGTACTCCACTGATACCTTCACCATGACGCACAGCGATATTATTAAACAGTTCTTTCAGATAGACTCCCTTCATTGTTAATACACAAAGGGAATTTTCGAAAGGTAATATCTCATAGATATTTTCGGTAGTGATAGGGCCTTCTGTCAGTACATTACGCAAACCACCCATATTTATCAGCCCCATATCGGCAGGCTTGCCCAGCACTTGTGCGGCAGCATTGCGCAATACATCCGCTACCAGATTGGAAAGCAAACTCTCCGGAGCTCCTTTATCCATACTCATTTCCGCAGTACCCACCACACGATACATGATACTGTCAACTTTTGCCTTATAAGGAGCAAGCAGTGCCACCGCTTCAGCATCCGGGTTCACATCCCAAGTAGAGTCAATCGCCACCATGGTTCCCTCTGACTTCGTCACCTTATATGCAGAAGTACAAGAACTTAGCAGGAATATAACTGCCAGAAATACACCGGGAATAAATTTCAAAGTTATTCTTTTCATTTTGTTCGGGTTTTTAAATTGCTACAAATATAACGAATAGTCTTTCTTATCCTGTCCTAACGGAAAGAAAAAAGATGAACTTTTTCGTTTTCAGACACATTTTTTAAGTTTCGGGATATTTCGACATTAAACGGCTTACACAACTTCTGACTGTACCCGAGATGCACTTGCTCCGTACCAAGTCCGGGATTTCTTCGGTCAGAGGTACTTCTGAGCGAAGAAGGTACGGAGCAAGTACGGTTGAGACACAGTTATGGCGGGGCATGAACAATACAATGATTCATTCACTATGCTAAACCGAGGGTGCTTCCCACTACGACTGAAGATATCTCCCACTACGACTGAAGGTACCTCCCACTAGGACTGAACTCGTGTTTCACTACGACTGATCATGATGGAACACCAAGTTTCTTGTCACACAGGTGGTTACGGGACATATGAACTTTGGTTTGCTCTTCTCTTTTCGGTTATGAATTAATTCACCACAGATTACACAGATTGACACAGATTCTA
>ERZ826613.1120-NODE-1120-length-34038-cov-3.920195_pt1 | contig 34038 bp, 15 predicted proteins | sample MGYA00519925_ERZ826613 | MGnify/ENA primary metagenome ERZ826613 (study PRJEB31778, sample SAMEA3449236) | human gut metagenome | biome: human gut; feature: human-associated habitat; material: faeces | place: United Kingdom | collected 2010/2012 ... | reverse complement strand
CCATGTCGGTGCCCAACGGAACCCTTTCGGAAGCCGTCGGCGAGATGTACGTGGCCAAATACTTCCCCGAGAAGGACAAGGCCCGGATGCTCGACATGGTGAAGAACCTGCAAACGGCCCTCGGTCAGCACATCGCCGCCCTCGACTGGATGTCCGACGCCACAAAAGCCAAGGCGCAGGAGAAACTCGCGGCCTTCACCGTGAAGATCGGCTATCCCGACAAGTGGAAGGACTACACGACGCTGAAGATCGACCCTGCGAAGAGTTACTGGGAGAACATCGTCGAGGCCAACGCCTGGTATACGTCCGACAACATTTCGAAACTGGGCAAGCCCGTGGACAAGGACGAGTGGTACATGTCGCCCCAGACGGTGAACGCCTACTACAATCCCACGACCAACGAAATCTGCTTCCCGGCCGCCATTCTCCAGCCGCCGTTCTACAACCCCGACGCCGACGACGCGGTGAACTACGGCGCCATCGGCGTGGTAATCGGCCACGAGATGACCCACGGGTTCGACGACCAGGGCCGCAATTTCGACAAGGACGGCAACATGAACAACTGGTGGACCGACGAGGACGCCGCCGCATTCAAGGCCAAGACGGACATTCTGGTCAAGCAGTTCGACGCGATCGAGGTTCTGCCCGCCAAGGAGGGACAGCCTGCGATCTTCGCCAACGGCGCATTGTCGCTCGGCGAGAACATCGCCGACCAGGGCGGCCTGCGCGTGGCCCGCACGGCCTACCGCAATTCGCTCGCAGGCAGGGAGGCTCCCGCCCCGATCGACGGATTCACTCCCGAGCAGCGTTTCTACCTGGGCTACGCCACGCTGTGGGCGCAGAACATCCGCGACGAGGAGATCGCCCGTCTCACCAAGCTCGACGTGCATTCGCTGGGCAAATGGCGCGTGAACGCCACGCTGCGCAACCTGCAGGATTTCTACGACGCCTTCTCGATCGCCGACGGACCGATGTTCCTGCCCGAACAGGATCGCGTAATCATCTGGTAACCCGCTTAAGAAGCGGGTTTCAGGGGCGGTGCCGGGCCATTCTGGCTTACGATCCAGTTCCGCGCCCGCCCGCTTAAGAAGCGGGCTTCAGGGGGCGACGGGCGGCCGGCAGGATTCCGCCCAAGCTCTGCGCCCGCCCGCTTGAGAAGCGGGCTTCAGGGGCGGTAAACGCCCACCGGAATCACGCCCCGGTCCGGAACGCTTCATTCAATAAAAAAGACGGCAGGGAGTTTTCCCTGCCGTCTTTTTCGTCTCCGGGCGGTGCAGCCCGGCTTTCCCCGCCGCGCGCCCGGTCCGGCGGCGGAGAACCGAAAAACCGGGCTTCGAAGCATCTATTTTTCGCTTTTTCTTTTATCTTTGTGCTAAAGAAGAAACGATGACCCGACATAAGGCATATACGAAAATTCCGTTTGCGGCGCTGTTTTTCGCCGCAACGCTGATTTCTCCGGCGCTCCATGCCCTGAACATCCCGGACTACCGCTTCCACACCATGCCCGAGACCTCCTATTACGGAGGCATCCACAGCATCGCCAAGGACAGCGTCGGGCGTATGTGGTTCAGCGGCTACGACGCCCTGTTCATGTACAACGGCACGTCGTTCGTACGGATGACCGACCTGGTCACGAACCTCTCGCCGAATTCCTACTGGTCCTACGGACAGGTGATCACGGACAACCGGAAAGGCCTGTACGTAGGGACTAACCAAGGGCTGCTGCGCTTCAACTACCGGAAGCTGGAGTTCGAATTCGTTCTGGAGGGCAATATCGGCTCGGTCACGGCGAACAACGACGGGACGGTATGGCTGATCCGCAACAACGGCATCGAATCGTTCAGCCCCGAACGGCTGCCCGCCGTGACCCGCTATCCGATGCCTCCGGAGATGTCCGCACCCGGGCGGACGCTGACGCTGGTGTGCACGAAGGAGTACGTTTACGCCGCGTCGGGCGGCGATCTCTACCGCCTGAACCGGGAGACCGGGCAATACGTCCTCTTCGCATCCGTCGGCGGCGGCAGCTGCGTGATCCGCGACGTGGCGGAGAGCAACGGGTCGGTATATGTCCTCACGCTCATGGACGGACTCTACGAATGCGACGGCAACGGCAGGATCGGACGGTATTTCCGACTGCCGCTCGAATACGAGAAATCCGCCGGCGCCAAGGAGCTTCACCTCGATTCGCAGGGCATCATCTGGGTAGCGACGCAATCGGGACTGCTGCTGCTGGAGCCGCTTACCGCCAGCACGCAGCTGCTGCGTTCCGACCTCCACTATCCCTACTCCCTGCCCAACAATTCGGTATGGTCGATCTTCCCCGATCCCGACGGCGGGATATGGGTCGGCACATACGGCGGCAAACTGGCCTACATGACCTTCGCGGACAACGGCGTGGACTATTTCAAAGCCACTCCGGGAGGTCTCAACCACCCGATAGTCAGCTGCTTCGAAGAAGACACGGAGGGCAATCTCTGGATCGGAACGGAGGGGGGGGGAATTAACCGCTGGGACCGCCGCGACGGCCGGTTCGTCTATTACACGCAGGAGAGCCGCTGCGGCCTGACGTCGAACATGATCAAAAAGCTGTGGCACGACGGAAACGACAGGCTGCTGGTCTCGGCGTTCAACGGCGGAATGCGGGTCTTCGACGAACGGCAGGGACGTTTCTCCGACCTGCACATGAACCATCCGGCCTCGGGACAGCCTTTGAGCGTCTATGACTTCGCCAAGGAGGGCGACCGGGGCATCTGGCTGACCGACCCGGACGCCGAGCTGATGTACAAGGATGCGAGTACGGGACGCGTGGAGACGGTCCGGCTGACAGACGCACAGGGAAACGCCGTCCGCATCCATATCGAAACGCTGTTCCACGACGAGCGGGGCGACCTGTGGCTCGTCGGGCACGACGGCGCATACGTCGTCGATCCCGCCACACGGCGGATTCTGAAGCGCCATTACATCGCAGAGGCCCCCTATTCGGTCAACAACCTCTGCTCCTACTGCGTCACCTCCGACTCCGACATCTGGTTCGGAACCCGCGGCGGCGGGGTCAACCTGCTGCGCCGCAACGGCAGTTACGTCAATTTCAGGGACCGGAACGGCGAAGGGCTGGAGGGCAAAACAGTTTTCGGCATCCTCGAAGACACCCCCTCGAAAGATGTCTGGTTCAGCACCAACGACGGACTTTACTATTACGACCATACCGACGGAGTGATCCGCAAATCGCAGATCGACATCCCGAACCGCTGCGGGGCCTACTACGTGCGGGCTTGCTACAAGACCTCGAAAGGCGAAATGCTGTTCGGAGGGACGGACGGCTTCATCCTCTTCACCCCGGGAAAGATCAAATACAACGACCAGAAGCCGAAAGTCTATTTTACGGACCTGCTTATCAACAGCCGGCCGGCCGTGCCCGGCGCCAAGAACTCGCCTCTGGAGAAAGCCATTTCCACGCTCTCCTACCGCGGAGGCGAGGGCGACGTGATCGAACTGTCGCACCGGGAGTCGAATTTCGAAATCCGCTTCTCGGCGAACAGCTACCTGAACGCCGAGAAGAACCAGTATGCCTACCGCCTGCTGGGACACTCCGAAAGATGGTCCCTGCTGCCGCAGGGACAGAAGGCGGTGCAGTTCTTCAACCTGCCCGCCGGAAACTATGTCTTCGAGGTCAAGGCGGCCAACAACGACGGCCTGTGGGGCGACGAGGTTTCGGCGCTCGGCTTCAGGGTGCACCCCTCGCCCTTCCTCTCCCGCTGGGCCTACCTCGTTTATGCGGCGCTGCTCTCGGCGGTGGTCTACTTCATCTGGCGGTATTTCACCAACAAGAAGATTTTCGAACAGCGGCTCGAGCTGGAGCGGATCAAGGAACAGAACATGAAGCAGCTGACCCAGGCCCGGATCAACTTCTTCACGAACATCTCCCACGACCTCAAAACTCCGCTCACGCTGGTCGTCGACCCGCTGAAACAGCTCAAGGAACACCTGCCCGCCAATGCGCCGGGCAATGCCTACGTGCACCTGATCGAGAAGAACGTGGGGCGCATCCAGCGCATGATCAGCCAACTGCTTCAGTTCCGCGAAATCGAGAGCCAGAAGATCACCCTGAACCGCCAGCCGGGCGATCTGATCCGCTTCATCGACAGCATCTTCTCGCTGTTCGAGTTCTACGCCAACAAGAAGGGGATCGAAACCGGCTTCAACTCCCAGTATGAAAGTTTCTACACCAAGTTCGACCACGACGTGATCGAAAAAATCTTCACGAACCTCTTCTCCAACGCGATCAAGTACACCTCGGAAAACGGCTACGTCGGCGTAAGAATCTACCCGGCGCGGCAGGACCAGCGCCCGGAGTCCGCTCCGCCGGCCGCCGGCACCGAATACATCGCCTTCACGGTCACCAACACCGGGGCGGAAATCCCCGACGACAAGAAGGAGACCATCTTCGAATCGTTCAACCACCTCTCCGACCGCCGTCCCAAATTCGAGAGCAGCAGCGGCCTGGGACTGGCCATCGTCAAGGAGCTGGTCGGCAACCTCAACGGAACCATCACCCTCCGTTCGGGCAACTCGAAAGTCGCGTTCACGGTGGTCCTGCCCTTCACGCTCAACGCCGAAAAGACCGACAGCGCCGCCGAATCGTACGAATACACGGTCTCCGAAATCGACAACCTGCTGACCGAATCCGACGTCATGGCTCCCAACGACCGGCACGACCGCAAGGCGTGCAACATCGTGGTCATCGAGGACGACCCCAACCTGCGGAGCTACCTCGAACAACGGCTGTCGAAACACTACAACGTATACACCGCGGCAAACGGCAGCGAAGGCATCGCCAAAGCGGAGAGAATCTGCCCCCAGATCGTCATCACCGACCTGATGATGCCCGAAGCCGACGGCTTCGAGGTATGCCGCTCGCTGCGTTCGAACATCAAGACCAGCCATATCCCGGTGATCATGCTTTCGGCCCTGGGCAAAAACACCGAAAACAAGATCAAGGCGCTGGAATGCGGGGCCAACGTGTTCATCGACAAGCCCTTCGATATGGATTTCCTGCTCAAACAGGTTGCCAACCTCATCCGCACCCAGCAGGAACTCAAGGAGCGTTACAGCAAGAAGTACATCGCCGAACCGTCGAAGATCACCATTTCGTCGATGGACGAGGAACTGCTGAAAAAGGCGATGAACTACATCGAACGGAACATGGACAACAGCGACTACAACGTGGATTCGTTCGTGTCGGACATGTCGATCGGACGCACGCTCCTCTACCAGAAGATCAACGACATCACGGGCATGTCGATCAAGGAGTTCATCATGGACGTCCGGCTGAAACGGTCGGCCCAGCTGCTCCGGGAGTCGGACCTGACCATCTCCGAGATCTCGGTCCTGACGGGATTCGCCAATCCCAAATATTTCAGCCTCTGTTTCAAACGGCATTTCGAACTGACCCCATCCGAATTTAAGAAGAAATCCTGACGCAAACCGCACGAAAGGAGCCGACCGAACCGGCTATGAATATCTCGTGCTTTCATATCCGCCGGAGCAGCGTCCGCATCTGCCCGCAGAAACCTTCCCGCCGTCGTCCCGCGCGACCGGCCGGGAGGTTTCATTTTGTCCGGGCGGGACTCTTCGCAGGTCTGCGCAGCGCCCGCAGCGCCCGGATATGATCCTTTTTTTTACCCCTCCGTACGAAATGGAACCATTTCCGAATAAACGACGCCCATCCGGTCGCCCCGTTTTATTGACCTTTGCAATACGGGGTCCGAAGTCCCCGGCGTCCGCTTTTCCTTTGAAATACATAAAAAATTTAAAAAATTAAAACCTGAAACCTATGAAAAGATGATCGGAAAACCACACCAGGCGACGAAGTGTCTCCCGCCCCTCCAGACAATCCCTTTATAACGGAGATACAAGCACTAACCAAAAAGAAACCTTTTATGATAATGAGCATGTACAAAAAGCTTATAGGCAGCCTGACGATTTCCCTCTTATTCCTGCTGTCTGCAACACCGTCGTTCGCCCAGCAGAACGACGTCAAAGTAACCGGCACAATTACCGACGGAAACGGCGCCCCGCTGGCCGGAGTCGTTGTCGTGGTAAAGGACGGCAAAAGCAACAACGGAGCCGTATCCAATACGCAAGGTGTTTATGAAATCAAAGTTCCCGCATCCTCGACGCTTCTTTTCACCTGTCTGGGCTATACCGACCAGGAAGTGAAACTCGGCGCATCGAACGTCGTAAACGTGACGATGACCGAGGACGCACAGTCCCTCGACGAAGTGGTCGTCGTGGGTTACGGTACGCAGAAGAAGAAGGACCTCACGGGAGGTCTCGCCGTCGTCAGCAAACAGACGCTGGAAATGGTCTCGACCAACAACCTGATGGACCGTCTGGTCGGCCAGGTCGCCGGTCTGAACATCACGACCGGCAACGAAGCGCCGGGCAGCAACCAGACCCTGCTGATCCGCGGCCAGAACTCACTGACGGCCAGCAACGACCCGCTGATCATTCTCGACGGCATTCCCTACTCGGGCGGACTGGCCGACCTCGACCCGAACATCATCGAGAACATGTCGGTGCTGAAAGACGCGTCGGCCGTGGCCATCTACGGTTCGCGCGGCTCGAACGGCGTCATCCTGATCCAGACCAAGCGGGGTTCGAAAGGCGATTTCCATGTCACCTACAAAACGAAGCTCGCCATCGCCGAGCCGATGCAGCGCATCGAAACCATGGGTCCCAACGAGTTCATCCGCCTCAAACAGGACATGGGCCGGCTCAAGAACAATTACAGCGGCGAGCAGCTCGATCCGCTGGTAGGTTCGATTATCAGCGCCAGCGAGAAGGTAAACTACGCCAAGGGCATCACCAACGACTGGCAGGACTACGTCTTCCGCACGGTCTTCACGATGGACCACCAGCTGAGCTTCCAGGGCGGCAACGAGAAGACCACCTATATGGCCTCGGTTTCCTACCTGGACAACCCCGGCGTGGTTTACAATTCGAATTACCAGCGCACGAACGTCTATGCCAGCATCAACCAGAAAATGAACGACTGGCTGTCCGTAGGTCTCACCACGCAGTTCGTGAACCGTGAGACCGGCGGTGCGACGCCGAACCTCGAACATGCCATCAAGCAAAGCCCCTACGGCATCTACAAGGACGAGACCGGCGCCTACTACGAGGAGCCGATGGACTACTCGAACCTGCCCAACCCGATGAAGGACGTCAACGCCGACCAGAAACGCACGGGCCGCAACTTCATGGCCAACGGGTTCCTCGATCTCAAACTTCCGGTCAAAGGTCTCTCTTTCCGGTCGCAGTTCGGCTACAACTACCGCAGCCAGATGAACGGAACCTACTACGGCCGCAACACCGTAACGGGTAAGAAAGTCGACGGCCGCGCCGAGCTGGCCAACAACCACACGACGGACTGGACGTGGGAGAACGTGCTTAAATTCGACCGGAATTTCGGCAAACATCACATCGACTTCACAGGTCTCTTCTCCATGCAGGAGGCCCAGTATACAGCCGCTTCGCAAAGCGGCGAAGGCTTCGTAAACGACGACTCGAGCTTCTACCGGATGGACGGCGCCGAGAACAAGATCGCCATCAGTTCGTCTTTCTGGAAAGAGAACTTCGTTTCGGGCATGTTCCGTGTGAATTACGGCTTCAACAGCAAATACCTCCTGACGGTCACCGGACGTGCCGACTCGTTCTCGGCATTCGCCGAAAACCACAAATGGGCCTTCTTCCCCTCGGCCGCCCTTGCCTGGCACCTCGGCGAGGAGAGCTTCATCAAGGACAACGCCTCTTGGATCGACATGCTGAAGATCCGCCTCTCATACGGCGCCAACGGAAACAACGCCATTTCACGTTATCAGTCGCTCGACCGTCTCTACTCGACCAATGGTGTCAAATATATTTGGGGCGACAACAGCGACGCCGCCAACTCGGCCTACCTGCCGAGCGACGGTATCGGCAATCCCGACCTGCGTTGGGAGACCACCTATACGGCCAACCTCGGTATCGACTTCCAGTTCTTCAACGGCCGTCTGGGCGGTACGATCGACATGTACCTCTCCAACACGCACGACCTGCTGATGTCGCGTACCGTTCCCATTATGAACGGTTACAGCAAGATTCTCTACAACGTCGGCCAGACCCGCAACAAGGGTATCGAACTGACGCTCCATTCGCAGAATATCCGCAAGAAGGATTTCAGGTGGGAGACCGACTTCACCTTCTCGCTCAACCGCGACCAGATCGTCGCGCTGCGCGGCGACGGCAAAGACGACATCAACAACAAGTGGTTCATCGGCCAGCCGCTGTCGGTCTACTACGACTGGAACATGATCGGCATCTGGCAGGAAGGCGACGAGTTCACGTTCATCGACAAGGACGGCAAGGAGGTGGCCCACCAGACCGGAGCCACGCCCGGAGCCGCCAAACTGGAGGATGTCGACGGCAACGGCGTCATCGACTCCAAAGACCGCAAGGTGATCGGCAGCAAACAGCCGAGCTTCACGATGTCGATGGGCAACCGTTTCTCCTACAAGGACTTCTATTTCTCGTTCCTGTTCAACGGCGTCTTCGGCAAGTGGATGACGGACAACGTGGCCAACATCTCCTCGTATACGTTCGGTTCGGGCAACTACATCCACGGCGTGAAATACTGGACGCCGGAGACCCCCGACGCAGAGGTCGTTTCGCCGGGTTACCAGGCCTCCTTCAGCCACGGCTACTACAAGAAGCTCAACTACGTGCAGCTGCGCAACATCACGCTGGGCTACCGTGTCAACCAGAAATTCGTCCGCCGGATCGGCTTGAGCGCCATCGACGTGAATTTCAGCGTGAACAACGTCTGCGCCTTCTCCAACATGCGCCAGATGCTGAACTACGACAACACCTGGTTCGCATCGTTCCCGACCGCCCGTTCCTACGTACTGGGATTAACCTTAACCTTCTAATCAAGACCTGACTATGAAAACGATGAATTATATCAAGATCGGCATCGCGAGTTCGATCCTCTCGATAGCTGCGGGCTGCACCTCCTTCCTGGAAGAGGATCTGAAAAGTTCGCTGGCCCCCGACAACACTTACACCAGTTCACTGGGCTTCGAGGTGGGAGCCACGGGGCTCTACGCCATCGCCCGCTCGGAATACAACACCTGGGGTGAAAACGGCGCTTTCATGCACAACGGCGCCTGCGCCTACGAGGTCCTCCAGATTTCGACCGACCTCTGCCGCATGGGAACCGTCCGCGACGGTTCGCTGGTTCCGTTCGCCGAAATGACGCTCAACCCGTCGACGCTTTTCGTCGGCTCGTACTGGAACTGGGCCTACAACCTGATCGCTTCGGCCAACGAACTGCTGATCTATTCCGAAAAGAACGACAACTGGGACTATCCCACCGACAAACAGCTTTACCAGGCCGAAGCCCGTTTCTTCCGGGCTTACGCCTACCGCACGCTGGTCTACCTCTACGGCGACGTGCCCTGGGTCGAAACCATCCAGAAGCCCTTCCTGCTCTCGTTCTCGCGCGATCCCAAGATCGAGGTGCTGGGCAACATCATCAAAGACCTGGAATTTGCCAAGACGTACCTTCCCGACAATCCCGACAACGTGAAGGAGGGCAAGCTTACGACGTGGGCCGCACGCCACCTGTTGAGCGAAATGTACCTGCTGCGCGGCGCCGAAGGCGACTATAAGCTGGCCGAGGAGAATGCCCAGGACGTGATCGACTGCCCGTATTACAGTCTGATGAAAAGCCGCTTCGGCAACGCCAAGAACGATCCCGGCGACTATTTCAGCGACATGTTCGTCGAAAACAATCAGAACCGTTCGGCCGGCAACACCGAGGGTATCTGGGTCATGCAGTTCCAGTACAACACGGTCGGCGGCGGCACGAATTCCGACGACTGGACCCGCCGCGCCTGGAATCCCCAGTACCACGCCATCGACGGATTCGCACTGGCCGACTCACTCGGCGGCCGCGGCCTGGCGCAGATCTATCCGCTGAAGTGGTGGATCGGCGTCAAGGGAACCAACGCCACGACGGCCGGAGAAAAGGAGGGTTTCCCCGGGATTCAGGAAAAAGGCATCTTCGAAGACGGCGACATCCGCAACTCGGAGTACAACATCAAGCGCAACTGGTACTACAACAACCCGCTGACGCCCAACAAGCTGGGACAAAAATGCCCCATCGACGACAAATCGTGGTCGCAGGCCCAGCTCTTCCCGGCGCTGAAGAAATTTTTCTTCGGTAAGGAGGAAAACCTCCAGCTCACCGGCGCATACAAGGACCGCATGAAATTCCGCCTGGCCGAGACCTACCTGCTGCTGGCCGAAGCCTACCTGCGTCAGGACATGCCCGATAAGGCCGCCGATGCCGTGAACGAAGTGCGCCGCCGCGCCAAAGTGTCCGACGTTTCCGACGAGGAGATGACGATGGATTTCCTGCTCGACGAGCGCATCCGCGAACTCTACGGCGAAGAGAGCCGCCGCTTCACGCTGATACGCACGGGCAAGCTGCTCGAACGCGTGAGAAAGTACAACCCCGAGGCGCGCGACCTCATCCAGGATTTCCACGTGCTGTGGCCCATTCCGCAGGCTATCCGCGACGCGAATGTCGGCAATTTCCCGCAGAATCCCGGATATGAAGGTTACGAAGGCTAAAAACCTTCGTCCCCGCCTCCGGGCGGATCAGACAAGAATGTGTCCGGCAGATTCCGGACCGTATCAGCAACCACGAAAAAAACAGTTATGAAAAAGATAAAATTTGCATGCAACCTGTCGCTGCTGACCCTTTTCGCACTCGGCCAGTGGGCCTGTGAATGGGACCCGTACGAACACGACAGCGACCCGGTCCGGGAAACTCTGGAGCTGACCGCCTCCGCCTCCCAGATCGCTTTGGACGAAAACGACCTTTCGGCTACGGTACTGACCTTCGACTGGACGCCCGCGCGTCCGATGCCCGACGAGTATCTGGTGTCCTACACGACCAAACTGGACCTGCTGAACAACAACTTCGGTTCGTCCACCGCCATCGTGACGAGCGAAGACGACGGCATCTTCAGCCGGAGCTACACCTCCGAGCAAATCAACAACTGGGCTAACGAGCGCTGGAAGGTGCCCGTAAACAAGACCTTCACGCTGGCGTTCCGCGTCATCGCGGAGTATGCGGGCGGCCCCACATACGAAATGCCCGAAGTGCGCACCGTGGAGGTGACCGTAACCCCGATCAAGGTCGATGTCTTCGATGCCGACAAGGTGTCGCTTTCCGGCACGGCCATCAGCAGCGTGACGGAGATCGAAAAGACGGTCGAGAATGCGAACCTCTATGCCTGGTACGGCGAATTGAGCATCGGCGAGTTGCAGATTCCCGTCGAGCTGGAGGGCCAGACCTACTACATCGTTCCGAGCGACGGCAACGGCGCGCTCCGCGACGGGGAGCTTGTCGACGTGAAGATGACGGAAACCCCCGTTTCGTGGAATATCCCGAGCGCCGGCAACTACCGCCTGCTGATCGACATGGAGAACAAGCAGGTGCGCATCTACTCGTCGGCGACCGACCTGAAGCCGCTGTCCGTCACATTCCACCCGAGCGGTGCGGAAGCCAATCCCGAGGCAACGATCGAAGTGCTCGATCTCTACGCCTACGGAGCAGGTACGGGCTGGGGCGTGCGCAAACTCAACCTGAAGCAGAGCTTTGCCGACCCGCAGATCCTGATCTATGACGCCGAAGAGCACAACGGCACGAAACTTTCCAGCGGCATGAAGTTCTGCGTAGCCCAGAATTTCTCGGTCGGCGATGCGGATTACAACCAGAACAATGCCTATTGCTTCACCTGTCCGCTGACGGCAGAAGGCAAGAAGCAGAACCTCACGCTGACTCTCGGCAAGGTGGGCGAACTGCACGGAGGCGCCGACGGAGAGACGCGCAACTCGTATTACACGATCCCCGCTTCCGACCTGCTGATCTTCGATCTGCGTCACGGAACGATCCTGGCCCGGAACAAATAACGCCGGACCGCACGACTGAAAAATATTGCCGTATCGGAATGGAGACTGGGTTCCGGCCGACAGGAAGATACGGCAATATTCCATTACAACGACAATCAATCGTAAAAACAGCAACATGATACACATGAGAAATCTGATGACCGGCTGTCTTCTGGCAGCATTTCTTTGCGCCGCTTCCTGCGGTTGTTCGAAGGACAACGGCGGCGGCGAAGAAGGCGGCCAAGTTGCCGGTGTGACCGTAAAGCCCGCCTACAACAAGTCGGAAGTGCTGCACAACCCGCTCAACGGCTGGGTGATGTATGTCAGCGCGGACTACGATCCCTCCTATTTCGACAAGGAGATCTACGTACCGCTGCTCGGAAAGAACGTAAGGGTGGCGGACTACGCTTCGGCCTGCTATATCCGCACGAAATGGTCCGTGCTGAATCCCGCAGACGGGCAGTACGCCTGGAAAGACCCCGATTCGAAGGTTTACAAACTGGTTCAGAAAGCCCGGGAGCTGAAACTCCCCATCGCTTTCCGCGTCGTGGTGGACGGACGTGACCAGGGCGCCAATACGCCCCAGTTCGTCTACGATGCCGGAGCCGAATACGCGATGTCGGAGCCGAAATACCCCGACCGCAAGACCCCGATGCCGCAGGACCCGATCTTCCAGCGCTACTACGAGAAGTTCGTCGCAGCCCTCGCCGAGGAGTTCAACGATCCGGAATACACCTCGTTCATCGACGGCTACGGCCTCGGCAAGTGGGGCGAGGGCCACAGCGTGGCTTACAACAAGGACGACGTATCGGCTGTCGATGAGAATACGGAAACGGTGAAGCGCGAAGTCCTCGACTGGATCACCAAGCTCTACGCCAAACACTTCACGAAGGTTCCCCTGGTGATCAACTACCACCGCGTACTGGGCCATCCCACGAGCCAGGGCACGGCGAACCCGAACAGCGAAAGCCTCGTGGCCCTGGCCATCAGCAACGGCTACTGCATCCGCTCCGACGCCTTCGGCATGAACAACTCCAGCTGGGGTTACAGCACCTGGGAGAAGGCAATCGCCGCACAATGGCGTTACAAGGTCCCCATCATCATGGAGGGCGGATATATCGTCAGCAGCCACAGCTACTGGAACGACCCGGCCGGCTACCGCCAGGGACACCCCGAAGATGTCCGCCAGGGCGAATTCGACTCCTCGGCCGAAGCCCGCGTCAACATGATGGACTTCCGTGTCGGCCAGGAGACCGAGTCGTGGTTCAACGATGCCTTCAGCCTCGTGCAGCGCTTCGTCTCCGAAGGCGGCTACCGTCTCTATCCCGACCAGGTGATCGTTCCCGACCAGGTGAGCGCAGGCAGCCGTGTCAAGGTCGCTTCGCGCTGGCGCAACATGGGCTGGGGCTATTTCCCAAACAACCTGCCGCAGTGGAACTACAAATACAAGGTGGCCTTCGCTTTGATCGACGCTTCGGACAAGGCGCAGAAGGTCTTCGTCGACAAGGACTGCGAGCCTTCGACCTGGGTCGAGAGCAAGCCCTTCTCCTACACCTTCGAAACGCCGGCCGTCGATCTTCCCGCGGGGAAATACACGTGGGGCATCGCCATCGTTGACACGACGAAGGAGAACCGGCCTGCCATCCAGCTCGCCGTGAACAACGAAAAGACGGCCGAAGGCTGGGTGAAACTGCACGAAGTACAGATCAACTAACGCCTGAAAAACCATGAAGAGGGTTGCATTGCTTTCCGCAGCGCTGCTGCTGTCCGTCACCGCCTCCTTCGGGAGCGGCGTCCTGGTCGAGGCCGAGAGTTTCCGCGACAAGGGCGGGTGGGCCGTGGACCAGCAGTTCATGGACCAGATGGGTTCGCCCTACCTCATCGCGCACGGCATGGGCAAACCCGTGGCGGACGCCGTGACGACGGTCGAATTCCCGGAAACGGGAACCTACCGGGTCTACGTCCGGACGTTCAACTGGGTCGCCCCCTGGTACGACGGGGAAGGTCCCGGAAAGTTCGCCCTCCGGGTCGGCAGCCGGAAACTGTCCGCGACGCTCGGCTGCACGGGCAGCGAGTGGATGTGGCAGTGCGCCGGAAAGGTCTCCGTCCGGAAAGGTCCGGTCAGCGTTTCGCTGACCGAACTTTTCCGGATTCGACGGCCGCTGCGACGCCGTCTATTTCACCACCGAAGAGGGCGACGTCCCTCCGTCCGGAAGCGCGGAACTCGCAGCGTTCCGCAAACAGATGCTCGGCATCCCCGCAACGCCGCAAACCGCCGAATCGTTCGATTTCGTCGTCGTGGGCGGCGGCATCGCAGGCATGTGCGCCGCGGCCGCGGCGTCCCGGCTGGGGTGCAGCGTCGCTCTGGTCAACGACCGCCCGGTGCTGGGCGGCAACAACAGCTCCGAAATCCGCGTGCACCTGGGCGGCGTCATCGAGCTTGGCCCCAACGAGGGACTGGGCCGCATGATCCGCGAATTCGGCCACTCGCGCGAAGGCAACGCCCGGCCGGCCGAAAACTACGAGGACGCGAAGAAAAGTGCGTTCATCGCCGGGGAGCAGAACGTGAAGCTGTTCTCCAGCTGCCGCGCCGTAGCGGTGAACAAAGAGGGCGGCCGGATAAAATCCGTAATCGTCCGCCACATCGAAACCGGGGAGGAGACGACGCTCGAAGCGCCGCTTTTCGCCGACTGCACGGGCGACGGAACCATCGGATTCCTGGCCGGAGCCGACTACCGCATGGGCCGCGAGAGCCGCGACGAATTCGGCGAAACGCTGGCGCCCGAAACCGCCGACCGGATGACGATGGGTTCGTCCGTCCAATGGTATTCGGTCGACACGGGCCGCAAAACCTCGTTCCCGACGTTCAGCTACGGCGTGGAGTTCAACGCCGAAAACTGCGAGCGGGTGACGATGGGCGAATGGAAATGGGAGACGGGCATGAACCTCGACCAGATCCGCGATTTCGAACGCATCCGCGACTACGGCCTGCTGGTGATCTATTCGAACTGGAGCTTTCTCAAGAACGGCCTGAAAGACAATGCCAAGTACCGCAACCGCGAGCTGGGCTGGGTGGCCTATGTGGCCGGCAAACGCGAATCGCGGCGGCTTCTGGGCGACTACGTCCTCAAACAGGACGACATCGACAAGAACGTCTTCCACGAAGACGCCTCGTTCACCGCGACGTGGGACATCGACCTGCATTTTCCCGATTCGCTCAACTCCGTGCGCTTCCCGGGCCGGGAGTTCAAGGCCGCGACCAAACACATCCACATCTATCCCCATGCCGTGCCTTACCGGTGTCTCTACTCCCGCAACGTGGACAACCTGTTCATGGCCGGGCGGAACATCAGCGTGACGCACGTGGCCCTCGGAACGGTGCGGGTGATGCGCACGACGGGCATGATGGGCGAGGTGGTCGGCATGGCAGCCTCGCTGTGCCGCAAATACGACGCTTCGCCCCGCCTGATCTACCAGAAACACCTCGGAGAACTCCGCAGGCTGATGCGCGAAGGCGTCGGCAGAAAAGAGGGGCTTCCCGATAACCAGAAATTCAACACGGGCGGTTCTCTGAAAGCGCCCCACGCACTGCGCAACGACTGAAAACGACAATGAAAAAACTACTGACACTGCTGCTTGCGCTGCCCCTCGCATGGGGGCATGCCGCAGCGCAGGAGAACGCGAAATATACGATCCTCCTCACCGGGGCCTCGTTCGCCTCGCCGCAGAACGGCTGGTTCGAAATCGGATGCCGGCAACTGGACGCCCGGGCTATCAACCGGGCCATCGGCGGCGAGTCGATCGCCGACACGGCCAACCGGATGGCCGAGGGCACGCTCTGGAACGCCGGGGAGCTGGACGAGATGGATGCGCTGGTCATCATGCAGGTCCACAACCGCGACGTCTCGGCCACGGGCGGCCTGAAAGAGAAGTACACCGATTACACGACGCCGTTCGACCGAAGCAACTACGCCGCGGCGTTCGATTACGTCATCAAACGCTACCAAAGCGAGTGTTACGCCCTGAAGGACGACCCGAAATCGAAGTACTACGGCACGAAATCGGGTAAACCCGCCGTCATCGTCCTCTGCACCGACTGGCACGACGCGCGGACGACCTACAACGCCGCCATACGGCGCCTCGCCGCACGGTGGGGCCTGCCGCTCGTGGAGTTCGACAGGAACATCGGCTTCTCGAAAGACACTCCGAACCCGGCCACCGGGACCCAGCAGAGCCTGCTCCACGCCCAGGACACGCAAACCATCGAAGGCGTCGCCTACGGGTGGCATCCCCAGCGGGGCCAAGACAAATACATCCAGCAGCGGATGGCTGCGATCTTTACCGACACGATGCGCAGAATCCTGCCGGCAAAATAGAATCCCGACCATGAAACACACACTCCCGATACTGTTCACGATGCTGCTCTGCGGCACGTCCGCCTTCCCGCAGGAGGGCTGTTACAGCCGTTTGCAGAACGACACCCTGACGATCGGCAACTCCCGGATCGAACGCCGGTTCGTCTGGAACGGCGGCAACCTGATGACGCAGAGCCTGACCGACTTTTCGTCGGGACAGGTGTGGACTTCCCGTTCCCTGACGCCCGACTTCAAGGTCGCGGGCGATACCCGAAGCACCGGCGGACGCTGCTCGACGAAACGGATCGCCGAAACCGACATCCATCCGGCGCGGCTGGAAGTCACCGTGGAATTTTCGCTGGGAACGCTCGACGTGCGGCGGATTTACCGCATCTGCGCCGACACTCCAGCGATCGCCTGCGACACCTACCTCAAAGGCAGCGCCGCACAGCTTCCCGACAGCCGGACGGTCAACGCCGCCGACCGCAAGAACATCGAATCGACCGCCGACATGCAGTCGCAGCCGGTCGCCGCGACCCTCGACCGGTTCAACCCCGGCGGATTCCACTGGCACACGCGGATCGTGGAGTTCCAGGACGTCACGGACTGGAACAACAACCTGGTCTTCGAAACCGACGTCATTCCCTACCGGAAAAACAGCTACCGGGGCAACCTGCTCTTCGCCCGCAACGCCGAGAACGGCCGCGGGTTCTTCTTCCTGAAGGAAGCCCCCGGTTCGGGCGTGCAACTGGCCTATGGCGGCGGGGACTTCACGGCGGAGTTCGGCGATTTCACGGTGACGGGACTGGGCGTGACGGAGAAGGACCTCCGCGAAGGGGAGTGGGTGAAAGCCTACGGATGCGTCCTCGGAGTCTGGTCGGGCGGAGAACTCGAACAGTTGACGGCCCTGCGGAGCTACCAGAAAAATTTACGGAAGCTGCTTCCCGGACGCGACGAGATGGTGATGATGAACACATGGGGCGACCGCAGCCAGGACACGAAGGTGAACGAACAGTTCTGCCTGGCCGAGGTCCGCAAGGCCGCGCATCTGGGCATCACGCATTTCCAGATCGACGACGGCTGGCAGGTGGGCAAAAGCCCCAACTCCGCCGTGGCGAAGGGGTCGTTCAAAAACATCTGGGACAATCCCGACTACTGGAAACCCGACCCGGAGAAATACCCCCGGGGATTGCACCCTGTCGTGGAGCTGGGCCGGGAACTGGGCGTGGAGATCTGCCTCTGGTTCAACCCGAGCGTACAGGACGGCTATGCCGACTGGGAGAAGGATGCGCAGGCCCTCGTCGGTCTCTACGACGAGTACGGCATCCGCACGTTCAAGATCGACGGACTGGCAATCCCCGACAAACGCTCCGAAAGCAACCTGCGGCGGCTGTTCGACCGCGTGCTGGAGCGGACGGGCGGCCGAGTGGTCTTCAACCTCGACGCCACGGCCGGACGCCGCGGAGGCTACCACATGTTCAACGAGTACGGCAACATCTTCCTCGAAAACCGTTACACCGACTGGCAGAACTACTACCCCTACTGGACGCTGCGCAACCTGTGGATGCTCTCCAAATACGTTCCCGCGGAGAAGCTCCAGATCGAGTTCCTCAACAAATGGCGCAACACGGAAAAATATGCCGGCGACCCGTTCGCCCCGGCCAATTACAGTTTCGAATACCTCTTCGCAACGACCATGGCCGGACAGCCGCTGGCCTGGATGGAGGCGAGCGGACTGCCCGAAGAGGCGCTGGGCATCGGCGCGCTGATCGAACGCTACAAAGAGGTGCAGCACGATTTCCACCGCGGAGTGATCCTCCCCGTGGGCGACGAACCGTCGGGCCGTTCGTGGACCGGATTCCAGTCGGTCGACGGCGAGCGGGGCTACCTGATCTTCTTCCGCGAGCAGAACCCCGACCGGAAGGCCCGGATCGAAACGTGGCTCCCCGAGAACTCGAAAGTGCGCCTCACGCCGGTGCTGGGGAGCGGGAAGGCCGCCGTGCAAAAGACCGGACGCCGCGGAACGCTGGAGGTGGAACTTCCCGCGCCCAACGACTACGCGATGTACCGCTACGAACTGATCCGCTGACGAACCACAAATCCTGATAACAATGAAAACACCGATAAAATTCATCCTGTCATTTGCTCTGCTGCTGCTCGCAGCGGCCGACATCGCAGCCCAGGAGCTGATCACCAACGTTTACGGACGCGACGTGCAGTCGCTCAACGGAAAGTGGGACGCCATCGTCGATCTCTACGATCAGGGCCGCAAAAACAAGATCTACCTCAACCGCAGGCCGGAGGGAAAGACCGATTTCTACGAATATTCGTTCGACAACGGCCTGCGGCTCGACGTCCCTTCGGACTGGAACTGCCAGATGCCCGAGCTGAAATACTACGAAGGCACGGTGTGGTATGCCCGGCGGTTCGACGCCCCCGAGCAGGCCGGCCGGCGGCAGTTCCTCTATTTCGGGGCCGTCAGCTACCGCTGCCGGGTCTACCTCAACGGCGAGGAGATCGGCACCCATGAAGGCGGATTCACACCCTTTGAGATCGAGGTGACGGGCCGCCTCAAGCCCGAAGGCAACTTTCTGGCCGTGGAGGTCAACAACACCCGCACCACGGACGCCATCCCGGCGATGGCCTTCGACTGGTGGAACTACGGCGGCATCACGCGCGACGTGATGCTCGTCAGCGTGCCCGACGCTTTTATCCGGGACTATTTCATCCGCCTCGGCAAGGATTCCGACGACCGGATCGACGCCGATGTGCAGCTGGCGGGCGCCGCTGCCGGAACGGCCGTACGGATCGAGATTCCCGAACTGAACGTAGACCGGACCGTCACTGCCGGAGCGACCGGTACGGCCTCGGCGTCGTTCCGGGGCAGGAGACTGCAAAGCTGGTCCCCCGCCGATCCGAAACTTTACCGGGTGATCGTCTCCACGGACCGCGACCGGGTGGAGGAGTCGATCGGGTTCCGCAATATCCACACCGAGGGCGAAGAGATCGTCCTCAACGGCTCGCCCGTGTTCCTCAAGTCGATCTCGTTCCACGAAGAGATCCCCCAGCGCATGGGCCGGGCACACTCCGAGACCGTCGCCGTGATGCTGCTCAGCGAGGCCAAGGCACTCGGCTGCAACATGATCCGTCTGGCGCACTACCCGCAGAACGAACATATCGTCCGGCTGGCCGAAAAGATGGGCTTCCTGCTCTGGGAGGAGATTCCCATCTGGCAGGGCATCGACTTCGCCAACGACCAAACCCGCGAAAAGGCGGGCCGCATGATCCGCGAGATGGTCGCGCGCGACAAGAACCGCTGCGCCCTGACGTTTTGGGGCGTGGCCAACGAGACGCAGCCTTCCGGGCCGCGCAACGCCTTCCTGCGCCACCTGATCGCATGCTGCCGGGAGATCGACGACACGCGCCTGATCGTTGCGGCGTTCGATCTGGTGCGTTTCGACCGCCAGCGGCAGCTGTTCGTCATGGACGACCCGTTCATCGGGGAACTGGATGTCGTGGCCATCAACAAATACATGGGCTGGTACCACCCGTGGCCCCTCACGCCCGACAAGGCGGTGTGGGACGTGGCGCGCGGCAAACCGCTGATCATCTCCGAATTCGGCGGCGAGGCGCTCTACGGCCAGCACGGCCCGGCCGATGTGGCCAGCTCGTGGAGCGAGGAGTATCAGGAGGCCCTCTACCGCGACAACCTGCGCATGTTCGAGAACATCCCCAACCTGCGGGGCGTGTCGCCGTGGATTCTGTTCGACTTCCGCTCGCCGTTCCGCTTCCACCCCGCCAACCAGGAGGGCTGGAACCGCAAGGGGCTGGTTTCCGATCAGGGATACCGCAAGAAAGCGTGGTATCTGATGAAAGCCTATTACGACAAACACTAAAAGAAGATGAAGAAGTTTTTGACATACACGCTTCTCGGCGTCCTGCTCGCAGGCTGCGCCGGAAGCGGGCGGGAACCGCTGGAGACCGTCGTGGACAAGGCGCTGGCCGGCGCCGAGCGGCAGACGCTGCTGATGGCCGAGAAGTACAGTGCGCGCGAAGGCCGCCTGCCGCGCACGTGGGAGAACGGCGAGGACGTCTCGTCGGATTCGCGCTGGTGGTGCAGCGGCTTTTTCCCGGGCGTGCTGTGGTACGTCTACGAGAACGGCCGCAACCCCCGGGTGCTGGAATACGCCCGGATGTTCACCGCACGCGTCGAGCGGGAAAAACACACCACCGACAACCATGACGTGGGGTTCATGCTCTATTGCAGTTTCGGCAACGGACTGCGCCTCACGGGAGACAAGTCCTACGAGGAGGTGCTGCTCACCGGGGCGCGCTCGCTGGCGACGCGCTTCAAACCCGAAGTAGGGCTGATCCGCTCGTGGGACCATAACCGCGACAAATGGCAGTATCCGGTCATCATCGACAACATGATGAACCTCGAACTGCTGATGTGGGCCGCCGACCGTTCGGGCGACAAGTCGCTGCGCGACATGGCCGTATCGCATGCTGACAAGACGCTGAAACACCATTTCCGCCCCGACTTCAGCTCCTGCCACCTGGTCTCCTACGACACGATCTCGGGACAGCCCCATCTCAAGCAGACCCATCAGGGCCTCTCCGACTCCTCGGCCTGGAGCCGCGGACAGGCATGGGGACTCTACGGCTACACCTGCATGTACCGCCTCACGGGCGACGCCCGCTACCTCGAACAGGCCCGCGGCATCGCCGGATTCCTCATCAACCACAGGAACATGCCCGCCGACGGGATTCCCTACTGGGATTTCGACGCTCCGGCCCTCGCCTCCACGCCGCGCGACGCATCGGCGGCCGCGATCATGGCCTCGGCGCTGGTCGAGCTGAGCGGCTTCGTGCCCGCAGCCGAAGGGGAGCGGTACATGGCTTTCGCCGAAAAGCAGATCCGCACGCTGGCCTCGCCCGAATACACCGCTCCGGCGGGTGAGAACGGAGGCTTCATTCTCCGGCACAGCACGGGAGCCTATCCCTTCTCCTCGGAGGTCGACGTGCCGCTCACCTACGCCGACTACTATTATCTGGAGGCGCTCACGCGCATCAAACGCCGATTGCAGCCATGACCACCGTGAAAAAATACGCGCTGCTGTCGCTCTGCGGCCTGATCCTGTTCTGCGCCCGGGCGCAGATGCCCGCGACAAACTACGACGAATCGCAGGTTCCGGCCTACACGCTGCCCGACCCGCTGACAACCATCGCCGGCAAAAAGGTGACTGACCCCGAAACGTGGATTTCGGAACGCCGTCCCGAACTGCTGTCGCTGTTCGAAAGCGAGGTCTACGGAAAAGCCCCCGGCCGTCCCGAGGGACTGCATTTCGAGGTCTTGAGCGAGGACCGCTACACGCTGGGCAACATGGCCACCCGCCGGGAGATCGCCGTCTACTTCACCGAGAGCGACGCACATTTCATGACCATCCTGCTCTACATCCCCAACAAACGCACCGACGCCGTTCCGGTCTTTCTGGGGCTGAATTTCAAGGGCAACCACACGATCTGCGACGACCCGCTCGTCACGGAGTCGGTCTCGCGCATGAAGCCGCGCGCAGAGGGCGGCAGCGAAGTCCGCGCAAAAGGGTTCCCGCGCGCCGCGGCGGCATCGCGGTGGCCGGTCGAGATGCTGATCGCCAACGGCTACGGCCTCGCCACGATTTACCGCGGCGACATCGACCCCGACTACGACGACGGCTTCCAAAACGGCGTTCACCCGCTCTTTTACCGCGAGGGGCAGACCAAACCGGCCCCCGATGAATGGGGCACGATCGCGGCCTGGGCCTGGGGCTTGAGCCGCGCGATGGACTACCTCGAAACCGACGAGGATGTCGATGCCTCCCGCGTGGCGGTCATCGGGCATTCGCGGCACGGCAAAACGGCCCTTTGGGCCGCAGCCGTCGATCCGCGCTTCGCCATGGCCGTGTCGAACGACTCGGGATGCGGCGGCGCGGCGTTGTCGCGGCGTTGTTACGGCGAAACCGTAGCCAGGATCAACAGCCTCTTCCCGCATTGGTTTTGCGGGAACTTCAAACAGTATTCGGGCAACGAGGCGGCTTTGCCCGTCGACCAGCACGAACTGATTGCGCTGATAGCCCCGCGCCCGGTGTATATCGCCAGCGCCGTCGAGGACCGTTGGGCCGATCCGAAAGGCGAGTTCCTCGCGGGGGTCCACGCCACGCCGGTCTACGAGTTGTTCGGCCTGGAGGGACTTTCGGGAACGGAACTGCCCCAAACCGACGCGCCCGTGCTGTCGGGACACATCGGCCATCACGTCCGTTCGGGCGACCACGACATCACGCTCTACGACTGGCGGCAATTCGTGAAATTCGCGGACAAACACCTGAAACGATAATCTAAAACAACACCATACATGAAAAACCGGTTTATAAAACTGCTTCTCGCGGCCGTGCTGTTAGGCTCCCTCTCCCCGGCGGCCGCCCAGACCCGCGAAATGGACCTCTCGGGAGAGTGGAGGTTCCAGACGGACGTGATGGATTTCCGCAGGGGATCGCTTTCGCCGCGCTACAACCACCAACTCCAGGAGACCATCATGCTCCCCGGCATCACCGACGACTACAAAATCGGCTACAAATCGCCCTACCGCCATGTCGACCGCCTGACGCGCGTCTACGAGTACATGGGTCCGGCGTGGTATCAGCGCGACATCGAGTTCCCGGCCGACTGGAAGGGCAAGTGCATCTTCCTCTATTTCGAGCGCACCCACTGGCTCAGCTCGGTATGGGTCGACACCAAGGAGGTGAGCCGACTGGACTACATCAGCGTCCCCCACAACCACGACCTGACGGATTTCGTCACCCCGGGCAAGACGCACCGCATCACGGTGTGCATCGACAACCGGTTCCAGTACAACACCCACAAATGGAACCACGCCCACACGGAGTTCACGCAGATCAACTGGAACGGCATCCTCGGCGAGATGAAACTCGTGGCCGTAGACCCCGTTTACATCGACGACATGCAGCTGTATCCCGACATCGAGACGAACAGCGTCAGGGTGGAGATGGCGATTGAAAACCACACCAAAAAGCCGTTCGAAGGCCGGGCGCAGTTCACCGTCACGGGCAGCGGGCTTGAGCTTACCCGCGAATTTCCCGTGAGCGGCGACGGGGAGAAGGTCAGCCTGAAGGAGACCCTCCAGCTGGGAAAGGAGGCGAAACTCTGGGACGAATTCAACCCGAACCTCTACACCGTGGAGTGCACGCTGCTGACCGGCGCCGGAAAGGAGTCCTTCGAACATAAGAAGTCGGCGACGTTCGGCATGCGCGAAGTGGCGCAGGGCCGCAACCACATCCTGCTCAACGGCCGTCCGCTCCACCTGCGCGGAACCGTCGAGAACGCCGTGTTCCCGAAAACGGGCCACGCCCCGGTCTGCGACGCCGAATGGGAGCGTATCATGCGCATCGTCAAGGACTACGGACTGAACCACATCCGTTTCCACTCGTGGTGCCCTCCCGCCGCGGCTTTCCGCATGGCCGACCGCCACGGCGTCTACCTCGAAGTCGAGATGCCCATGTGGGGCAAGGACGCCGAGCCGGACGAAGCGCGCTACGACTTCTTCCGCCGCGAGATGCGCGCCATCCTCAAGGAGTACGGCAACCACCCCTCGTTCGTCCTCTACTGCAACGGCAACGAGATCACCGGCAACTTCGACTTCATCGAGGAGCTGACCGCCGACGGCCGCAAACTCGACACGCGGCATCTGTACAGCGGTTCGACGGCCCGCACGCGCGTCCCGTCCGACCAGTATTACGTCTCGCAGCAGACCAACAAAGGCCCCGTGAAGGTCTACGAGGGACGGCCCTCGACCGACTGGGACCGCAGCAAGGAGTCGGACGTGGACGTTCCGGTCATTTCCCACGAGTCGGGCCAGCGGTGCGTCTATCCCGACTTCCGCGAGATCGGGAAATACACGGGACCGGTCGAAGCCCGGAACTTCGAACTGTGGCGCGAGATGCTCACCGCCAACGGCATGGGCGATCAGGCCCACGACTTCTTCCGGGCCTCGGGCGCGCTGACCGTCGTGGAGTACAAGGCCGTGATCGAGGCGCTGCTCCGCTCGTCCAAATCGGCCGGATTTCAGCTCCTGTCGCTCAACGACTTCCCGGGCCAGGGTTACGCCCCGGTGGGTGTGCTCGATCCGTTCTGGGACTCCAAGGGCCTGGTGACGCCCGAGGATTGGCGGGCCTTCTGCGCCCCGACCGTGGCGCTGCTCCGCTACCCGAAAAGCGCCTGGTTCGAAGACGAAACCTTCACGGCAAAGGCCGAGGTCTACAACTTCGGCGCGGCGGCGCTCAAAAATGCGAAAATCCGTTGGTCGATCACCGACGGCAGCGGGAAAGCCATCGCCAAGGGCAGTCTGAAATCGCAGACCGTAGGCACCGACGGCGTGTTCCCCGTCGGGGAGTTCTCCGCTCCGCTCGGCAAGGTGCGAGGCCCGCAGAAGCTGACCGTGCACCTGAACGTCGGTGAAAAGACAAGCAACAGCTGGGACATCTGGGTCTATCCGCGCAACGCACAGCTGATGCAGTCGGATACGGAGGTGCTCTACACGACGGAGTTCGGCGAGCAGGCCAAACAGTACCTCGCCGCGGGGAAGAAAGTCGTCCTGACCCCCGCGCCGAACAAGGTCAAGGGGCGCAAATCGACCTTCCACAACCATTTCTGGAACCCGATCATGTTCGCCTGGGCGCCGATGACCATCGGCTGTCTGATTCACGCCGAGGAACCCGTGTTCGCCGACTTCCCGACCTCGTACCACACCGACTGGCAGTGGTGGGACATTCTGGAGAACGCCAAGGTGATCGAGATGCAGCAGACCCCGCGCCAGCTGCGGCCCTTCATCCAAGTGATCGACAGCTTCGACAACAACGAAAAACTCGGCATCGGCTTCGAGGCCCGCGTCGGCGGCGGCAAACTGCTCGTGCTGGCGGTCGACACGAAAAAGAAGATGGACCAGCGCCCCGCCACGCGCCAGCTGCTCGAAAGCATCGACCGCTACGTCCGCAGCGACCGGTTCGCTCCCGAGGTCACACTCGACGAGTCGTTCATCACCTCCTTCATGCGCTAAAACCGCACGATTATGAACAAGATCTGTCTACTGCTCTGCTGCCTGCTGCCCGGCCTGTTCCGGACAGGGGCGCAGGAGCTGAAAATGACCGAATGCGCCCCTCTGACGCAGATTTACGGCGAGGTCTGCGAGTCCGACGAACTGCTTCCTATGGGCGATGTGGGGGTGGAATTCGGATACGTCCTCTACCAGGCCGCAATCACCGTTCCCGCAGGGGAGGCCGCGCTCGAACTGGAAAACGTGCGGGACTATGCCGCGGTTTACCTCGACGGCGTGTTTCAGGGAACCCTGACCGACAACCGCAAAACGCTGACTCTGAAGGCCGAACCCGGCCGGCACACATTGCAGCTCTACGTCGAAAACATCGGCCGCATCACCTACGGCCCGGAGATTCTCGACAACTCGAAAGGACTCTTCGGCGAAGCCCGCCTCGGCGGCGAAACGATCGCCGGCTGGACGATCACCCCGCTCGAAGTGCGCGACGCCGATCCCGAAGCCCTCGAGTTCGAAGCCCTCGGCCCGTGCAACACGCCCTGTTTCCGGCGCGGGCAATTCGACCGTGCGGCGCACGAAGGAGCCGTTTACCTCGACGTGTCGGGATGGGGCATGGGCGAGGTGTGGATCAACGGCCACTACCTCGGCTCGTTCTGGGACGAGGAGAAACAGCAGTCGATCCTCATTCCGGCCGAAATCCTCGCCGAAAAGGGGAACCGCATCGTGGTTTTCGACCTCAAAAACAACGATCCCGGCGCAACGATGCGCCTCTCGGACAAACCCGTGTTCAAATAACAAGCACAACCTATGAAAAAAATAACCGTTATCGCTCTGCTGCTGGCCGCCGCCCTCGGGGCGCAGGCCCGGAACGGGAGCGGAAAGCCCGCCTACAAGGACGCCTCGCGCCCCGTCGAAGAGCGCGTCAGCGACCTGCTGTCGCGGATGACCCTCGAAGAGAAGGTCATGCAGCTCAACCAGTACACGCTCGGCCGCAACGACAACGCCAACAACGTGGCCGATCCGGTGGACAAGATTCCCGCCGAAATCGGCTCGCTCATCTACTTCGACACCTCGCCCGAGCTGCGCAACCGGCTTCAGAAAAAAGCCATCGAGCAGTCGCGGCTCGGAATCCCCGTGCTGTTCGGCTACGACGTGATCCACGGTTTCCGCACCACTTACCCCATTTCGCTGGCCCAGGCCTGCTCGTGGAATCCCGCACTGGTGAAGCAGGCCGCCGAAGTAGCCGCACAGGAGGCGCGGATGTCGGGCGTCGAGTGGACCTTCTCGCCGATGATCGACGTGGCGCGCGACGGCCGCTGGGGCCGCGTCTCGGAGGGCTACGGCGAAGACCCCTACGCCAACGCCGTCTACGGAGTGGCGGCGGTCGAAGGCTACCAGGGCGACAACCTCGCCGACTCCCGCCGCGTGGCCGCCTGCCTCAAGCATTTCGTCGGCTACGGCGCCTCGGAGGCCGGCCGCGACTACGTCTACACCGAAATCTCGCGTCAGACGCTCTGGGACACCTACATGCCGCCCTACCAGGCGGGCATCGAGGCCGGAGCCGCTACGGTGATGAGCTGCTTCAACGACATCAGCGGAACGCCCGGCACGGCCAACCCCTACATCCTGACCGAGGTTCTCAAGGAGCGCTGGGCGCACGACGGATTCGTCGTCTCGGACTGGGCCGCCATCGAACAGCTGCGCTCGCAGGGCGTGGCCGCCGACCGGAAGGAGGCCGCCGAAAAGGCCTTCAACGCGGGTGTCGAAATGGACATGATGAACCGCTGTTACGACGCCCATCTGGCCGCCCTGGTCCGCGAAGGCAAGGTCTCGCAGGAGAAACTCGACGAGGCCGTGCGGCGCGTTCTGCGGCTGAAATTCCGGCTCGGGCTGTTCGAACGCCCCTACACCCCGGAGTCGGAGGAGACGGACCGGTTCCTGCTTCCCGCGAGCCTCGCCGTCGCCGAGCGGCTCGCCGAGGAGTCGATGGTGCTGCTGAAAAACGAGAACAACACGCTGCCGCTGAAAGTCGCCCGCCGCATCGCGGTCATCGGCCCGATGGCGCAGAACCGGCTGCACCTGCTCGGCGCGTGGTCGGCACACGGCCGCGAAGAGGACGCGGTGAGCCTCTTCGCCGGGCTGGAAAACGAATACCGGGGCCGCGCCGAACTGCTCTACGCCCGGGGCTGCGACTTCGACGGCGAGGACCGCTCCGGATTCCGTGAGGCTGTCGCCGCGGCCGCGGCTGCCGACGTGGTGGTCCTCTGCCTCGGGGAGAAAAAGCAGTGGAGCGGCGAGAACGCCTCGCGCTCGACGATCGCGCTTCCCGAAATCCAGGAGCAGCTGGCCGCCGAACTGGCCCAGACCGGAAAACCGCTGGTTTTGGTCCTGTCCAGCGGCCGGCCGCTGGAGCTGTGCCGCCTCGAACCCCTCTGCGGGGCCATGGTGCAGATGTGGCAGCCCGGCATCCGGGGAGGCAACCCCCTGGCGGGAATTCTGTCGGGGAGGATCAACCCCTCGGGACGCCTCGCCATGACGTTCCCCCGCTCGACGGGCCAGATTCCGATCTACTACAACCGCCGCCAGAGCGGCCGCACCCATCAGGGCAAATATCAGGACATCCCCAGCACGCCGCTCTATGAATTCGGGCACGGCCTGAGCTATACGACGTTCGAATACGGCGACCTGCGCCCGTCGGCAACCACGCTGCGCCGCGGGGAAAAGACGACGGTCGAGGTCTCCGTGACCAACACGGGCGGCATGGACGGCGCCGAGACGGTTCACTGGTTCATATCGGACCCCGTATGCCGCATCTCACGCCCCGTCAGGGAGTTGAAACACTTCGAGAAACAGCCGATCCGCCGCGGCGAAACCCGCACGTTCCGGTTCGAGATCGACCCCGAAAAGGATTTGAGTTTCACGGACGGCGACGGCAACCGGTTCCTCGAACCGGGCGACTACTTCATCCTCGTAAAGGACAAAAAGGTGAAACTGACGCTGACGGACTGACCCCCGTTCTCATTAAAGGACAGAGCTGTAACCTGAAAAGTTACAGCTCTGTCCGTATCAGGCCGCAGTCACCCGGAGAACGGGACGCCCCACCGATTCGCAGGAAAGCCGCCCCCTCACAGGCCCTTTGTCCACACGGGTACGGGCTGGGGCGAGGTGGTCGGGCCGAAGACCTTCAGACGACCGTCTTCGGTCACCTCCATCGGGTCGATGAAGACCATGCGCGCATCGCCCGTCGGGGCCGTCCGGCTGTGGTAGACGCAGTACATCCCGCCGCCGGGAAGCTTCAGAACCATATTGTGCCCCGTTCCCGTGACCTCGCCGCCCTTGTCCGCATTCTTCTCGAGGACCGGATTGTCCGACGATTTCACGAAGGGACCCAGCGGCGAACCGGCCGTAGCATAGCCCACCGCATAATGCTGCCCGCCGTAGAAGTTGGCGGAATACATCATGTAATAGGTCCCGTTTTCCTTGAAGGCGTACGACCCCTCGGTCCAGCGCCGGTTGACCTCTCCGGCGGTGACCGAACGGCTCTCCCACCCGGTTTGCGGGTCGGAGGCAGACTGCGGGGGCATCAGCAGAGCGACCGGCTCGCCGATGACGCCGCTGAAATCGGGCTTCATCTCCACACCGTACACCCAGCTCTCCTCGATCTCGTCGAAAAGCCCCTTGTCGCGCGCCCACGCCGAAAGCTCGCTTTCGACGGGATGCTTGTAACAGCAGCGCGAATAATAGAGATACACCCGGCCGTCATCGTCCCACAATACGTTAGCGTCGATCACCGGATAGCCGGGATCGAACACCGGACGGTCATACAGGTCGGAAAAGGGACCCGACGGCGAATCGGCAACCGCCACCCCGATGCGGAACGTTTCGAGGTCGCCGTTCGGGTTATGCCGCCAGTTGGCACTGAAAAACAGGTAATAGCGGCCGTTGCGTTCATACACTTCGGGCGCCCAGAAGCAGTCGGTTCCCCATGCCGAGGCATTGCCGTCGTAGACGACATCGCCCTTCTGCCAGGTAACGAGGTCGTCCGAGACGCAGACGCGAAAACCCCGGATGTCGCCGCTCGTTCCGTACATATAGAATTTTCCGTCAGCGGCGTGGAGGATGAACGGGTCGCCGAACGCAACGTCGAGCGGATTACGATATGCAGGCGAGTCGCATCCGAGCAGGATCGCCGGCAGGAAGAAGATGAGCAGTTTTTTCATACAGGTTATTTGAATGGTTTGAATCCGTCATAAAATGCCATTTGGCGCGTACTCCGACAAAATTATTCGTTTTATCCGATTTTCAGCCATGCCGTCACCCGATGGGCCGCAATTGATCAAAGAGTTATACATTATGGAAATATTTTTCCATTTTGCGCCGGGCCGGACACCTATCTTTGCAGGGTCCGGAGACTCCGAAGCCCGTTCGTCCACGGCCCTCATCCCCGGTCCCAACCTTAAATCTTACGACCTATGAAACGATTGCTTCCATTAATCGCGACGTTGTTCGCCATCGCCTGCTGTGCGGCGCAAAACCTCCGAAAAGTGCCCCTGGCCGATCCTTTCATCCTGCTTTACGACGGGGTGTATTACGCCTATGGCACAGGCGCCGGAAGCGGCATCGAGGTGTGGACATCCCGCGACCTCTCCACGTGGGAGAGGGCCAAAGGCAACGCCCGCGACGGACTGGCCCTGCACCGCACGGATGTCTGGGGCGAAAAATGGTTCTGGGCGCCCGAGGTCTATCGGCTGAATGACAAATTCTACATGTATTTCACGGCCGAAGAGCACATCTGCGTCGCCACCTCCGACTCGCCGCTGGGTCCTTTCGTACAGGAGAATCGGCAACCGATGATCGCCGATGAAAAGTGCATCGACAACACGCTGTTCATCGACGACGACGGCCGGGCGTACATGTATTTCGACCGGTTCAACGACGGGCTGAATATCTGGGTCGTCGAGCTGGAAGACGACTGCACGACGCTGAAAAAAGAGACGATGCGCCCCTGCATCCATGTTTCGCAGGAGTGGGAAAAGGTCTGGCCCCGCGTCAACGAAGGCTGCTTCGTGATCCGGCGGAACGGCACTTACTACATGACCTATTCGGCCAACAGCTACGAAAGTCCCTTCTACGGCATCGGCTGCGCCACGGCCGACTCGCCGCTGGGCCCCTGGACCAAATACGACCGCAATCCGCTGTTGCAGAATCCCGGCGAACTGGTCGGCGTCGGGCACAGCGCCCTGTTCCGGGACAAGGCGGGCAACCTGAAGATCGTTTTCCATGCCCACAAAAGCAAAGGCGCGATCCATCCGCGGGAAATGTATATCACCGACGTGCGTTTCCGCCCCGTCGAGGGCGGCTGCCGGATGGAGATCGACCCCGGACTCGCCGGCCCTGATCGCTGAATGAACGACGCCCGGATGCAGCATGTGCATCCGGGCATCGTTTTTACAGGAGGGCGAAACCGGCCTCGCGATCAATAGAACGTCCCTTTCGGGGCGAAAATCGCATACCCGAAATTGAAGGTCAGGTACATGTTGCGCCAGTTTTTCAGGTCGTATTTCGTCAGCGCGAGGCTCACGGGACCGATCGGCGTGTGGTAGACCAGCGACGCCTCGGCGATATAATGCCAGCGTTCGTCTGCATTCCCCAGGGGGTTGAAGTCCCGTTTTTCGCGGAACATGGTGTAGAACCCCGTCCGGAAGAAGCAGTTGGGCAGCAGGTCGAAGGTCGGCATCAGGCCCCACGCCGCAAAGCGCTTGCCCCGGAAATCGGGCATGTAGATCATCCGGGCATGCGGCACGGGCGCATAGTCGGGCATCGACATCAGGGTCGCGGATTCGGTCCGGAACTGCGGGTGGTTGGTCCACACGGCATCGACATTCAAACCGAACGAGAACCAGCTGACGCCCGGCACATCGAAGAACTTGTCCCACGAAAAACGCCCTCCGAACCACTGTCGGGTTTCGCGCGAAACGAAGTCTTTCGCATCGTAGGGCTGGTATTTGTCGCGTCCGGCGACATAGATGGCCGAGAGATGCAGTTCGGAACCGCGGCGGGGATAGAGGAACTTGTCGAGCGTATTGCGGGCGACCCCGGCCCGCAGGCCGAAGAACGAGAAGCGCGAATGGTCGGTGTCGTCGGCGAACAGCACGTCCGAATCGTAGCGGTAGTTGACGTGTCCGGCGTTGGCGCGCAGCGTCAGGAGGCTGCGGTGGGTCAGCGGCATCCCCACGCCCGTCGAAAAGAAGCTCTCGCTGTTCTTGACCTGCTGGGCGTTGCGGACCTTGGTGACGTTGCCGAAATAGCCGTGGCGGAAATTCCGGACCGCGAAATTGTAGGAATAGTCGAGGAAAATCGGCTTCCACGCGTAGAAATCCGTCCGGCCCCCGATCGCTCCCCAGGTGTAGATCGGCCCCAGGTAGAGGTCTGCGCCCAACTGCTGCGCGACGCGGCCGATGTTCTTGTAATTGATGCCGATATAGGCCTGGTTGAAGGCCGTCGAGGAGATGTTTCCCCCGAAGGTGATCTTGAAATTGGGGCGCGTCCCGAACTTGGCCTCGAACGAATAACGTTCCCGGACGGAGTCGTAGCGCACGGTGGGGAAGTCCATCGTGAAATCGCCGCCGGCAAGCATCTCGAAGAGATTGTCTTTCAGCTCCTCGAAGCCCATTGGCCGCTGAATGCCCGGCGTGCGGCGGTCCACCTGCACGAAATCGCGGATATACTCCCGCTGGGCGCGCTTCAGCCCTTCGAGTTTGTAGTCGTCGAAGACCAGCGGCGGACATTTGGCACGGAACGCCTCGCGGCGTCCGGCGTAGTAGGCCGAGTCGCGGCGTTCGGCGACTTTCTCCAACAGCTGCGGCATGGCCGCCACGGCGTCCTCATAACCTGCGTTCATAATCGCCTCGGCCTGGTCGAAATCGAGCATGTTGACCCCCACGGCGCGGCGGATCGTGACGCTGCGCTCCTCGGGCAGCGTGTAGTCGGTATCGTGCATGGCCAGCATGAAAGCCTGGTCCATGATGTTGCTCTCCTCGCTGGGCGGGGTGTTGCCCTCGGTGCAGATCGAGCCGACGATCAGATCGGGCCGGAAATCTTCGTCGAGGGGTTTCCACGGGAAGTTGTCGTAGATGCCGCCGTCGTAGAGCAGCATCGAGTCTTTCACCATCGGCTTGAACACCAGCGGAATGGACATCGACGAGCGGACCGCCTCGCTCAAATCCCCCTCGCGCAGGACCACCGGCCCGCGGTGGTTCAGGTCGCTGGCCACGCAGAGGAACGGAACCATCAGGCGGTCGAAATCACCGTCCGCAGCGGCCGTCGCCGGAGCGAACAGCTCCGTGAGGGCCATGTCGATCTGTGTCGAGGAGATCAGGTTCCGGGGCACGCGCAACCGTTTCCCGGAGGGGCTCTCGACATCGATGCGCAGGCTCAAAAACGCGGGATTGCTCCCCACCTGCCGGTAATAGGCCATGTATTTGTTGGGGTCGATGCGCCCCGAGACCCACTCCTTGACCACCCCCGAGTTCACGATCGCACGCATTTCGGCCGGGGAATATCCTGCGGCGTACATCGCGGCGATGATCGAACCCATCGAGGTCCCGGCCACATAGTCGATCGGCACGCCGTTCTCTTCGAGCGCCTCCAGGACGCCGATGTGGTAAAGCCCCTTCGCGCCGCCGCCGCTCATCACGACCCCTACCTTCTGGGCCGCAGCAGGGAGCGCCGCCAGCAGCAGCATCCCGACAAATGAGCCGATTTTACGCAACATATCTCAATTTTTTTATAACTTTGCACGTTACTACGATGTCGTTCAAAAGTAGACAAAAAAGAAACACGATCAAAATATGACTGACAAAATCAATGAACTCCTGCGACGTGTCGAGGAGTTTAAGCCGAAAGCCGCCGCCGAAATCGAGGAGTTCCGCATCCGGATCCTCGGCAAGAAAGGCGAGTTGACCGCCCTGATGGAGGAGTTCAAGACGGTAGCCCCCGAACTGAAACGCGAACTGGGCCAGCAGTTGAACCGTCTCAAAAACGAGGCCACGGAGCGCATCAACGCGCTGCGCGAGCAGTTGCAGAACGCCGCGGCCGACGAGGCCTCGTCGTCGGGCGACCTGACGCGCCCCGGCACGGCCGAGCACCTCGGTTCGCGCCACCCGATCTCGCTGGTGAAAAACCAGATCGTCGAGGTCTTTTCGCGGCTGGGCTACACCGTGGCCGACGGACCCGAGATCGAGGACGACTGGCACGTCTTCTCGGCCCTGAACTTCCCGCCCGAGCACCCGGCACGCGACATGCAGGACACGTTCTTCATCGAGAAGGACCCCGACATCCTGCTGCGCACGCACACCTCGTCGATCCAGGTCCGCACGATGGAGCGTCAGAAACCGCCCATCCGCGTCATCTGCCCGGGCCGTGTGTTCCGCAACGAGGCCATTTCGTACCGCGCGCACTGCATCTTCCATCAGATCGAAGGACTTTACATCGACGAGGGCGTCTCGTTCGCCGACATGAAGCAGTCGCTGCTCTACTTCGCCAAGGAGGTCTTCGGCGAGCAGGCCGTCATCCGCA
>ERZ826613.1118-NODE-1118-length-34053-cov-9.954968_pt1 | contig 34053 bp, 26 predicted proteins | sample MGYA00519925_ERZ826613 | MGnify/ENA primary metagenome ERZ826613 (study PRJEB31778, sample SAMEA3449236) | human gut metagenome | biome: human gut; feature: human-associated habitat; material: faeces | place: United Kingdom | collected 2010/2012 ... | reverse complement strand
TTATTTTGCTCCGCCGCCTATTGTAAAACAAAAATCAAAACTCGCCTACGGCTCAGACAGTTGATTTTTGCTTTACGCTATGCTCGCAAAATTGCGAATCTCTGCCTATTGTTTGCTTTGAAAATTTTTCGGCTGCATGGGGGTAAAATGTAAAAACAAAAAAATATCGAAAAATTTGTAATAAATATGTAATATATCTTCAGGAATATGTTATAATCAAAGTAACGTGCGAAAAAACAGAGAAGTTCGGAAGGAGATATTTAATGAACAAGAAGTTAATAAGTATTGTGACAATTATGGCAATGCTTGTGGTTATGATTATACCTGCATGGGCAGACGGTGGTGATAACACAGGCGACGACAATTTTGGCGCAGCTATTTATGTGAAGAAAGATGGCGTAGAAGGTGCATACACATTAGGAACAGCTAAGGAATTTAAGCTAGAGTTCTGGGCATCAGGCATTGTTGGAAAGCAGGTTGTAAGAACTGTTTCAGTAACAGGCGACAATCAGGTGTCATCTATTGAATACAAAGATGGCGGAGAGTGGTACGACATTAGCGGATTTAATAAGGAAATGACTATTGCAGGTAATGATTTAGACAGAACTATTAGAGTCGTTTTTGATAAGGAAGGTAGATATACAATTTCTTATGGATTGGTGAATACAGAAGGTCAGGATGTTGTAAAGGATCAGTTAAATATTGAAATAGCAGACGGACAGATTAAAATTGTTAAAGAAACTGAGACAACTACATCGGCAGTGGCAGAAACAACTACAGTTGCAACAGCAGAGACAACCACACCAGTGGCAGTAGAAACAACTACACCTGTAGTAGCAGAGACAACCACACCAGTGGCAGTAGAAACAACTACACCTGCAGTAGTAGAGACAACAACATCAGCAGCAGTAGAAACAACTACAACAACAGCAAAGACAACTACAGTTGCACCAACACCAACTACAACTGCAAAGGTAGCAACAACTCAGAAACCTACAGCACAGAAAGTTAGCGTTGGGAATACAAGGATAACAAAGATCGTAAAAACTAAGAAGAGTGCCAAGGTAATTTATAAAAAGATTGCAAAAGTATCAGGATATCAGCTTCAGTTGTCTAGATCTTCAAAATTCAAGAAGGCAGTAACAAAGACAACTAAGAAAGTTAGCTATAAATTTAAAAAGTTAAAGGCAAATAAAAAATATTACGTAAGAGTTAGAGGTTATGTAAAGACTTCAAACGGTACAGCTTACGGAAAATGGAGAAAGAAGAACTTTAAAACAGCAAAATAATGTGACAGATAAAGAATGAAAGAAGGAAAAGATGAAATTTTTAAAGAGAACAATTGGAATAATAATCGTGATGGCGGCTATTATTTCAGGACTTCAATTAAAAAGTGAATTGGCTTATGGAGCAACACCTACGATTTCTAAAAGTACAGTAACATTAGAAAAGGGCAAAAGAAAAAAAATAAAAGTTAAAAATGTTTCAGCGAGAACGAAAGTTAAATGGAGAACATCTAATAAATTTGCAGTTACTGTTTCAAAAAAAGGTAGAATTAGAGCTGTAAATTATGGAGCTGCAACAATTACTGCAACTTGTAAATCAAGAACAATGACTTGCAAGGTTACAGTTCCTGATACTTCTAAGAATGTTGTCATAACGAAATATCCTACAACATTAACAGAAGGCCAGACAGGTATGGTTGTAGCAAAGTCAGTTAATAAAATTTCATATATGTCTTCAAATGACTCAATAGCAAAAGTCAATAAAGAAGGTACTGTTGAGGCGTTAAATCCGGGAAAAGCGGAAATAACAGCGAAATCCTCACAGGGATATAGCAAATGTACAATAAATGTTTTGTCAAGTGATATAAATAACAGATTGTATGATTCTAACGGAATCAGTATTAAAAAAGTTAACGCTGACGGAACAAAGGTTAACGGTTTTGTAAGCCAGGCAAAAGGTCAGAATTTTACTGTTATGGTAGATGGAATAGACGAAAGTAATGTTAAGTCATGCAAGTGGAGTGTTGGGAATAGCGATGTTGTTTCAAAACTTTCAGCAGTAAGTGGAAGCAAGCTTAAAGCTACTTTGAAAGCAGTAAATGAAGGCAAAGTTAACATTACAGCAAAGGTTACATACAAAAACAAAAATGTTGTTACATATACAAATACAATTTATGTTTCAAACCCTGAAACGGAAGTTCAGAAGTTAATTGTTTATGGAACAGCATTAGGCAATGAAAGACAGCAGTATATTTCTTTTAAAGGTTTAGGAGAACATAGTACTATTACTTGGACTAATTCAAACAAAAAATGTGCCACTTTAACAACTTATGAAAAGAAAGCGGCAGTTTTAGGCACAAAACCGGGAATGGGTACAATTACAGCAAATGTAGATGGAAAAGTATTCAACATAAAGTATACAGTTGTTAATCCAACAGTTAATAATTTAAAGGCAGTTATAAAAAAAGGTGAAAAAGTACAGTTTCCTATTTTGGGCGACACAGGTACAGTTCCTGAATTTACAAGCAGAAATGAAAGCGTTGCCACAGTTTCAAGCGATGGTATCGTTAAAGGTGTAAATTCAGGAGTTACATATGTTGATGTAAAAATCGGAAATATTCACAAGTCTTATAGAATCGAAGTATATGCAAAAGGTATGTACAAGATTGTAAATAGAGCTATGTACATAGTTAATCATTGGAAATATAGTCAGCCAAAAAGAATGAGAAAAGGATACTATGATTGTTCAGCTTTGGTTTGGAAAGGCTATAAATCATACAAGCACTACAACAAGAAACTTGGAAGTGGTTCTTATGCAAAGACAGCAGCAAGCCTGTTTGATTATTTAAAAGAAAAAAATCAAATAGTATATTATGGTTTTATTGACATAGATGATATGAAACCGGGTGATTTGATTTTTTACGGGGATTACAATGCGGCAGTAAAATACAGCACACCGGGAAGAACTTTAAATATCTATCATGTATCTATGTATGCAGGTGCAGGCAAAGTGGTAGAAAAAGGTGGACAGACTATTAACTACAATAATATTTCGCATATAGTTGGAATAGGAAGAGTGGTAGACTAATGGAATATAATATTGGAACAGTAGTAACATTAAAAAAAGGGCATCCTTGTGGAACTAATGAATGGGAAATTATAAGAACGGGTGCAGATTTTAAGTTGAAATGTAAAGGCTGCGGTCGTATAGTAATGGTTCCAAGAAAAACTTTCGAAAAAAGCGTAAAGAAGATTTTGCAGTAAATAAAAAAACGAAAGCTTTGTTTAAAACCAAAAGATTTCGAAAAAAAATCACAAAATGAAAAAAAGTCCTTGAACACAGGGACTTTTTTTGATATTATAGTAATTCGTGATATATATTAATTACGCATAACGAGTATTCGTTATGATCCTTGCTTTTTCAAACGAAAAGGCCAGAGACCAAAAGGAGGTAGAAGCATGAACAAATATGAATTAACAGTTGTTGTTAGTGCAAAACTTGATGATGAAGGAAGAACAGCTGAAGTAGAAAAGGTAAAAGCACTTATCGAAAAGTTCGGTGGTACAATTACAAAGATCGAAGAAGCTGGTAAGAAGAAATTAGCTTACGAAATCCAGAAGATGTCAGAAGCATTCTATTACTTCATCGATATTGACACTGAAAACACAGATTTTCCTAGCGAGTTAGAAAGCCAGCTTCGTATTATGGAAAATGTTATCAGATTTATGACTGTTGCAGTAGAAGCATAGTTTGATACATTAGAGAGGTATAATATGAATAAAGTTATTCTTATGGGTCGTTTGACTCGTGATCCTGAAGTTAGATATTCAACATCAGGAGATAATCAGTTGGCTATTGCGAGATACACATTAGCAGTAGATCGTAGATTTAAGAGAGATGGAGATCAGAGCGCTGATTTTATCAGATGTGTAGCATTTGGTAGAAGCGGTGAATTTGCTGAAAAATATTTCCATCAGGGAACTAAGATAGTTGCCGAAGGTCGTATTCAGACAGGCAGTTATCAGGACAAAGATGGTAAGACAGTTTACACAACAGAAGTAGTTGTTGAAAACCAGGAATTTGCAGAAAGCAAAGCTACAGCAGATAGCAATAATAACTATCAGCCACAGCAGCCGGTTGCATCACAGCCAACAGCACCTGCAGGAGACGGTTTTATGAACATTCCTGACAGTGTAGATGATTCAGGTTTACCATTTAACTTTTAACAGATTCGAATAGAATCTCATTAACGAAAATAGGAGGTCAAGTTATGCCATATAATAAGAGTGAAAGACCAGATTCTCCAATGAGAAGAAGAGGCGGTCGTAGAAGAAAAAAAGTTTGTGCATTTTGTGCTAACGAAAACAAGGCAATCGATTATAAAGATGTAGCTACATTAAAGAGATACGTATCTGAAAGAGGAAAAATTCTTCCTAGAAGAATCACAGGAAACTGTGCTAGACATCAGAGAGCTCTTACAACAGCTATCAAGAGAGCTAGAAATATCGCATTAATGCCATACACAGTAGAATAATCGCGAAGCACACAAGCAACGTGTGCCTGCACTACAAATAAAAAAGAAGAGCCCATCTTCATGCTTGCATGAAAAGATGGCTCTTCTTTTTTATTTGTAGCGGCTGACGCATGCTGCGACAGCCGCGTGCTTATAGACATTCTCTTCATCATTTCCCCATACTTAAAAGTATAAGGTAGGTGATGAAGAGAATGTCTATAAGAAGTGCGGACAATATTATAATAAACTAAATCACAAACAATAAGTTGACTTACACTACCCGATAAAATATAATATATACATATACAAAATGCAACGTTTAGAAAGAGGGCAAAACGAATAAGAAAAACAATATAAATAGGAAAAACACTGAGAAGAAAAGCAACAAAATCAGTCATAAAGACATTAACAACACAAATAAAAGTTATAGGGATAGTATATTTACAGACCTGTTTTATGAGGATGAGCATGTAAAGGAAAATGAACTGGCACTTTACAATGCTCTGTTTAACACTAATTACACTCTTAATCAGGTAAAAATCGAAAAAATAAGAATTGATGATGTTGTATATATGAAGTTAAAGAATGATGTTTCGTTTAATGTTAACAACCAAATAATTGTTTTTTGCGAGCATCAAAGCACCATAAACGGAAACATGCCGCTGCGAGATTTGTTATACATAGCAAGAACTTATGAGAAAATGGTTCCGCTAAGGGGAAGATATGCAACAGGAACCGTAAAGATACCACGACCTGAATTTTTTGTGTTTTATAATGGGGAAAGCAAAACCGAAACAGAATATACACAAAAACTTTCAGATGCGTATATTGACAGCCCGGACAAATCTAATGTATCATTAGAATTAACAGTGAAGGTCATTAATATTAATACTTATGCAGGAAGTAAGTTGCTTGAAAAGTGTAAGGTTTTAAATGAATATTCCCAGTTTGTGGAGGCAGTAAGAAACTTCAGAAAAGAAGGCGATACTGACTATATGAAGAAAGCAATTCAGTATTGCATCGATAATCACATCTTGGAGGAATATTTGTCCAGAAAGGGTAGTGAGGTTATGAATTTTTTGTGCGCAGAATATGATTATGAAATGGATATGCAGGTTAAACGGGAAGAGGCCTACGAGGATGGAATAAAAATAGGAATTAATTCTCTAATTGAAGATAATCTTTCAGAAAAGCATTCCAATGATGAAATAATAACAAAACTTCAGAAATTTTTCTCGCTCACAGAGGAAGAGGCAAGGCAAAGGTTAGAGGAATATTTGGATAACAATAAATAATCATCTAAACTAAAAACTATTATATTAAAAATAAAAATACAATGAAACGTTGCATTTGTATAACAAAAGAGGTATCATCCCACATTCGTAGGGATAATACCTTTTTTATATGGAAATTTGTGTGTAATATTTATAAATAGGGACAAGAGTATTAACCATTAGAATCATTTTCGCTAAAGTGCTGAAGTGAACGCAGGAGTTTAATGATTGTGTCTATATTACTATTTCCGAGTTCTTCAGAATATTTTTTTATTAAGTCATAATCAGTCTGACCGCCTTTTCCGGTCAAAAGATAGTCACAACTAATATTTAATATTTCACAAAATTTAATAATGTTTTCAGGTCGGATTCCTTTGGTGCCATTTTCAGCATTACTGATCATTTGCGGGGTGACGTTCATCCTTTCGGCTAATTGTTCTTGGGATAACTGAGCTCTTTTTCTGCAACTTCGAATGCGTAATCCCATCTCTTTATATAACTTGTTTTTGTCCATGATTAATCTCCGTTAAAAATGTAAAAAAATTAATTTTTGTACCGATTTGCGTCTGTTAAAGATAATTATTAGTTTAACAATAATAAGAAACAAAATTAACAAACCATAGTTGAAAAAAAGATAAACTATGTTATATAATACAAACAAGAAAACTTATAAAATGGGTAACTAAAAAATTAGTAGGAGGAACAAAATGAAAGGAAAAGCAATATTATCAATTATAATTTCGATAATATTATCAATTTCATTTTTTGAAAATGATATTAGTAGCGTTAGAGTTCTTGCAGCATCAAATCCATATCCGGCAACCCAGGATGTGGATGAGGATGGTTATTATGAAGTTCCATGTACAAGGTTTGCATGGCAACAGGTTTATGACAACTTAGGGGTTGCATTACCTGCGTGGGAGAATGCAGTAAATTGGTGGCAAGCAGCAAAGAATGCAGGATATGAAACAGGAAACGTTCCAAAAGCAGGATCAATAGCAGTTTGGTCTGGCGATTACTATGGACATGTAGCGTATGTTACTTCAGGTTCGGGAAATACTTTTACAGTAAATGAAGGGGGAAGAACGGACAAAGATAATACAGATTCTCATGGAGTTGTGTATGGGTATACATTAACAAATGCAGTAGGGGCATCAAGACCATATGATTCGGGGAAGACATTATTAGGATTTATTTATATTAATAAAAAATCAGAGGCCCCAACGTATTGTAATGTAGAGTTGGGTCAGTCAGCATATTCGATTTTATCAACGATAAGAATTACTGGATATGCAAACAATAATCCAACAAGGTATTATATGGCAGTCACAAATAGTACGGGTGTAGTAAAAAGCATGGATTCTTCGAATCCTGTAAAAGAATTTTTGGCAGCTGATATCGGAATTGGGGAATTCTGGGTTTATATGATGGCTGAAAATGCGGCTGGACATTGTGACTCACAGTATATAAAATTATGTGTGTATGAAAAACCAACAACATGTAACATTTTACTGAACAAAAATGAATACAAGGTTGATGAGAATATACAAATTTCCTGTAACGCTAATAATAGTCCAACAAGATATTATATGGCAATTTATAAAAATGGAAAAATAGTAAAAGTTGATGATTCGAGTAATTCTTTAAAAAAAATCAAAGCAGCAGAATTAGGCGAGGGGAATTATACAGTATATATTATGGCTGAAAATATTGCGGGGCATTGTGATTCACAGTATGTAAACTTTAAAGTTATAAAAAATGTACAACAAACAACAACTGTTAAAGAAACAACAAGGAATCAAGATATAAAAGAATCAACTACAGAACCTGCAACAGATACATCTAAGCGTAATGATGAAACTACTATTGTAATGGAGGAGGTTACAAAGAGAGAAAATCAGACAGAGAGTGATACGACGGGAAAAATAGAAAAAACAATAATTAATGAAAACAAAACAGATGGGGGGATGAAACAACATGCATTAAAGGTTGGAAATGTTTTAAAGGTAATTGCAAAAAATGGCAAAAAGAAATGTATCAACATAAAATGGAAAAAAGTCACAAAAGCAAAAGGCTATCAAATCCAGTATGCTTTTGACAAAAAATTCAAAAAGTCTATGAAAACAAAAAATACATATAAGCCTTCATATGCGATTAAAAAGCAAAAAGACCAGAAAATATATTACATAAGGATAAGAGCCTATGTAGTTGCTAATGGAAAGAAAGTATATGGAAGTTGGAGTAGAGTCAAAAAAATTAAAGTTAAAAAATAGTGTTAGTGTTGCATATTAAAAAACTGATATAATATATTTAACAAGAGAGTCAGAAGCTAGATTAAACCTAGCCACTGATAAAATAAGCAGTTAAAAATAACGCCTCAGATTACCAGTCGTAGGGCGTTATTTTTTGTGTTTTAAACAAGCAATAACAAGAGTTACAACACTACAAAAAAGAGCTAAACAGCATTTGCCGTTTAGCTCAATAATAATATCAACATCTAAACTACATCTTTGCCAAGTCTTCCTGGTCCACTGTTTTCATTCCACTCCTTACCAGCAATGCGGCAACTTTGTCTGTATCCTCGTCCTTAACACGGAATACCATAAGGGCGTCATCTGTGCCTCTTGCAAGGAAGGCGTAAACGTAATCAACGCTGTAGCCGTTAGAAGCAATAACGTTCATTGCCTTAGCCATTGAGCCCGGCTCATCCGGAAGCTTAACGCCAATAACGTGTGTAAGGTTACAAATCCAATCGTTGTCTCTTAACAGAGTAAGAGTATTAAAAGGATCGTCTACAATAATACGAATAATTCCGAAATCGCTTGAATCGGCAATCTGGAATGCACGCATATCTATTTTGTGTTCGGCAAGAAAATTGGTAAAGTTTGCAATATTACCCGGTTTGTTTTCAATGAACACTGAAATCTGATGAATATACATATAAAAACCTCCTAAATTTTACGTTTATCTATAACACGAACTGCTTTTCCTTCTGAACGTGTAATTGATTTTGGTTCAACTAATTTAACCTTAGCATAAATGCCAAGCATACTCTTAAGAGCGGTAACAATATCTTTCTCCTTAGACTCAATTGAGCTAACTGTATCAGAGAACATTTCAGGTGTCATTTCAACCAGAACTTCCATAGTATCGCTATTGTTTACACGGTCAACAATAAGCTGGTAGTTGGCAGGCATGCCCTGTTTAATAAGAACTTCCTCAACCTGTGAAGGATAAACATTAACACCCTTGATAATAAGCATGTCATCTGAACGTCCCATAAGTCTGTGAATACGTGCGTGAGTTCTGCCACATTTACATTTCTCTCTTGTGATATATGTAATGTCTTTTGTACGGTATCTGATAAGTGGAAATGCTTCTTTAGCAAAACTTGTAAATACTAATTCACCAATCTGTCCGTCAGGAACAGGTTCAAATGTGTCAGGATCAACAATTTCCGGAATAAAATAGTCTTCGCAAATATGCATACCATTCTGTTCCTCACATTCAAAAGCAACACCCGGACCTTCAATTTCAGTAAGTCCATAAATATCATAAGCCTTAATGCCAAGCCTGTTTTCAATATCAGCTCTCATATCTTCTGACCAAGCCTCTGCCCCAAAAATACCGGCTTTTAATTTAATCTGGTCCTTAATTCCCCGTTCTTCAATAGATTCAGCCAAATAAGAAGCGTAACTAGGTGTACAACAAAGAATAGTCGAACCCAAATCAGTCATAAACTGAAGCTGTCGGTCAGTGTTACCTGATGACATAGGAAGTGTTAAAGAACCAACCTTCTGTGAACCACCGTTTAATCCGAAGCCACCTGTGAAAAGACCATATCCATAAGCTACGTGAACTACATCTTCATCTGTTCCACCGGCAGCCACAAGGGCTCTGGCACATCCATCTTCCCACATATCAATATCTTTCTTAGTATAAAAATCTACTACACGCTTACCTGTTGTACCTGAAGTTGAGTGAATACGTACACAATCCTTAAGAGGTACTGCTAATAAGCCGTATGGATAAGCATCTCTTAAATCGTCTTTCGTTAAAAAAGGTAACTTAGAAATATCTTTTAAAGATTTTATATCGTCAGGTGTTACACCTTTTTCCACCATTTTTTTTCTGTAAAAAGGTACATTCTCGTATACTCTTTTTACTACATCTAAAAGTCCGTCTGTTTGAATCTGCTCAATCTTTTCACGAGAGGCAGTTTCAATTTCTTCCTGAAAATATTTTCCCATTGTTTCATTCCTTTCTGTCGTTCAAGTATAGTAATATAATTTTACAACATATAACGCTTTAAAGCAATAAAGCACAAAAAACAAAATTAACAAAAATAGCAATAAATAAATAGTAAAAATACATAAAAAAAATCAACCAAAAAAATTTTTACAAGCAAAGATGCGTTTTTTATGGGGCAAAAAGCCTAAAAAAATTGCACAAAAGGGGGGACAAAAACGCCCTTAATAAAAACGTTTTTCCTCCCATAAAATCTAGCAATTGCAAAAATTATATGATATAGTGATTTTTAGTATAAAACATGAAAAATGAAAAAAATAGGCTATATGAGAATAAGAGGAGGAGAAACCAATGGACAACAATTTAAGGGAGGTACCTGTTGAGGGGTTTGCTGACAAAAGTCGCGAAGCGGCCGTCGAGGGAATAGTATTATTAAAGAATGAAAACAACACACTCCCATTAACAGAACAGGATAAGGTTTCAGTTTTTGGAAGACCAATGATTGAGTACTACAGAAGCGGAACAGGTTCAGGAGGAGCTGTAAACGTTGAATACGCAACAAATATTTTGGACGGATTTGAAAACAGCAACCTTAACTTTAACAGGACTATAGTTGAAGACTATAAGGAATGGTTAAAAGACCATCCATTTGATAACGGTGGCGGTGGCTGGGCATGCGAGCCATGGTTCCAGAAAGATATGGAAATCACAGCAGATTATGCAAAGAAACAGGCAGAATCAACTAACAAGGCTGTATACATTATCGGACGTACAGCAGGAGAAGATAAGGACAACGCCAACTGGGTAGGAAGCTATCTTCTTACAGATGAAGAAAAAGAAAACCTTAAGAACATAACAGAAGCTTTCGAAGATGTTTGTGTAGTTCTTAACGTTTCAAATATTATCGACCTTAAGTGGATTGATGAAGAACAGTTTAAGGGACACATCAAATCAGTAATTATTGTATGGCAGGGCGGTATGGAAGGTGGAAACGCAGTAGCTGACGCACTTTCAGGCAAGGCTACACCAAGCGGTAAATTACCTGACACAGTAGCTTATGATATTGAAGACTATCCTGCTAATGACAACTTTGGCAACGAACTTACAAACCTTTACAAAGAAGACATTTATGTAGGATATCGTTATTTTGAAACATTTGCACCTGAAAAAGTTCAATTTGAATTTGGTTTCGGACTTTCATATACAACATTTGATATTGAAACAGTATCAGCAGATGCAGATGATGAAAAAATCACATTAGAAGTTAAGGTAACTAACACAGGCGACAAGTTCTCAGGAAAAGAAGTTGTTCAGGTATACTACGAAGCACCACAGGGAGCTTTGGGACAGCCTGCAAGACAGCTTTGCGCATACGAGAAAACAGAAAATCTTGCACCGGGTCAGAGCCAGACATTAAAGATTACTTTCGATATTAACGGAATTGCATCATATGATGACTCAGGCGTTACAGGCAACAAGTCATGCTACGTATTAGAAGCAGGAGACTACAACTTCTACGTAGGTAATAGCGTAAAAAATAATAAACTAGCTTATACATATAAAATTGAAGAACTTAAAGTAACAGAACAGCTTTCAGAAGCTGCCTGCCCTAACGATGAAAATCTTACATTAATTAAGCCGGGCAAGAGAAAAGAAGACGGAACATACGAAATTACATATGTACCATCACAAAAGCCTACAATTGATATGGCTAAGAGAATTGAAGACAATCTTCCAAAAGACATGAAAATTACAGGCGATGTAGGAATTACATTACAGGATGTAAAAGCAGGCAAAAACACTATTGAAGAGTTCGTTGCACAGCTTACAGTTGCAGAATTAGCACAGATTGTAAGAGGTGAAGGAATGAGTAACCCTAGAGTTACAAAAGGAACAGCTTCAGCTTTTGGTGGATTAAGTGATACATTGTTTGCTTACGGAATCCCTGCAGCATGTTGTGCTGATGGCCCTAGTGGACTTAGAATGGAAGGAAAAGCTACACAGCTTCCTATTGGAACAGCACTTTCAGCATCATGGAATCCTAAGCTTGTAAGAGAACTTTACACAATGGAAGGTCAGGAATTATACGGAAATCAGGTAGATACATTACTTGGACCCGGAGTAAACATTCACAGACATCCTTTAAACGGACGTAACTTTGAATACTATTCAGAAGATCCATACCTTTCAGGAACAATGTCAGTTGCATCAACAGGCGGTATTAAAGACGGTGGTGCTTGGGGAACAATTAAGCATTTCGCATTAAATGGTCAGGAATCACATAGATTTAAGATTGACGCAGTTTGCTCAGAAAGAGCAATCAGACAGATTTATCTCAAATCGTTTGAAATGGCAGTAAAAGCCGGCACAGTTAAAACATTAATGACAGCTTACAATCCTATTAACGGACACTGGGCAGCTTCAAATTACGACCTTTGTACAACAATCCTTAGAAATGAATGGGGATACGATGGTATCGTAATGACTGACTGGTGGGCCAAGATGAACGATGTTGTAGAAGGTGGCAAAGAATCAAATCAGGATACAAGAGATATGGTTCGCTCACAGAACGACGTATACATGGTTGTAAACAATAACGGCGCAGAAGTTAACTCAAACAACGACAACACAGAGGAATCAATTAAAGAGGGAAGACTTACAATCGGAGAACTTCAGCGAGCTGCAATTAACATCTGCAACTTCATTCTTTCAGCACCTGTTATTGAAAGAGAATTAGTTGACACAGACGTTGCAAAACATTACGATTCAGTTCCAAATGATCAGGCCAAGTATGAAGTATTTAACATTGAAAAAGACAATAAGGTAATGTTCAATAGCGGAGCAGAAGCAACATTAGAAGTTGAAGACGAAGGGGAATACACAATTATTGTTAACATCTCATTTGACAAGTCCAACTTATCACAGTCAACAGTAAACGTTAATGCCAACGGCACAACAATGGTAGTAATCCAGACTAACGGAACAGACGGCAACTGGATTACACAGAAGCTTTGCAAGGTTAAACTTGACAAGGGTGTATACAACTTAAAACTTGAAGAAGTACTAGCAGGAATCAAAGTTAAATATATTCAGTTTAAGAAGATTCCTAAGAAAAATAAATAAATGTAAAAAAGCATACAGTCTATTATGATTGGCTAGTCAAAGCGACAGCCAGAATTATATGCACAGGTAGCATTTCTGAGCTTCAGCAACTGGTTGAGTTTTCAAGAAAAATTAGGGAGAAAAATGTCAATATCAATGTTGGAGTTGAGTGAGTAATTGCAAATAAGAAGCCATAGCATATAACAATTGAAAAAGGTCTGCTGGAGATATTGTTCCAGTGGGCTTTTTCTTTACTCCTTTAGAGGGGGACCTTAATGTTTGGCATATAACAGAGAAAATATGATGAAATTGTGCAAAATTACAAGAAAAATAAAAACGTTTTTATGGTAAAAACATTATGACGTCCAACAATTGTATAAAATGCACAAAAAGAAGCAGACAAAATGTGCAAAAAATACAGAGCAAATGCATAAAGAACAGGTCGGGTTATGAAAAATAAATAAAAAGTGTACAACATAGCCTATGGGTAGTTGAAAAAACCATTTTAATTTGGTAGAATTGTCTGATAAGGGATAAATAATCGAAGAGATTCGACAAGATCTTGGATGAAAGGAGAAAAAACATGAATATTTCAAAAAGGAAACAAGGAATACTCGCAATAATATGTACTATTGCGATGATTGTAACATCAATTACGGTGTACAATCCTAGGGAGGCAAAGGCAGCAGATACAGATTATTCTGCACTTAAATTTACAAAAGTAACTGAAGCAATGGATAGCACTTATGCATATTGCATAACAGATAATACACTTATAGATTTTGGAAAATTAAATTTTTATGGTGTTAATTATATGCAGGTAGTCGGTAGCGAAAATTCAAAGATGAATAAAGCTACAGTGACAATTGACGGAGTTGTTCAAACAAACAATGATATAGCATTTGATAGAGCATCAGCAATAACAGGTTTTATCGTTTCTAAATTATCTGATAATGCGTATCATAAAATAGAAATAGCAGGGGAAGCAGGAAAAATCATTATTGTATTAAAGAAAGGAACTCCTTCAACTGGTGGTTCAGAATCAAGTAGTGGTGGAACAACAAAACCAGAGGAAACAACAACACAGCCAAGACCAACAATGAGCAAAGATAGTGCTGGCATTGTAATAGAAATTCGTAATGGCGGGCTATTTTTTGCAGGATTGGATAATATAAAAGATGCAACAGAGTACTATTTGTATGTTGATAAACTTGATGGAGAGGGAATGAAAGTTGAAAATGGTGGTACAATTCCTTTATATAAATTCGAGGCTGGTAAACATAGTTTTTATGTTAAAGGAAAAAATAGTGCAGGATTTTCAGAACCATCTAAAGCATTTGAAATAGAAATAGCTACTACAGTGAAACTTATAATTGATAATGGAACAGTAGTAAATACAGCAGTAGAAAAAGGAAAAACATACAAATTACCAACAAGCGCTCAGTATGGATATTATGATACAAAAACTGGTGATATATACAAAGCAGGCTCAGATATTACCGTAAGTGAAGAAATGAATTTGGTATCAATATATGATATTGTTGTGAGATTGACTAATGCTGCTGCAATAAGAATTGATGCAGGTAAGGAAACACCGGGCGGTATTAGATTCCAGGCTAGTGTTGATGTAAATTGTGGAGTGAGTGACTACAAAGATATAATTACAGATAAGGTTAAGGCAGGAACTTTAATTACTACACAGGACATTTTGGATGCTAAAAGCGATGTTGAATATAAGGTAGAAAATATCAAAGAACTCGGAACAGTTTTAAATGTTGAAAATGATGGTTGGATAGATAAAAACTCACATTTGTACAATGCATCACTTGTTAATATAGTTAAAGCAAACTATGATAGATATTTTGTGGCAAAGGCATATGTAAAAGTTACATATGCAGATGAAAGTTCAACTTATGTTTATTCGAAGAAAGACAATGATGTATATGCTGAGTCAGTAAAGAGATCTATTTCAGATATTGCGAAAGCTATTTATGAAAATGGATATGATGGGATAACTGATGGAAATACAAAGAACTTAATTGATAGTTTTATAGTAAAAAAGGAGCAACAGTAATATGAAGAATAAATATACAAGTCCTAGTATGGAAATATTTGAATTAGAAGAAAATGATATTATAACAACTAGCGTTTATAATGATGATTGGACAGATCCTGATAATTTGTTAAAGAATGTAGATGGGTCAGGCTGGTCAAATTTCCACTAAAACGCAGTACTAAATAATTAAATAAAACAAGCTGTGCTTTAACTCAACATTAAAGCACAGCTTATTTTTTGCCCTCATTACTATCATCTTCCCCTAAAGGTCTATAACAATGTTCAATAAATGCAGAAGATTAAAAATCAGACAAACCAGCCGGATTGTCGACTTATTGTATGGGTGTATTACTTGATTTGAAGGGCAAAAAAATGTATACTAGTAGTTATCAGTATGAAATGGATTATAACCCCGAAGGGTACGCATTTAACCTGATAAGTTACGAAAACATAGGAGGCAAAAATGATAACATTAAGTAAAGGCGGAGCATACCTTATTGGTGGCACAGAAGTTGTAGAAACAGGTGCAGGCTCAGAAGAATTACTAAAGAACAAGTTAGGGGATAAATACCTTACAAAAGAAGATGCTGCAAAGAATACTATGGCATATGGTATTTTGAACGAACACAACACATCAGGCAACATGGACAAGCTTCAGATTAAGTTTGATAAGCTTACATCCCATGATATTACATTTGTTGGAATCATTCAGACAGCAAGAGCTTCAGGATTAGAGAAATTCCCAATTCCTTATGTGCTTACAAACTGTCATAACAGTTTATGTGCTGTTGGTGGAACAATTAACGAAGATGACCATATGTTTGGACTTACATGTGCTAAGAAATATGGCGGAATTTATGTACCACCTCACCAGGCAGTTATTCATCAGTTTGCCAGAGAGATGTTAGCAGGTGGCGGAAAGATGATTCTTGGTTCTGATTCACATACACGTTATGGTGCTCTTGGTACTATGGCTATGGGTGAAGGCGGACCTGAATTGGTTAAGCAGTTACTTTCACAGACATATGACATTAATATGCCTGAAGTAATCGGTATCTACATGACAGGAGAACCTGCTAAGGGTGTAGGACCTCAGGACGTTGCACTTGCAATTATCGGAGAAGTATTTGACAAGGGTTATGTTAAGAATAAAGTTATGGAATTTGTAGGACCTGGTGTTTCTAACTTAAGCGCAGATTTCAGAATCGGTGTTGACGTTATGACAACAGAAACAACTTGTCTTTCATCTATTTGGCGTACAGATGAGAAGATTAAGGAATTCTATGACATCCATGGAAGAGTAGATGAGTATAAAGAATTAAATCCTGGCGAAGTTACATACTATGATGGAATTGTTTATGTTGATTTATCTAAGATTAAACCTATGATTGCAATGCCATTCCATCCAAGTAACACATATACGATTGAAGAATTAAATGCTAACTTGGAAGATATTCTCCACGATGTTGAAAAGAAAGCTTTAGTTTCATTAGATGGACAGGTTGATTATAAACTTACAAACAAGATTCGTGATGGAAAACTTTATGTTGACCAGGGAATCATTGCAGGTTGTGCAGGTGGTGGATTTGAAAACATTTGTGCAGCAGCAGATATATTAAAGGGACATAGCATTGGAGCTGACGAATTTACACTTAGTGTATATCCTGCTTCTATGCCAGTATATATGGAATTAATCAAAAACGGATGCGCAGCAGATATTATGGCTGCCGGCGGTGTTATGAAGACAGCATTCTGTGGACCTTGTTTCGGTGCAGGTGATACACCGGCTAACAATGCCTTCAGTATCAGACATTCAACACGTAACTTCCCTAACAGAGAAGGAAGTAAGTTACAGAATGGACAGATTTCTTCAGTTGCACTTATGGATGCCAGATCTATTGCAGCAACAGCAGCTAACAAGGGTTATCTTACAGCAGCTACAGATGTTGATGTTGAGTTTAAGGGACGTAAGTATCATTTTGACAAGAGTATTTATGAAAACAGAGTATTTGACTCACACGGAATAGCAGATCCTGATACAGAAATCCAGTTTGGACCTAACATCAAAGACTGGCCGGAAATGGTTGCACTTACAGACAATCTTCTTCTTAAAGTTGTTTCAGAGATTCATGATCCGGTTACAACAACAGATGAATTAATACCATCAGGTGAAACATCATCTTATCGTTCTAACCCACTTGGACTTGCAGAGTTTGCACTTTCAAGAAAGGACCCTGAATATGTAGGAAAGGCTAAAAAAGTACAGAAAGCAGAAAAAGCAAGAGAAGCAGGACAGAATCCTGTAGATGCACTTCCGGAAGTTGGAGGAGTATTTGAAGCGTTAAAGAGCAATCTTCCTCAGTACAAGATTGACAATGATACAGTAGGTATCGGAAGCACTATTTTTGCAGTAAAACCGGGTGACGGTTCAGCAAGAGAACAGGCTGCTTCATGTCAGAAGGTATTAGGCGGATGGGCTAATATTGCCTGTGAATATGCAACAAAGAGATATCGTTCAAACCTTATTAACTGGGGTATGCTTCCATTCATTTATGAATCAGAAGAATTACCATTTAAGAACGGTGACTATATTTTTGTACCGGAAATAGTTGAAGCTGTTAAGAATAAAGCTACAGACGTACAGGCTTACGTTGTAGATGATGACAAGAATGTTAAACCATTTACATTAAAGCTTGGCGAAATGACTGACGACGAACGTGACATTATATTAAAAGGCTGCCTGATTAATTACAACAGAAAATAAATAATTAAAACAGGGAGGAGACCATATGGGAAACAAGAATGTCATAACAAAAGATGACTGTTATTTGTTTGGAAAAGGTACTCATTATGAAATATATGAGAAACTGGGTGCACATGTTACAACAATTGATGGTGTAAAAGGAACATATTTCGCAGTTTGGGCACCCCATGCAGTTAACGTAGCCGTTATAGGTGATTTTAATGACTGGTTGGGATTTAACCATAACATGAAGATGGAAAATGATTCAGGCATCTGGGAACTTTTCATACCGGAGGTTGAAGAAGGCGCAATGTACAAGTATGTTATTTCTACACAAAGTGGGGATACATTGTACAAAGCTGATCCTTATGGTTTTTGGGCTGAGAAAAGACCCGGAAATGCTTCAAGGGTAGCAAATATTGATAATTACAAATGGAAAGATGCTAAATGGATATCAGAGAAGGCAAAGGAGAATCACTATGAACTTCCAATGTCAATCTATGAGGTTCATCCGGGTTCATGGAAAAAGGATTTTAAAGGTCCTGATGATGAAGATGGATTCTATGATTACAAGCGTATGGCTAAAGAACTTGTAGCATATGTTAAGGATATGGGATATACTCATGTAGAACTTATGGGTATATTGGAACATCCTTTTGATGGTTCATGGGGATATCAGGTTGTGGGATATTATGCACCTACATCAAGATATGGGACACCTCAGGATTTTATGTATTTGGTAGATGCTTTCCACAAAGCAGGAATCGGGGTTATTTTGGACTGGGTACCTGCCCACTTCCCAAAAGATGCTCACGGACTTGCAATGTTTGACGGAACACCACTTTATGAATATGCAGATCCAAGATTGGGAGAACATCCTGACTGGGGTACTAAGGTTTTCGACTATTCTAAGACAGAAGTTGTTAATTTCCTTATTGCAAATGCATTATTCTGGGTTGAAAAATATCACATAGACGGACTTCGAGTTGACGCAGTTGCTTCTATGTTATATTTGGATTACGGAAGAGAAGATGGACAGTGGGTTCCTAATAAGTATGGCGGTAATGAGAACTTGGAAGCTATTGAGTTCTTTAAACATTTAAGTAGTGTTATGAATTACAGAAATCCAAGAGCATATATTATTGCTGAAGAATCCACAGCATGGCCTAAGGTTACTATGTCACCTAAGGATGGAGGACTTGGATTTTCTTACAAGTGGAATATGGGCTGGATGCATGATTTCTTAGAGTATACTAAGCTTGATCCTTTGTTTAAGAAGGGTAATCATAATAAGATGACTTTCGGATTAACTTATGCATTTAGTGAGAATTTTATTTTGGTATTATCTCACGATGAAGTTGTTCATTTGAAATGTTCAATGATTAATAAGATGCCGGGTTATCCACAGGATAAATTTAAAAACTTAAAGACAGCATATACTTTTATGTTGGGACATCCGGGCAGAAAGCTGTTATTTATGGGACAGGAATTTGCCCAGTTACAGGAATGGTCAGAGGCTAGAAGCCTTGACTGGTATCTGCTTGATGAACCTGAACATAAGGACATGCAGGAATATGTAAAGAAATTACTTCACTTATATAAGGAATATCCGGCACTTTACACTGAAACAAAGGGCTATGGAGCTTTTGAGTGGATTAATGCCAATGACTGCGAAAGAAGTATTTTCAGTTTCATAAGAAAGACAACAGAAGCTGATTATAAGAACTCTATCGGTTTCGTGTGTAACTTTACACCAATGGAAAGACCTGATTATGTTGTAGGAGTTCCAAAAGCCGGAACTTACAAGAGATTGGTTACAACAGAAACAGGTGAGAAACAGGTTGTAAGCTACAGAGCCAAGAAAGGCGAGTGCGATGGAAGACCATACAGATTGGAAATTCCACTTAGACCATACGAATCAGTAGTTTTCGAATTTCCAAAAACAAGAAAAAAGAAAGCTACACCAAAGAAGAAAACAAAATAAAAAATAAAATTGTCTGTGGTACAAAAAAATAGTGCCACAGACATTTTTTTGTGCTATGATGTGATTGATTACAGTGTAGAAAGGTCATGTTCCATCTGTGCTTGCACAAAGATGGGACACTGACCTTGAGACACGCCCCCAACATGAGCATAAAAGTGTAGCGCAAGCTACACGATATGCGAATGCTGGGGGAGGATTGCGGGAGTGCGAAGCACGTAGCAATCCGGTAATCAATAAATTAAAGGTCAAAAAGTTTTATACAAGGATTGAATGGGTGATGAAATGAAAAAGAAAGTTATAGCAGTTGTTGCAATTGTGTTGATTTTTGCAATTGCAGTGGTTATAGGAATAAATTTTAACAAGAAGCAGTCTAAGAATAACAAGCAGAGCAATAGCGGTCAGGCAACGTCTACATATAATGGTAAGTTGCCGGGGATTGATTTATATTATGGAAGTCAGAAGGTTGGAAGTCTTAACGGCTATACAATGGATATGGAAGAAGAACATATGCGTGATGTTATTGTCCCTGTTAATACAGACAGAACGGTTCCAATTACAATATCAACTAATGGCAATAAGGTTTCAGAGATTTCTTACGAAATGAAGAGTACTGAGGACAACCGTTTGATAGATAATGGAACCCTTGACGGCTGGAAACAGAAGGACGGCAAGATTACTTTGAATTATCAGGCCAGTGCCATTATGGAACAGGGAACAGAGTATTTCTGGGAAATAATTATCAAAACAGATAAGTATGAGCAGATTAATTATTACGCAAGAGTAATGGTTACGGATAAGGAGTTCGTTACTGAACAGATTAAGTTTGCGAAGAATTTTGCAAAGACCGCTTTAAAGGGCGAGGGAGCTTCAAAGCTTGCTCAGTATATTGAGCCTGATAGTAGCCTTCCTAATGATAACCTTGGTCAGACTACTATTAAGTCAAGTTACAATAGCCTTATTTGGACTTCACTTAAGCCTGAGCTTATATCTGATATAACAATAACAGCAAAAGAGTTTTGCATAAAGGACACCGGGGAAGCCGGAACTTATACAATGAATTATCAGATTAGAACAACTAATGCTGAGAAGGTTAAAGAGAAATATAATGTTTCTGAAACAATCACAATATGGAGTTGTGCAGGAAGAATTTATGTTTTGGCATATGACAGGGAAGTAAATCAGATTTGGACAGCAGACAAGAATAACGTAGGCGGAAGTTTTATTGACTTAGGTATTCAGAAAGAAACAAAGGCTGATTTTGTTGAAAGTTCAAATCAGCAGTTTATGGCGTTTCAGGTTAACGGCGATGTTTACGTAATGGATTTGAATGAAAGAAAAATCAAACAGGTTTACAATCTTAATGCCAAGAATGCTGAACAGCTTAACAATACTAAGGCAAGGGTAATTACCGTGAATGACAAGGGCAATGTTGACTATATGATTTATGGTTATAGCAAGGCTAAGGAGCATGTAGGCGAAAACGGAATTTCTATTTTAAGATATAATTATGAGTCTAACAGTTCCACAGAGGCGGCTTTTGTACCTTGCAAAGTGTCTGCTTACAACTTGGAGAAGCAGTTGTCACAGCTTTGTTACGTAGGCGACGGAACTCTTTATATTATGATGAACAACACTATTTACTATGCAAACCTTAAAACTAAGGAGTGGGGAGCGTTGGTAGAAAATGTGGAAGACGGAAGTTTTGCAATTAACAGCGACGGAAGTATGTTGGCTTACAATACAAGTGGTAAGGCTTATGATACGGAAAACATTACAATTGTTAACTTAAAGAATGGTGAAAAGAAGACTATTGAGGCGGGAGCTGACAATATTATTACCGTATATGGTTACACGGGAACGAACCTGATTTATGGAATAGGTTCTCAGAGTGACGTGTCAAAGAAGAGTTTTGTACCTGTTAGCAAGTTGGTAATTGTTGATAAGGATTATAAAGAAGTTAAGTCATATTCACAGAATAAGATTTATATTACAGGTGTTGAAATAACAGACAATATTATTAATATTAAGCGGTACAAGGGCAATAGCCGGATTTCAGATGACCAGCTTTTGGATAATACTGAGACTAAGAAACCTGTTGCAAAAACAAGTTATTATGTGGATGATGTAAAGCAAAAGGAATTAGCTTTGGCATTTACTAATGCACTTGACGGAACTAAGCAGCTTTCAGTTGAAAAGATTGGCAAGGTAACTTTTGACAGTAGTTCTAAGGTTAATGCTACTTTTGAGAGCAAGAAAGAAAATAATTATTATGTTTACGGATATGGAAAGCTTCAGGGGATTTACAGCGACAAGAACGCTGCAACTAATGCGGCAAAAGCTACATATGGACTTGTAACGGATAACCGTGGACATAAGATATGGGTTTTTGAAGAGAATTATAATTAAAAATATCAGAAAAGGTCAAAATGCTTATTAGAAAAGAGTGTTTTGACTTTTTTCTTTATCTTTACGCGAAAAATTTTTAATGTTATACTTAAAGTTAATAAAAAATTCGGGAGGAACTATGCGATTTATACATACTGGTGATATTCATCTTGGAGCCACTCCGGAGAGCAAAAGACCTTGGGCGGCTAACCGTGGAGATGAAATTTGGAATACTTTAGAACGTTTAATTAAAAAAATAAAAATAGACCCGGTAGATTTGCTTATTATTGCAGGGGATATGTTTCACAGACAGCCGTTGCTTCGTGAACTTAAGGAAGTTGATTATTTGTTTTCGACTATTCCTGACACAAAGGTTGTTTTGTGCGCGGGAAATCATGATGCCATTAAAAAAGGCTCTTTTTATGACGGTTTCAAATGGAGTGAGAATGTTATTTTCTTAGGTGACAAGAATATTGAAAGTGTGGAGATTCCTGAGCTTAATACATGTGTGTATGGACTAAGTTATCACCAGACTGAAATTAAGGACGCAATGTATGACCATGTTATTGTGGACAGACCGGATATGATTAATATTCTGGTGGCTCATGGCGGTGACGAAAAGCATATTCCCATTAATAGAAAGAAGCTTGCAATGTCAGGTTTTGACTACGTGGCAATGGGACATATTCATAAGCCTGAAATAGATGAAAAGATGAAGATGGCATACAGTGGTTCTCTTGAACCTATTGATATGAATGATATTGGACCTAGAGGCTATATTTATGGTGAGATTTCAAAGAGAGGTCTTGAACTTGAATTTGTGCCTTTTGCAAAGAGAATTTACAGGGAACTTGATTTCACGGTAACTCCAACAGCTACTAATTTGGAAATAAGACATAGACTGATTGACATGATTAAGGAGCAGGGACAGGATGATATGTACAAGATTACTTTTAGCGGTTACAGAGATCCTGATTTTGACATTGATGTTTCAGATATTGAAGGTGTTGGAAATGTTGTAAGTGTTACCGACAATACGGTTCCTGATTATGATTTTGAAGAATTGTACGCTGAAAATAAGGACAATATTCTTGGAATGTACATAAAGAAATTTCTTGACAGGGAGAGTCTTACACCTTTGCAGCGTAAAACCCTTTACTATGGAACAAAGGCATTGATGGATGCCATGGAGGACAGGGCATGATTATAAAGGACATACGATTAACTAATTTTGGAAAATTTAATCATAAAATGGTAACTCTTGAACCGGGACTTAATATTGTATACGGTGAGAATGAAGCGGGAAAGACTACTCTTCATACTTTTATAAGAGGAATGCTCTTTGGAATAGAAAAACAGCGTGGAAAGGCAAGTGGTAAGGACCTTTACACTAAGTATGAGCCATGGGAGAATCCGGCTAATTATCACGGCATGATGCGAATCGAAAGCGACGGTGTAACTTATCGTATTGAGAGAAATTTTAATAAGCTTAATAAGTCTTTTAAGGTTATTAATGAAGATGAGGGTGTTGAGCTTAAAACAGAGGAGATTGAAAATCTTTTCGCAGGGCTTGATGAAAGTTGTTATTACAACACTATAAGTATAAGCCAGCTTGGCAGCGTTACAGATAAGGAACTTGAAGTTATTCTGAAGAATTATGCGGCAAATCTTGGCACAACAAAGTCTATGGAGATTGATATTAAATCAGCTTTTGCCGACTTAGATAAGCAGAAGAAAAATATAATGATTGAAAGCCGAATTGCCGAAGAGGATGTTGTTGAGAAGGCTATTAAGAATGCCAAAGAGGATTTGGAGATTTCTCAGGGCGAACAGCATACAATAATTGCTTCAATAGAGCAGAAAAAGCAGTCATTATTTAATCTTTCTAATAAGAAGAAGGAATTGTCAGCTCTTGATGCAAAACGACTTGAAGCCTTAAATAAACTTAATGAGCGTAAGGAGAATCTTTATCAGGAGGCAATTACTTTGACTGCAGACAGTGAGAAGTTTTCAGCTTCCCTTGAACAGATTGAAAATCACCAGAAGCAGCTTGAACAGGAGCTTGCTGATAAGGGCATTGACGGAAGAGAGACTATGGAATATCTTCTTGAAAAAGTTACTAACAGAAGTAATATGCCTGTTTTGTTTATTATCCTTATGATGGGATGTATTGGTGGTGCTGCAGGTTTTATTATGGGCAATTACCAGATGATGGATTTAAAGCAGTTTTGGGTTAAGCCGGGCATATGTCTTGGTGCGGCTTTTGTTTTTCTTATACTTGCAATCTTTAAGTATGGATTTAATAAGAAGAAGCGTCAGAAGAAGTTGGATGCCTTAAAGGAGATTAAGCTTGTAATGGATAAGCTGGACGCGGCAAAGCACGAAAGGGTTTATGTTGAACGTCAGCTTAACAATAAGAAAGAAGCTTTAAAGGATACTCAAGAGTTTATTAAAGCCGAGGAAGAAAAAAGCGTTGATATGCAGGATTATAGTGACGAGTTAAAGGACTTGGAAGCGAAGGAACGTGAAATCAACGAGGCAATTTCAAAGTCTCAGTGGATTCTTGAACAGAAGCAGGAAAAGGACATTGAGCTTCAGAAGAAGATTGATGAACTTGAGGAGCGATTTAACAAGATTAAGAAAGCAAAAGTTGAAATACAGGCTATTGAGGACGCCAAGAGTAATATTGAAGATATAGCAGATGAAATCAGAAATAGTTTCGGTAAGAGATTAAATGAGAGAGCATCTTATTATATTTCACAAATTACAAACGGCAAATATGACAATCTTTCAATAGATGACAAACTTAACATATCTGTAAACAGTAAGCACGCTCTCATAGCAGCTACACGACTTAGCAAGGGCACAATAGAGCAGATATATATGGCACTTAGACTTGCGGCAGCAGATATTATATTTGAAAAGGACAAGAAACCTATACTTCTTGATGATGCCTTTGCAATGTATGATAACAAGCGAATGGGTAATACTATGAGATTTATGGCAGAAAATATGGAACAGGTAATCATCTTCTCATGCCATACAAGAGAGAAGCTAATGGCGGACAAGTTAGGACTTAAGTACAACTTTATAAGGTTGTAGTGGAGAGTTGCAAGTTTATGAAGTTATAAGGTAGAGTTGTAAGGTTATGAAGTTATAAAGGAGAGTTGTAAGGTTATAAAGTTATAAAGTTATAAAGGAGAGTCGTAAGGTTATAAAGTTATAAGATAGAGTTGTAAGGTTATAATTGAGAACGATAAGATTTAAACGATAGATCTAAGGATGCGGCGGAGAATTGAATATTATATGAGTGTGGAAGAGTGAGAATTAACCCCGGCTACGGAAACGTAGCCGGGGTTTTTATAGGCTGAAATTGTGGGAGAATTTTTTAGAGAAGATGGGGCTTTTTGGTAGGAATGGTAGGGATTATAAGAGAAAAACGAATTGTCTAATAAGAAATATGTTCCATAGTGTATATAAACAATGAGCATTTAAGGAAAATATTATAGGTGTACCCCAAAAATTAAGAAAAATTATATGTTGGGGTACATTTACAACTTACAGATACAGTGTGTTGCACAATTGCACGTGGAAAATTAGAAAACGTACCCCAAAAATTAAGAAAAATTATATGTCGAGGTACATTTACAACTCACAGATACAGTGTGTTGTACAATTACATGCGGAAAAATAGAAAACGTACCCCAAAAAACGACAAAACTGCTATATTGGGGTACAGGACATAAAAAAAGGGCTCAAACACTAATTAGTATGTCATATCAAACTAATTAGTGCTGAACCCATACAAATTCAATAGTGATAAAAATCAATCCATCTTATAACTAATGAAGTATTTATATTGATTAACAATTATTAGAAAGTCATATTCTTTTAATGAGAAATCAAACTAAGATAACCCCCTTTATCTTTTCGATTTCTTTAACGAGAATACAAACTCTGTTCCAACGCCTTCGGTGCTGATTACATCGATTGTTTCGTTGTGTCCCATAATAATTTCTTTTACGATGGCAAGTCCGATTCCGGAGCCTGTTTTGTCACGACCACGGGAAAGGTCGGTCTTGTAGAATCGCTGCCAGATTTTGTCGATGCTGTCCTGTGGGATTCCCATACCAAAATCCTTAACGGAACAATATTGTTTTTCGCCTTTGTTATAAAGCTTGATTATAATCTTTGAACCCGGATTACTGAACTTAATTGCGTTATCAAGTAGGTTGTAAAGAACCTGTTCAATCTTGCCTTTGTCAGCGTATACATTGCAGTGCTTTGGTGGAAACTGAATAATCAATTCAATATTCTTCTTCTCGCAACTGCCCTGGAAAGTATCAACTGTTGAAGCGATAACTGATTCCATATTAAAGTCTTCAAAAATAAGTTCAGGACCGGTGCTGTTCCAACGGTTAAGGTCACGCAATCCTGAAGTAAGCTTTTCGAGACGGTTAGCCTCAGATAAAACAATTGAAAGATATTTGTTGTAATCTTCCGGTGGAATTGTTCCATCCATTATAGCTTCAATATAGCCCTTTATAGAAGTTAAAGGAGAGCGGAAATCATGGGAAATATTAGAAATAAATTCCTTTTGATAAGCTCGTGAGTTGTTTAACTGCTTAGACATATATTGAAGTGAGTGCGCCACGTCACCGATTTCATCGTCATTGTTAACTTTAAGTCCTTCGTATTCAAAATTACCTTTGGCATATTCCATTGCCGCAAGTCTAATCTGCTTAAGTGGCAAATAAATAAACCACATAAAGTTAAAGAATATAATAAGTGAAAGAGCCAGTATAATTGCGTAAGTAACGTAGAAAATAAGTGTTACATCATAGCAACTTTTTTTAATAATGGAAGTAGGCATATGCGCCACAATATATCCATAAGTCTTATTATTATTTTTAACTTCGTATACAACACTTAAAGTGTCGGTTTTAAAAATATTATAAAATTTGCCAATCTTGTAATGCGTATTCTTGTAATCATCAGGCTTGAATTTTTCAATCAAAATATTAGAAGAATCTTTTGAAAGATTATTTGTTGTGCCTGTGTAATAAAATGGTTTGCGGTTACTATCAAGAATAAGTATGTCACAGTCCAGTACGTTGTTAAAATCATTTAAAAACTGCTTAGGATTGTCTAAATCATCAAGTGAGTTGTCCACGCAGTCCACAGCATTACTTCCTATTACAGAGGCATATTTGTAAAGGGTGTTAATGTTATTGGTCAGAAGATGATTATAAATCAAGTTATTTGACCAATAAGAAATTAACAAAAAACCTAATATTGCAAAAGAAAAATATCCTGTAAAAAATTTAGTTAAAATAGAATTTTTCATATTTAGTTATGTACCTCGAATCTATATCCTACACTCCAAACTGTACCAATTGACCACTGATCCGTGTCAGCAATTTTTTCACGAATACGTTTAATGTGAACGTCTACAGTTCTTGTATCTCCGGCATATTCATAACCCCAGATATGGTCAAGAAGTTGCTCTCTTGTAAATACTTGATTAGGTGATGAAGCAAGGAAGTACAATAATTCAATCTCTCTTGGAGTCATTTCAACAGGTTTGCCCTTGTAAATAACTTCGTAGTTTGAAAGATTAATAATAAGGTCCTTGTATTCAACACGTTTTTCATCAGGCTTCTTTTCGACAGGAGCCGGAGCTTCAGTGTAACGTCTGAGAACTGCCTTAACACGGGCAACAAGTTCCTTTGAGTCAAAAGGTTTAATAATATAGTCATCTGCACCAAGTTCGAGACCTAAAACTTTGTCGAAAACTTCTGTTTTGGCAGAAAGCATAATAATAGGAACCTTTGATTCTCTTCTTATCTCACGGCATACTTCGTATCCGTCAAGACCAGGTAACATAATATCCAACAAAATAAGATTTGGAGCATATTCTTTAAACGCATCAAGAGCCGACTGGCCATCATGCTCAATACGTGTTTCGTAGCATTCCTTAGTTAAATATAAAGATATAAGGTTTGCAATGTTTTCATCATCGTCAACTATTAAGATTTTCTGTTTGTTTGCCATTTTAAATCCTCCTGTTAAAAAAATCTATTTAAATTCTACAACTGTTGCACCTGCACCACCTTCGCCATGTTCACCTGTTCTGTAGGATTTTACATAACTACATTTCTTAAGATGGTTTTGAACTGCATTTCTAAGAGCTCCGGTGCCTTTGCCGTGAATAACATATACCTGTGGCAAATGTGCAATGTAAGCATCATCTAAGTATTTATCAAGTTGAGAAATAGCTTCGTCAACTGTTTTTCCAATTAAATTAATTTCAGTTTTAATATTCATAGACTTGTTCATTTTAATCTTGCCTGTTGAACCACGGGTTAAGCCTGGTGCCTTAATATCAGGTTCGTCAATAATTTCAAGGTCACGAATATTAACCTTAGAGTTTAGTATACCCATTTTTACTGTAAGATTACCGGCTGCATTAGGCAATGAAGCAACAGTACCGTTAAGATTCATGCTCAAAACTTTTACACCTGTGCCAAGCTTAAAGTCGGAAGGCTTGTAAGCCTTTTTTGGTTTGGCAGCTTTAATTGATGAGCCAACCTGGTTCTTTTTAAGCTTTGCTCCAACATTACTTCTGGATTTTTCCATTTCGCGGGTATTGCCGGATTTTCCATATTTATTAATAGTTTTGATAGCTTCGTCGGCTGTTTCCTTAGCTTCCTTAAGAATATCAACAGCTTCTTCGCGTGCCTTGTTAAGGATTTTGTCACGCTGTTCATTAAGCTTTTCTGTCTTAAGTTCATAATCACGTTTAAGTGATTTAATCTGAGACTTGTAAACTGCAATAGTTTCCTGATCTTTTTCAATCTGGATTCGCTGTCTTTCTATTTCGGACAAAACATCCTCAAACTGCTCATTATCTGAATCGATGTGAGACTTAGCATCTTCAATAATGTAGTCAGGAAGACCTAACTTGCTTGAAATAGCAAAAGCATTACTCTTTCCGGGAACACCAATAAGAAGTCTGTAAGTTGGTCTGAGTGTTTCTACGTCAAACTCGCAACTTGCGTTTTGAACTCCCTCAGTTGATAAGGCAAATAATTTTAATTCACTGTAATGTGTTGTTGCCATAATTCTTGAACCGATGTTTTTAAGGAAAGTAAGAATTGAAATGCCAAGGGCTGCACCTTCCACAGGATCCGTTCCTGCACCAAGTTCATCGAAAAGTACCAGTGAATCCTGATCTGCCTGATTAAGTATATTAACAGTATTAACCATATGGGCCGAAAAAGTACTTAAACTTTGTTCAATACTCTGTTCGTCGCCAATGTCAGCAAAAACTTCTTTGAAAACTGCAAGTTTGCTGCCCTCAAAAGCCGGAATATGAAGTCCCGCCTGGCCCATAAGCGTTAAAAGTCCTACAGTTTTAAGTGAAACTGTTTTACCACCGGTGTTAGGACCTGTAACAATCAAAAGGTTAAAGTCTTTTCCAAGATGAATGTCTATAGGCACAACCTTTTTAGGATCCAAAAGAGGGTGGCGTCCCTTCTTAATATTAATCTGTCTTTGATCATTAAACTCAGGCATTGAAGCTTTCATTTCTTTTGCAAGAGAAGCCTTAGCGAAAATAAAGTCAAGCTTAGGTAATATTTTCATGTCTGTTTTTAATTCGTAAATATGTTCAGCACAAGCCATACTAAGGTTTGCAAGAATAATCTGGATTTCATCAGCTTCCTTGCCTTCTAACTCGCGGAGTTTATTGTTAAGTTCAACAACAGCAGCAGGTTCAATAAACAAAGTAGAACCTGTTGAAGACTGGTCGTGAATAATACCGTTAACATTGCCACGGTATTCCTGCTTAACAGGTACACAATAACGTCCATCCCTCATTGTAATAAGGGCATCCTGAAGATAAGTGTGACCTGACTGGGAATTAATGAGAGATGACAACTGGCTGTGAACACGGTCGTTGGTAATCTTCATCTGTCTTCTTATATTTTTTAGATTAGCAGATGCATCGTCAGCTATTTCATCCTCTGAAATAATACATCTTTCAATGTCATTCTTCAAATTAGTTAAAGGTTCAATAGCCTCAAACATATCATCAAGACTATCTCTTTCAGCCTCATCATCACGGCGGGAGAAAGTTTTAACTCTTAAGGCAACTTTTAAAAGGGAGTCAATTCTAAGTAATTCTCCGGTGCCAAGAGTACTTCCAATCTCTAATCTTTTAATGGATTCGCCAATATTGTGAATACCTGAGAAAGAAAGGCTTCCTTTCTGCCAGATTCGTGATAAGGCATCACCTGTCTGTTTCTGATTTTCTTTTATTTCATGAATATCGGCAGATGGAACAAGTGCGTGGCAAAGCTTCTTGCCAGGCTCAGAACCTGCCTGATTTTCTAACATTTTTATTATTTTATAGTATTCAAGGGTTTTAAGAACTTTTTCGTTCATGATAAAGCCTCCAATTCTTGTATTTAGATACATAATCAATTATAATAAAGATTGACTGTCAGGTAAAGAAAATCTTAACATTTGGAGGAAAAGATGAGATATATAGAAACATTAAGAGAGGGCGAAAGAATTCAGGAAACATATTTGTGCAGACAGAGAACTACTGCAATGACTAAAACAGGAAAAGAATACGAGAATGTTATTCTTCAGGACAAAACAGGTTCCTTGGACGCCAAGATATGGGATCCGCACTCAATGGGGATAGATGAGTTTGATGCACTTGATTATGTTGAAGTAAATGGTGATGTAACAGTATTTAACGGTCAGACACAGCTTAGTATTAAGCGTGCAAGAAAGATTAGCGAAACAGATGTTGACCCGACTAATTATTTACCATGTACTAACAAAAACATTGACGAAATGATGATGGAATTAACAAAATTCATCGCCGGTGTTAATAACCCTTATTATAAACAGGTTTTAACAAAATTATTTATTGACAATACAGAATTTGCGGAAGCATTTAAGAAGCATTCAGCAGCCAAAAGCGTACATCACGGTTTTATTGGCGGTTTGCTTGAACATACATTATCTGTTGCAAAAATGTGTGACTTTTTTGCAAAACAGTATCCTATTTTAAATAGAGATTTACTTATGACATCAGCTATTTGTCACGATATTGGAAAGGTTTATGAACTTTCAGACTTTCCAATGAATGATTACACAGATGCAGGCCAGTTACTTGGACACATTGTTATGGGCTCAGAAATGCTTGGAAAGATTATGGATTCAATTCCTGATTTTCCAACTAAGTTAAAGAATGAATTGAAGCATTGTATTCTTGCACATCATGGAGAGCTTGAATATGGTTCACCTAAAAAACCGGCTCTTATTGAGGCAATGGCACTTAATCTTGCAGACAATGCAGATGCAAAGATTGAGACAATGACAGAACTTTTAAACAGTAACAGTTCTGCTTCATCAGACCAGTGGTTAGGATACAACAGATTGCTTGAAACTAATGTTAGAAAGACAAGCGAATTAAAGTAATAAATAGATAATAATACAAATACGCAATAATTAGCATAAATATGCGAAAAAATATACAGATAATTATTTAAAGGAATTTTCATGATTAAGAAAAATGATATTTTAGATTTAACAATTGAAGATTTAGGCGTAAACGGAGAGGGTATAGGCAAAGTTGATGGCTATACTCTTTTTGTTAAAGACGGAGTAATCGGCGACAAAGTTACAGTAAAGGTTATGAAGGCTAACAAGAATTTCGGGTTTGCCAGATTAATGGAAATAAAAGAGCCTTCTAAAGATAGGGTTTCGCCAAGATGCAGTGTGGCAAGACAGTGTGGCGGATGCCAAATTCAGTGCATTAATTACAAGGAGCAGCTTAGATTTAAGAAGAATAAAGTGTACAACAACCTTGTGCGAATCGGTGGTCAGAGCGACTTCGTAATGAATGATGTAATGGGAATGGATGAGCCTTTTAACTATAGAAATAAGTCTCAATTTCCAGTTGGAATGGATAAGGAAGGAAATATTATTTCAGGTTTTTATGCAGGAAGAACTCATTCTATTATAAATATAGACAGTTGCGACCTTGGCTTAAAAATTGATGGCCGTGATGTAAACAAAGAAGTCATGGATACCGTAAAGGCATTTATGACTAAATATAGAATTGCACCTTATAATGAAGTAACTCACAAGGGCTTGGTTCGACACGTACTTATTAGAATTGGTGCAAAAACAAAGCAGATAATGGCTTGCGTAATTATAAATGGCAAGGATCTTCCAAACAAAGAGAAGCTGGTTGAAGAGTTATGTAAACTTGAAGGAATGTATAGCATTTCTCTTAACATTAATACTAAGAAAAGCAATGTGATTCTTGGGGACAAGGTGATTAACTTATATGGCCCCGGATATATTGAGGATTATATTGGAGATGTGAAATTTAGAATTTCTCCGTTGTCATTTTTCCAGGTCAATCCTGTTCAGACGGAGAAATTGTACAATAAAGCTTTAGAATATGCAGATTTAACAGGTAATGAAATGGTATGGGATTTGTATTGTGGAATCGGCAGCATATCACTATTTCTTGCAAAGAAGGCAAAGCAGGTTTTGGGTGTTGAAATAGTACCGGAAGCAATTGCTGATGCAAAAATAAATGCAAAAATTAATGGAATAAATAATGCGGAATTCTTTGTTGGAGCAGCAGAGGATGTAGTAACGGAATATTTTGAAAATCACAAAGATGACGAGGAATGTAAGCCGGATGTTATTGTTGTTGACCCACCGAGAAAGGGTTGTGATCATAAGCTTCTGGAAACAATAGTGGAAATGAATCCTGAAAGAGTGGTTTACGTAAGCTGTGACAGCGCAACGCTTGCAAGAGATGTGAAGTGGCTTAGTGAAAATGGTTATAAGTTAAAAGAGGTCACACCTTGTGATATGTTTGGTCAGACAACACATGTGGAGACGGTAGTACTGATGTCAAGGAAAGATAAATAAAAGCCAGAAAGTGGCGTATTTCCGGGCTTTTTCGGAAGTTGGGATTAGAAGCCTAACTCTTGAAAAGGCTCGGTTGTTTTATATGGAAACATATCTACTGCAAAAATGTGTGTTAGGTTGTAACCTCGGATTAGATAACGCAAATTGAGTGTGTAGATTAGATGTCAGGTATTTTTGAGTAAGAGCTGAAAACTGGCAACAAATCCGGCAACTCGATAATAAGGGCATTTTCGGACAGTGAAATAGATGTTAAGGAAGGAGAGGTAATTGTGGAATGTTGCTTTGCTTCATACGATGAATTTATAACAGAATATCAGACCTATAGGTTTGATGAGTGCTCTAACTGTAATGGATGTTGTGAGCTTATTGAAACAGATTTAACTTGTACTATCGAAGGTAGGATTTTGCTTTTTTCTCCTATTCTTGTATTGCGTTGTAAAAAATGTGGAAATGAGTTCTTGCCTGAACATACGAAACAGATGATTGATGGCGCATATAGAACTGCTGTTAAGGAAAACCAGACTATAGGTGAATTTCATCCTACTGGCTATAAGAAAAAATTTGAATATTGTACTGAGCAAAATTACGATTATGACCATAGGGATTATTACAATATTCCCGGTTTGTGTTACGATGAAGAGCATTCTGTCAAAGGTTTCCTGACCGCAGTATATTTTGAAAAGGAAGCTCTAGTGTTTTTCTTGGCCATGCCAGAATATGAAGTGGAAATATTCTCAGAAAGCTACGGATATATTGCAAAGAAAGATTTTT
>ERZ826613.1115-NODE-1115-length-34156-cov-3.971614_pt1 | contig 34156 bp, 27 predicted proteins | sample MGYA00519925_ERZ826613 | MGnify/ENA primary metagenome ERZ826613 (study PRJEB31778, sample SAMEA3449236) | human gut metagenome | biome: human gut; feature: human-associated habitat; material: faeces | place: United Kingdom | collected 2010/2012 ... | reverse complement strand
GGAAAATACTTTTCGATTCTTGCGTACTGTTCTTTTGTGATATTCATGTATTTATTATATCATATTTTGAGTTTAGTGTCAACAGGCTCTAAATACTCATTATAATCGTTAATGGATTTATCTGAAGCAATTTCGCTTGCTTTGAAATATAATTCACCCGATTTATTTATCGCATTTCTTATTCTTAGATATGGTAAAAGAATATTGATCTTTTCTGTTCCAGATGCACTAAGTATTTTTGTTATACTAACTTCAGCTGTTTTACTATGTGGTAAATTTGCTAGAAGCGGATTGCGTTCAAATGGACGACATCCTGATGCAAGGTAAAGAGGGGAACCAGCTAGCATTTTTGTGAATCTATTAGGCATTACATCAATTAGACTTTTTTCACGAAGATTAATCAAAAGATAACGAACAACATTTTTTCCAAATATTACGGAGTCGGAAGAATAATCTCTTCTCAATATCTCAATCACTTCTCTAAAGTGTTTAGTGTTTGTATTACAATATATTTGATCGATAATTGAATGGAAATCCATTTCTTGTAAATCAATAAGATCAAGCAACGTCATTCCCGTTTTGGTGAGAAAACTCATTAATTCAGCATACTCGCCATAGTTTGCATTCAACCTTAATGGAATATTTAATATTCTTCCAAGTTTGTTTAAACAAGTAGGTGCAATGGATACCCTCCAGTTTGTGATGATTTTTATATTTGAAGCAATACCCCATAAATCAATCGTTGTGTCGGTATAGCCAATATTAATTGAATAACCAGTTGAAATATTCTGCTTTGAATAAACAGTTATTCTATTAAATTTAGTAGCATATTTATTGGCTAATTGCAAGGTGATTTCATAATAGCGTTCGGTGCCAACATAAAATGGTGTTTTCTTTTGAACATAAAAACGTGTGTTTTCCACAGAATGAGGTGATAAATCCGTAGATTCAATAGCTTTTGCAACTATGTTATAGTACTCGTTGTCAAGTTGATCTGTATTAAGTGGAAACATTTCAAGATTTTGCAAGATTGAAATCTTGTAAATATTATTGAAAAATTCTCTAATCTGCCACATGAAGTTATAGTATTTTAGCATCAATCTTTCAGATTGACCATCTTCCGGAATACGGCAATCAATATACTTCAATCCTCTTAAGAAGTTTGCAAGATACTTAGTCCTCAAATCGAGTTGAGCTTGTTCATATGCTAATTGAAGATTTGGCTTTGAGCATCCAAGATTATAAGAGTTTAGTAAAAGAGCCGCTCTACAAAGATCATATAATCTCGGTAGAATATCTTGTGAGACTTCATCTCTAGTTGCGCCAAGGCTTTCTATTGTATCAATACTTCTGACTATCGACCTATCACAAGCCATTACAATTCTTTTGATATCATCAAGATTAAGCTGAGTTGAACTAAGCTTATTTACAAATGAATGATGTTCAATTATACGATCAAGTTTTTTACAAAAATCAATAATACTTTCATCGGTATTAAAAATTTCCTCTTCTGCCTCAAAAGCAACAGTTGTACTACCTTTGGAAAAATCAATCGAATTAATATAGTCTACGGACATATATTTCCAGAAAACACGCTCAGAGCCTCTTTCATCAGGATAAAGTACAACAAAGAGTATTCCGGGGTCTAAGGTGACATCCATAGCCATCGTTGCAGGAAAACCAAGACTTTGCAGTGAATATTTGATTTTCCCATTATCCTCTCTGTATGAATGAGATCCTTTTATCTGAACAAAGAAATTTTGCTTAGGTTGCCTTGATACATCAGGATCTGCTACATATTCAAACGTTCCATCAGTATTAGGCCACTTATCATTAGATGCAAATAATGGGTTAATCCGCCCATTTGAACGAAAAAAGAATTCTAATGTAGAGACAGCAGCTTCGTCTTCTGCTGATCTTTCAGTATGCGTTTTTATGTGCTTTTCTATTAGTTCTTTGGGCTGATCTAACATTTTTTACTCCTTTCTCTGCCTAAGGCAAACAATCGCATCATTCAACCGTATTATAATAATCTAGTCTTAAATCATTAAGTTCTTTTCGTACAGCCCGCCAATCCTTCATGTACAAATCCATATATGAAATAAAAACTGAATTATGTGTACGTTCCTTTAAATGGAGAAGTTCATGCAATATTATATACTCTAAACACGCGATTGGTTTCTGTGCAAGTTGTAAATTAAACCATAGTTTTTTCTTCTCTGTATTACAAGTTCCCCAGCGAGTTAACATATATTTGGTTTGCCAAGAATCACAGTATAGCTCAGTAAGCCTTTCCCACTTCGGAAGTAATCTTTCAATTTCCGCTTTTAGTAAGATACGGTACTGCTCTCGCACATAGTTTTCTCTTTGCTTTACTGTACTTTCTTCACGCATAGAGAGTATTACCTTATCTCCTTTTATTTCAAATCCGTTCTTTTGTGAATTAGGCTGAAAGGATAGATAATATTGTTTTCCCCATATGAAAAGCGTTTCTCCGCTTACATACTGACGTTTAGTGCTTCTTGCCTGATGTTGAAACTTTTCAATCTGTTTTTTGATCCAAATAAGATTTGTTCGGGCATATATTTCTATTGCCTTATCATCAATAGATGCCGGAGCTGAGATAACGACGTGTCCATCAGGAGGCTTGACCTGAAGATGCATATTCTTGATATTCTTTTTATGGATATCAATAGGTATGCCAGAAATCATAATTGTCATATATTAGTATTCCTCCTGCTTTTCGATGATTTTAAATAATCTTTCGACTTCAGAATCATCATTAAGAATAATGAATAAAGCTTTCTTTATTCTATTTTCTTTTATAGGATCACCACGGAATCCACTCATTTTACTGCTAAGAACAGCATTATGAAGTTTGATTGCTAATATTTCATTACCGTCAGTATTATCGTATAGAGCTTGCAAAGCCTTACTTTTTCTTATGCTTTCAGGATAGTCTTCATTTTGTTCCGGATGTTCAACATTTTTAGCAAGTTTTATTTGTTCCTCAAGGAGTTCCTTATAAGAGATAACGCCTTGCTTTCTTTTTTGAATCAGCTCATCCAGTATTGCTGACATCTTTTCATAATACTTAGGGTTGACCGCAACTTTTTCTACCATTTTACGACGAATATTATTTTCAATTGCTTCAGCTGCTCCTTCTTTTTTATCTGAGGGGGCATCTTCTTCGGTCATGATTTCTCCCTGTTCTGCTACGAAATCAAGTAGTGTTAGATCATCGAATTCACCGATTTTAACGCTATCTGAAGCTGTAATATAGTTGTCAATCAGTTTACGCATATCCGGCTCATAAGCTTTAAAATCCAAGAAGTCTCCGCTTTTATTTCCGATTGTCTGTTTCAGCTCAACATAGAATTTTACTTTTTCATCGTATGCAGATACTTCTTTGGCAGTATAAATATCAACCATGTATGGCTTGGCTTCTGCAAATGCACGAACTAAACCGCTTACAAGCTTATACAGCCTTTCTCTGAGACGAGAATAGATCTCATCAGTTTCTTCGCTCATGCCGGATTCTCCGCAGAAATAATGCAAATACTGTAAATCGCCCTTTGGAGCGTCTACACCTTCGCATAGTTCTTCCAACTGGTCATAGACTTCGTTGAAATGCTTGATTGCTTCAGCGCTTCTATCTTTGATAAGTCCATCTACATCTTCCGGATCATAGTTTTCAAATGCACCTGATGTATAGGTGTCCATCGCATTCTTTAAGTCTCCGAAAAGCTGCTTGTAATCAACAATATATCCAAATTCCTTTGTGTCACCATCCAGTCTGTTAACACGGCAAATGGCTTGGAACAAACCGTGATCCTGCATACTCTTATCAATATACAGGTATGTACACGGCGGAGCATCAAATCCTGTGAGCAGCTTATCAACCACAATGAGCAGTTTCATGTTTGCAGGCTGGTTGATAAACTTATCTTTAACATCTTTTTCAAAGTCCTCGACTTTTTTCTGTATTGAAAGCTTTTCAGGAAGATTATCAGGATCAAGTCCTAACATACGGAGATATATCTCGTATTTTTCAAAAGTTTCAGTTTCATCATCGGCACTTACAGTATCAGTTCTCAGATCACCGGCTTGCGGAGTGTAAGAGGAGATGATCGCACACTTCTTGAAACCTCTTTGCTGAAAAATCTCGTAATACTTGCAAGCAGTATAGATCGAATCTGAAACGAGAATTGCATTTCCGTTTCCGTCCATTAGGCGAGGCTTCAAATCAAAATCCTGAATAATATCCCATGCCACACGTTCCAGTCTTGAACGTGAGCTATATATCTTTTGCATACTTGCCCATTTCTCTTTCAGCTTTGCTTTAGCTCTGCTTGAAAGAGAACGTGTTTTAACATCAAACCATTGGTCAACTCTGTCATGTGCACTGAGCTCCTGTGGGATATCTCTGTATTCATATCTCAGATCAAGTACAACACCGTCACGCACTGCTTCGTTATACTTATAGGTATGAATATAAGTGCCGAACACTTCTATACTTGTCTTCTTATCCTTTTTCAGGAGCGGTGTTCCTGTAAATCCGATGAATATCGCATCCGGCATGATTGCCTGCATTGCTGCGTGTAGCTTGCCCGACTGCGTTCTGTGACATTCATCAACAAAGACGAATATCTTTCCTTTTGCCTTAAAGTCAGCAGGGAGCGACTTCTTCAACTCATCAATATACTTGTCATAATCGGATTCAGTAGCTTCTCCGCCACGGCGACCAAACTTATGCACCAATGAACATAAGAGTGAACTGTCATAGGAATTCAGTTTGCGGAGCAGATCATCACAGCTCTTGGTTCTGGTGATCTTTTCATCAACGCCAATGTATGTCTTTTCGATCTGCTCGTCCAGCTCGTCACGGTCAGTGACGATAAGCACACGAGGGTTTTCTTCTTTACAATTGGCAAGGATCCATTTTGACAGCCATACCATTGTCAGCGTTTTACCGCTGCCCTGAGTATGCCATAAAATACCACCACGCTGTTTTGCTAATCTGTTCTGAGTACGCTTTATGCCGAAAAACTGATTATAACGGCATACCTTCTTAATGCCCTTATCGAAAACTACAAAATTCTCAAGGAGGTCAATAAAGCGTTTCTTATCGAACATCTGATACAGCTGCTGAAGCAGAAGATTATCTATATGATCGCAGTATTCCATAATACGTGCATCTTCAGGATCACGCTCGTCTTCGTTTTCATGGAATCCGTCAGGCTTCCATTCCATATAGTATTTTTCACCCGTCAGAATAGTGCCGTAACGCAGACCTTCTATTTCATTGGCTGCCATACAAAACTGCACTGTGGTAAAGAACGATGCAATAAAGCCGTCCTTCTGATTGGTAAGGTTCTGCCTGATACCATTTGATACGGACACGCTGCTCTTTTTCAGCTCTATAACTGCCATAGCGATGCCGTTGACATAAATAACAAGGTCAGGTCTTTTCTCCTGACGGTCAATAACCGTTACTTCCTCGGCTATTGCAAAATCATTATTTGTAGGGTTATCAACATCAATGAAGTAAACCGTCTTAGGGGAGCTTTCGGGAGTTTCCTTGACCTTGGCACCGTATTTCAGCAGCGTATAGACCTTATGATTAGCATCATAAAGCCCATGTGTCATATCATCAGCAGCCTTTATAAGTTCGGAAACAGCACCGTCTATCAGCCTTTCACTATAACCGCTAAGGTGAAGGTACGCACGAAGTCGATCTTCTTGGATATTTTTATTTGCTCTGTCTTTCAGGTTGCCTATATATTTATAATCGAGGATATTTCTGTTCTTAAAGAAATCAATTACACGATTTTGCGTGGTTCTCTCGGTATCACCGATACTCATACGTACATTCCTCCTTAATGTGTTTGTTATTTCATGGAAAAAGTTTTCTGATCAATCCTGCTTTTATGCTTTTATATTTATCACACTTACGCTGATGAAGGGTGATAAGGTTGTCGAGGTTGCGGAAGAAATCACCAATTTGTTTTTGTTCTTCATAAATGGGGCAAAATAATGGGATATTATGACACACATCTTTATTCAATTTTGGCATCGCCATTCCTGAGTTGTACTGTGTGAAATCCATTCTTTCAAGTGAATTGCAAATGAAATTATTTTCATTTTCTGCGTTCACTTTTAATACATGGGCGTGGTTATTAACCCAGTATTTTCCCGATGCTAAGAAGCAAACCGGATAATTTCTATCCGTGATATTTGCTCCGTCCTCACTTAATAATACAAGTTCTTCATCAAAAATATAATCGCTCACATAATCAACGATTCCCGATGCTCCATAGTAAGGATAGATGCCTTTTTCTCTTTCGCTTTCTTTCAACGGCTTTCTCATTGTATCAAGAAATGTTACGCACTCACCCAACTTACGCTGTTCCCATTCATCGGTAAATCCGGCGAATCTGATTTCCGGAACACTCTCACCATTTTGCGTAAACATTTTTTTGAGCATTGATTTTTTCACATTTTTGAGTTTTTCGAGCTTACGCTGATGAAGGGTGATAAGGAAATCAATGTTAGTTAGAAGCGTTCCTATTTTGCTTCTTTCACTTTCTGTAGGAAGCAGTACAGCGAAGCTTCTGATATCTTCAATTGTCACAGTAGCTTGTGCTCCACCTTTTGTACAATTATGAATTTGAATCTGTCCATTATCTGAACACATAAAATGGTATAAATAGTCAGCATCATTTTGATTAATTAACTTTGAGACGCAAATAGCCCCACTTAAAAAGCAATGTTTTTCTCCAGGAAAAAGTCCGATATTTCCGACGCTTGCACCAACAATAGAAAACAACAAGCATTTTTCATCAAGATTAATTTTTGGGAATTCCTTCGCAACAGACTTGGGAATAAAATAGTCTGTATTATAATCAATACTTATACCTGTAAAATTTTTAGTTTGGAGATAAGGCAATGTGTCTTCAGAAGGTGAAGTCAGCAGAGACTCCTTAATAGTAGCTGTATAGTCAAATCCCGTCTGCTTTGTAACAATTTTACACAAATCTCCAAATTCACGCTGTTCCCAAGTGTCAGTAAATCCTTTGAATCTTATCGCCGGAGTTTTGTTATTATTCGACATCGTTTGAACCTCCGAGCAATTCTATTAACTCTGCAAAAGCTTTCATATCATAATCATCGCCTGTTAATTCACCAAGCATATCTGACAGTGATGATTCTGCTTCGTTTATCTGACCGTCAAGGTCTGTAAGTGTAAGCTTATATCTTTTTGAAAGTTCAGTGATACGCTCGGCAAGCTTATGAGAAATTGCTGTGTACAGATCAATAATTCCCTTGCCTATGGCATAATACCACTTCTTGTCTACAAGCAGCTCCTTGATCTCATCATCGGTAAGTGACGCATATCTCTCACGAGCCTTTTCATCAAGTGCCTTATCCATTTCTTTTATAAGCTTTGTAGATTCCTCAGACCTTTGTGCAAGCTCCAACGCTTTCTTTAACTCTTCATAGTCATCGGCGTATGCAGCAGGTGCAGGCGCTTCTGCACGGGCTGCACTTAAAGCATTATGTATGGATGCTTTGGTTACAGTCCCCTTATCGGTATACGCAACTTTCAGCTCAGTGTGCTTGTCGATATACTGTGTATATTCCTTCTTTTTCATTGACGGAAGAAGGCTCTGCAACTGAATTAGAGCGTCAATAAGCGGAGTGTGGACATTCTCCATGATCTTGTCGATTTTCTCCTGAATGTCCTTGCTCTTGACTTTTCCACCCTCTGCAAGTTCTGATAATGCAGAATCCTCTGCGGATTCCTCTATCATAGACATAAGACGGGAGTCTGTTTCTGCAACGATATCCATAAGATCATCAATAGCTTTTTTCTCTTTAGGGAACAATTCCGATTTCACCAATGCCTTGGGTATGATCTTGCCTTCCCAGCCTGCGACCTTTAGCTCATGATTGCCGTCGGCATCCGTTTTCTTTGTTTCCTTCATGATGTTTTCTGTCTCTCTTGCAACACCGTAACCCTGTTTCTCCGATATGATCAATGAAACATCATCGCTGAGAACTTCATTCCAATATGCAAGCAATATCTGATATACATCATACTTATCTATCAATGCAAGCGGTTCAAATTCCTTCATGATGTTATCCGCAAGCTCAACTATAAGTTCCTTAGCTGAAACTGAATTGTTCAGTGCTTTGAGCTTAGTGTCTGCGTATGCTTTCCAATCGGAGAAAGCCTTGTCAACAAGCTCTCCGTAAGCAGTAAACTCGGTATTTGAGTATATAGTGCGGCGTATATCATTTTCTTCAACATTCAGTTTGTAGTATCCATCGCTGAATACACTGAGCAGCTCATCTTTGAGCTTCGGGAAAGCTGTCCAGAAATGACCGAGAGCATCAATGTCTACGGCAGGGATACCGCCGTGGATATGGGCATAGATATCCTGAATATCTTCGGGTTCGGAAGAGTCGATATAACGTGAGATATTCAAATTATAACCGTTCTTCTCTTTGATTTCCTTATTGGAGACAAATCGAGCATATTTAGGATCATCTGTAATCTGTTCATTGAATGTAGTGACAATGCGATAGATATCCTGTTCACGCAGTCTGTTCTTGTTTCCGTCCTTTACAAATCCCTTGCCTGCGTCTATCATAAAGATACCGGAGCGATTTTCGGCACCCTCTTTATCAATTATTATAATGCAGGCAGGTATTCCTGTACCGTAAAACAGGTTAGGCGGCAGACTGATTATGCCTTTGATCCAGCCCTTATCAACGATAGCCTGACGAATAGTACCTTCGGAATTTCCACGGAACAGAACACCATGAGGGAGAATGACAGCAGCTTTACCCGTAGATTTCAGTGTTTTTAATATGTGCATCAACCAGGCATAGTCGCCGTTTTTCTCAGGTGGTCTATCTCCATATCCGGAGAATCTGCCGAACTCTTTCAAGCCATCAGACCAGTTTTTGAGAGAAAAAGGCGGATTGGCAACAATATAATCAAATCGTTCCAGTTCGGAAGCATCTTCATTTTTTATAAACTGAGGATCAGAGAATGTATTACCTGCCATGATCTTGATAGTAGCTTTATTATGGAGAACGGCATTCATTTTAGCAAGACCTGCCGTCGAACTCTCTTTTTCCTGTCCATAACCCGATATCTCAAACGGAACTTCCGCAAGTGCTCTGATAAGTAATGAACCACTGCCGCAAGCCGGATCACATACTGTGGCATCATGATCCGTACATTTATCTATGCCTATAACCTTAGCAAGAATACGAGAAACTTCCGCCGGTGTATAGAATTGCCCTTTACTTTTTCCACTTTCAGTAGCAAAATTTCTCATAAGGTATTCATATGCATCGCCTATGATATCATCGCCGTCTGCTTTATTATTTGAGAAATCCAATTCAGGACGTTGAAAAATAGCAATAAGTTTTGTGAGCTTATCAACCATTTCCTGTCCTTTACCTATTTTGGCTTCATCATTGAAATGAGCAATATCAATTACGCCTTTTAAGCTATCATTTACTTCAGAAAGGCGAGCTATGATTTTATCTATACCTTCGCCAATATTCTTCTTGTTCTTGAGTGCAATAAAGTCATCAAAAGAACAGCCTATTCTTTTTTCGGGATCAGGATTGGGATCATGTTCTTTATCGAAAACGGTCAAATCTCCGTATTTCTGTCCTTTATACTTATCCGTTACATACTTCATAAACAAAAGGGTTAGTATGTAATCCTTATACTGTGATGCATCCATTCCTCCGCGCAGTGCATCACAACTTGCCCATAGTGAACTATATAATTCCGTTTTCTTAACCGCCATAATACGAATCTCCTTACAATTAAGTTGCTATATTTCTTACTCAATAGCACTTTTGCCACTCTTTACCCATGCATCAAGCTCCGAGCGTTTGAATTTCCACTGCTTACCGATTTTGTGGGCAGGGATATCTTTATTATTGCGAATCCAACTTCGGATAGTAACAGGCTTGATTCCTAAGTGTTCAGCTGCCTCTTCAAGGCTTATCCATTTTTCATTAACAGCGCTATTTTCCATTTTATCACCTCTTGTAGTAGATGAAACATATAATAATCCATTATAATTATACTATATCGGTTTGAAAATTACAAGAGGTTTAGTGTTATTTCGTGATATTTATACTAAGTTTATGTATATGCATTTTGCATTTTTCTTGGTATATAGAATAAGGCTCCCAGAATTCACTCTGAGAGCCTCGTTTCGTATTTATAGATATCAGAACGGATGCTGTATCTGACAGCCGCAGTGAGCCATTTTCGTTCGCCTGAGAGCATACCACCTGCACTATCAGAAAATTTGCTCCGAATTAACGTCCACCTTAACAGCAAACTTATTCTGAAAGTGCAGTTCCTCCACGATGAGAACAGCGGTGTTATCGGGAGTGTTCCTGAGTGAACCAACAAAGGTAATCGTACCGCCTTTGGAATAGAGAAAACTCACAGCACTTGCATTATCATCAAAAGCGAGGCAGGTGAAAGTATCGCTCTCGACATCCTCAACGCCTTTCTGCTTAGGCTGCTCAACGGCGATACTGAATTTGCAGTATTTAGGGTCATCTTTGGTAGTAACAGCAGGCTCGCTTAGAAGCCTGCCTGACATCATGATCTTATTCAACATAGTCTGCTCCTTTCAATCTTCGTCCGAACACTCGTTAAGCCCGTGTATAAGCTGAATGTATACGCACTCTGCTCGGTCGTGCTCCTCGCCGTCAGTGGACATCATCACTTCAAGGAAATACGCCTTTGCTTGTTCGTAGTCCGTCCAGACCTCACGCTTTCCGTTGCAGACGGTTGTAATCTTTCGTGTTCTCGGCATTGCCAATTCAGGTGTTTTCAACATAGCTGTGTACCTCCATAAGTTTTATCGTGAATCCATTATATCCGATAAAACTACCGGAGTCCAGCTCTGTGGAAGGATTGTAATAATTCTTGTGAAAAGCGCAGCAAAAAGTTGATTTTGTCCGGTACATTGCGCTGTGATGCTAATTGACTTTTTCGAGTATGTGTGCTATGATATTTGAAAAGAATTCTTGTAAATGCTAAATCAGCAGACATTTATGTATTGATTAGAAAGAATTATCGGAGGTTTTTATATGAGCAACACCGTTGATGTATATTTTTTATTTAAAATCATGCCAATTGAGTATATTGATAATTTTGCTAAAGGAAATTTCTATTTTTCGTGTTGTGGAAACTGGGTAGATATTGCTAAAAAAGGGTTTGGAAAAGGACAAGGAGATAAATATGAAGGTGTATTTGCCAAATATAAAAGGAAGAACAGTAGAAAGCCAGTGAAGTATTATAAGACACTTTTTAAAAAAGATTAAAAAACCGAACAAGAAGGAGATTATGTATTATTAAGAAGAATATCTTCCTTATATATTCCAGCAATTTGTTTTTATAGTTTGGATAATAATACATCAATAGAGTTTTTCCCTGAAAAAGAAAAGGCTCGAATCGAGGAAATCATAAACAATTGTGGAGATGCAGAAGAAATAACTGTTGATAAATTCCCGCTTGGAATATCTGATAAATATTTGTCGGAGTTTTCTATCGACTCAGATAAAATAGATGCTGTAACGATACAGCCTCGAAAAGTATTGAACGAATTTAAAAATAAAGGATTATTCTATCAAAAAGTTACTTATATTGATATGGATACCGAATTCGACATATTTAAAGATAAGCTATATGAAAAATACGGTTTTAACTTTAATGATGCTATTGATAAACATATTGAGATATTTTTCAAGGATAAAGCAAATTATTCACATCAATGTGAATTAAGAGCGATTATTCTTGATGAACGATTAAAAAGTATAAAACGAGGAAAAACAATACATCTCGATAATCTTTCAAGTATCAGCGTAAGTGGAAAAGACGGAGCACCAGTCAATGCAACCGGTAAAGATTTCATATGCTATACCAAAAACGCAAGAGATTTATTTGGCAAAGTAGTTCTGAAAAAGCTGAATTAAACCATCCTAATATTGAAAAGATATTATTTGGATATTGTTCTTTTTAGCTTTGTTTATAAAGATTCTTTCTCCTCCCACTCCTCGATGTTTCTGCTGATGTTTTTATTATAAACCCGTGCGGAAGTCACGTCAATCCACGCTCCGTAGAGTGGATTATTCGATGCATTTTTTCTGCTCAGATTCGGGGGATTGGGGGATTATCCCTCAGCAAGCAATGCGAGGCGTTGTCACGGGTTTCCGTGGGAACGAATTGCCGTGCTTGCTGAGGTTGAATTTTGTCCCTTGGGGGCATCTCTGTTTCCGAGCCATCAGGCTCGGTATTTTTGCTCACTTGTGGTTCAAGGGATAGCATCAGTTCTTGTAAAAATCTCGGTCGGGGTCATAGGGGCAGAGCTCCTGTCAAGCTATGTATCGCAGCCTTCAATTTTCAAAATTGTAATGCGGGGATACCGAGCTTGCTGGTATAGACTCAGCTCATGCGGAGGTGGCTTTCACATTTTTATTCGACAACGCCTTTTTCTCTTCATAATATCAAATCTTAGTAATGCACAGTTGACATTTCATATATAAGCTTGTATAATAAAGGAAATAGACAAGCTGATAGCCACCCATGATATTCTAAGGAGGTAGTTTATGGCAAATCATACCGAGAGAAAAGGAGTCCACCATTGTGGAGAAATAGCAGAAGAATATCAATGGATGTTTAGGGAGCAACCAGTAAATGATATTGGCATTGATGCGCATATGGAATTTACAGATCCATATGGTGCAGCAAAACAACTCCTTGCATTACAACTGGTTCGAGCTATTTTAAAGAAGAAAAAGACAACTGTATTGTTTTCAGAGATATTGATGAAAGACAATATAATTATTGGACAACAAATTCTTTGCCTTGTATTGTTGTTTTATATAATAATGACTCCGATAACAAAATTTGCATTTGGCAAAAGCTAACATCAGAAACGATCGAAAGAACTAAAGGCGGAGACGGAAAAGGCTTTTTTGTAAAAGTTCCATTAAATCAAGTCTTTTTGGATGACTCATCCAATCAACAGCTTCTTTCATTCTCTAATTTACCTGAACACATTACAAATTATAACTTTCTTTTGTCACAGAAGCAGTTCATGAGCATTATAAAAGATGGAGGCACAGTTAAGCTTCATTCAACAGAATGGGTTAATAAGTGTAGCGGAAGAGGAGAAACAGAATTAATCGTGGATGATGGAAATGAAGAAAAAACATATTCATATCCATATTGGTTTCCCTTTACTCCATATACTGAGGTGTTTCCTAAACTGTTTCCTTGGGCACACTTTTCGATTGACGAAGAGTTTTATGAAGAAGACGATTTAACTCTTTGGCGTGATCTTCACTGTTATTATGATAAGGAGATAGATGACTGGGTAGTTGTTGGAAAATCTTTTGAAGAATTTCGTAAAAGTTTACCTGCAATACGAGGTGTTGACCATTCTGGAGAAGTTGCAGAGTATATGCTAATACTTAGCCTAAATGATTTAGGAGAATCATTTTTAACTGTTGACGGCTATGTATCACAAATCCGACCTTATGCTGAAGCAAGACCAGAAGGAGATTAAAAATATGAAACATATAAAACTCAATGATTTTTCGGATATAAGAAACACAATAGGTGAATATATTCTTGATCCGACTGAAAAGTATGTAATAACTCTCGAAAATGAAATAGAATTCCAAATGGCAACATTAAGTGCATTTCAAGTAATGGGAACGCCTCCTGCTCTGAAAAATTACCATGCTTGGCTATATGAAAATGGATTTAATATTGAAACTCCTAATCCAACAAATGAAGCAGTTGCACCATACTATGGCGTTAAACCACTTTGGAAAACCAATTATTCACAAGGAATAGTTGTAATGGCAGAGAATGAAAGCGATTATTACATTGTCATGGAATGCAGCGGTAAAAATGTAGGCTATAAGCATATAATGGTTATTCTTACAATGGGTGGTTGTATGTAAGAATAAATACTAAAGCGCCTACACTTATGTAAATATTTGTTAGATGTTGAAGGTTAAAAGCAGTCTCACTTGAGGCTGCTTTTCATATTTCCAGTATAAATTGCACTGGGGAAAACTGAAATACAACCTAAAGTTCGTGCGCAATGCGGCTGGACAATAGGCTTCATTACGCGCTATAATATTCATAGTCGCAAAATACTCGGTCGGCTGAAAGGATGACATACCGACCTTGCGGCTGCGTAGAGGGTAAGAGAAAGAAAGCGATGCCCTCACCAATGCGTAGAGATATATAAGCAAAGGAAAGATCGCTATGAACAAAGAAAACAACGTGTCCGAGTACAAGATCGGACGAACAACTTACATCGTGAAGTTAGTATTCAACCCTGCTTCAAAGGAACGCCTTACGGATATTCTGCAAAGACTGATAGACCGTGAATGTGAAGAAATGCTCGGTGAATCCGGACAAGAACCTGAGAAGTAGGCTGTGTAATATTGGCATTTCGGCGCATTGCCATTGACGGTATATTGCGCTATAATGATAACATAGCTCGCTTTATCTGTCGGAAAGGAAGGTTAATATGACAGACAAGATAACAGCGTTGTATTGTCGTCTTTCGCAGGACGATATGTTACAGGGTGAGAGTAATAGTATCACCAATCAGAAGGCTATCCTCAAAAAGTATGCGGAGGATAACGGTTTCAGCAATCCCGTTTACTACGTTGATGACGGAGTTTCGGGAACGACATTTGAACGTGACGGCTTCAAGGCTATGATGTCTGACATCGAAGCAGGCAAAGTCGGAACGGTCATTACCAAAGACCTTTCAAGGCTTGGTCGTGACTATCTTAAAACAGGTGAATATATTGAGATCATATTCCCTGACTATGATGTCCGCTATATCGCTATCAATGATAACGTGGATACTCTCAAGAGCGAGAATGAGCTGATGGCTTTCAAGAACATTTTTAATGACTGGTACGCCAGGGATACATCGAAGAAGATTCGTGCTATATTCAAGGCAAAGGGTCAGTCGGGCAAACCGCTTTCTCTGCCTATTTACGGGTACAAGGCATCTCAGGAAGATAAGCACAAGTGGATCATTGATGATGAGCCTGCAGCGGTTGTCCGCAAAATATACAAGCTCTGCATCAGCGGCTACGGTCCGACTCAGATAGCTCGTAAGCTGACTGAGGAAGGTATCCCAAATCCGACGGCTTACGCTATATCGCAGGGAAGAAACCCAGCCAACAAGAATTCAAGGCTTGACCGCTGGTGTACTGAAACTGTCATTGACATTTTAGAGCACCCCGAATACATCGGTCATACGGTGAACTTCCGTACACGCCGCAAGTCCTACAAGAACAAGCGTAAGATTGAAAATCCGAAAGAAGACTGGCTCATCTTTGAGAATACCCACGAGCCTATCGTCACACAGCAGGAGTTTGATCTTGTTCAGGAGATGCGTAAGAATAAGCGCAGAAATCAGAAGCAGGAAACTGTAAATCCGTTTTCGGGCATCTGTTATTGTGCTGATTGTGGGAAGAAGCTGTATTTATGCCGTTCCAAGAGTCTCAGCGAAGAACAGGAACATCTGAAATGCTCTACGCACTCAGCAGATAAGAATAGCTCTTCTTCACATTATATCAGGACTGTGGTGCTAAAGGAGTTGGTTTTGAATGCTCTGAACAAGCTCCTTGATAATGTCAAAGACAATGAAGCTGAGTTTGTGCAGACAGCCATGGACAACTCTGCATCAAAGCATTCCTCTGATGTATTTAAGGCAAAGAAAGCTCTTAATCAAGCTGAAAAGCGTATCACTGAACTTGACAGGCTGTTTGTAAGGCTCTATGAGGACAATATTTCGGGTAAGATCTCTGACGAGCGTTTTGCTGTACTGTCCGCAGGATATGAGGACGAGCAGAAGAAGCTGAAAGCGAAAGCATCAGAACTTACTGCTTTTATTGAAACAGCAGAGCAGAAATGTGCTGATGTGAACTCATTTATAAAGGTAGTGCAGAAGTATGAGCATATCACGGAGCTTACTCCCGAGATCATGCATGAACTTATCGAGAAGATAGTTGTTTACGCTCCTGAAAAGAGCGATGGGCATCGTACTCAGCAGATAGAGATACACTTCCGCTTTGATGTTGCTGTCGCTACGGCAATAGCTGACAGCAGGGAATACGAAAAAAAGAAAAAGGCTGCGTAACTGCGATGTTACGCAACCTTATCTTCAAATCACATAAACTGCTTTATGTGCGCCGCCCTAAACGGAGGATGTCAATTTTATATCAGTTTACTGGTGAGCGTTCGCAAGGAATCTTGCTATAGCCGCTGCATCACGAACGTTAACCTGACCGTCGCCATTGAAATCGGCTGTAAGAGGAACTTCATCACCCTGTCCACCTGCAAGCATTCTTGCTATATATGCTGCATCACGAACATCAAGTTTTCCGTCACCGTTTGCATCACCTATAGTAGTTTCAGAAGTTCCAGTTCCCTCGACAGTCACGCTGCACGAAAGAATTCCGTTGCCGTAAACAGCATACACCGTTGTACTGCCCTCGCCGACAGCCTCAACATAACCGTTTTCATCAACCAATGCAATTTTCGGGTCACTGTACACCCACTGGACAGTTCCCTCATATCCGAAAATTTTCAGAAGGATTCTGTCCCCGACAGACATATCAAGACTTGTTCTGGAAAGACGGATATCTCCCCCCGGAGTTGTCTGTGTAGTCGAAACAGTTGTTCCGTTTACAGAAACAGAAGATGTCGCAGAAGATGTTGTTTGTGATGTTGCTAATGTCAGATCACATATAAGATAAGTAGTTATTGTCTCTGTAGTTGTTGCAGAAGTGCTTGTTGATGCTGATGTTGTGTCTGATGATGTTACAGTGCTTGATACAGTGCTAATAATCGGAATCGTAACCGTTACAACTGTTCCTGTGCTTTGTGATTTTGAAACAGATGTAGAGGTAATCATGACTCTTGGTATAGAAGTTGCCGTTGTTGTTGCACGTGTTATTATTATAAATGACGTTTCGGTTGTTGTAGTTGTCACAGGTGGCTGTGATTCAGTTTCCGTTACATCAGTTGTAACGGTTGTGTACGTTGTTGTAATATCTGTAGTAACTGCTGCTGTTGTAAATTCCGGTTCATCAAGCGATACGAAATTATATCCGTATTTTTCCGCATAAGTCTGTGCGGTTGAACCGGTATAGCCGTAAATTGTACCGCTGAAGCTATATTCTTCCATATCTGTATCATATGAATTTGAAATTGTATATCCACCGCCATATATACGGCATTTAGGATTATTTATCACAACACTCTGAAGACTTGTACATCCAGCAAGCATATAGCTTCCTATATACTGCACATTAGCCGGTATGCTTATACTTGTAAGGCTTGTGCAGTTACGGAATACATCATCTGTTATAAACAATGCATTTCCTATTTCTGCTTCTTCAAGATTGCTGCAATTTGCAAATGCTCCTGCGTATATACGCTCCATAGTATCAGGTATCACAACTTTTGTAATTCCGTCACAGCCATTGAATGCATCGATTTGTATCCTCTTTACGGGATATCCGCCGAGCGTTTCAGGAATTTCGAGAATTCCCTCAGGCTGTGTAACGTACCCGATAATTTCGGTATAGCCATCGACACATTCCGTACGGAATCTAAAATTGCGGTATGTGTATGTAATCTCTGGCATTGAAGTGGTCACATCTGTGGTCGTCACAACTGTTGTGGTTGTAGTTGTAGTTGTAGTTGTGGTTACAATTGCAGAAGAAGTTGTTGTAACTTCCGGTTCGTCCAGTGCCTTGAAAGTATATGATGATTTATTCGCTGTATATTTCTGTGCGGTTGAACCGGTATAGCCATATATCGTACCGTAAAAATAATAATCTAAATCTGTTCCTACGTCGTTGTACCGTTTATTTGAAATCGTACTTCTTTCACCAGATATATAACAATCCGGATTATTTATCGTAATGCTTTTCAGGTTACTGCATTCTCCAAACGCTCCCGTTCTTATGTACTTAACGCTCTCCGGTATATTAACATCTGTAAGACCTGAGCATTTATAAAACGCATAACGGTCTATTTTAGTTACACCATCTGATATATTCAGACTGGTAAGACCCGAACAGTTGTAAAATGCATCCTGATATATTGTGCTTACGCTGTCAGGTATAACTACTTCTGTAATATTTTTACAGTAAGAAAAAGCACTTTGTCCTATACTTTTAACAGGATACTCATAACCATCATAATCAACAGTAATAGAGTCAGGAATTACAACTGTTCCCTCGGCAGATGAATCACAGTCAATAACTTCAACATAATTCCAAGCGTTGTCTTTGCCATACGTCAGGTCGCCATATTTATATGTCGGCGTTGTAGCCGGTGTAGTAATCCATGCTGAAGTTGTTGTGGCTTTTGTCGTGGTAGTGGTAGTTGTCGTTGTTGTTGTTTCGGTATAACTCGTATGGCTCTCCGATGTAGACGTAGTTGTCTTTACTGTGTTAAGCGTTGTAGCCCATGTGGTTGTATTTGCTGTAACAGCCGTTGTTGTCTGCACAGGGTTTGTCGGCTTGATGAAAAGCTGTACCCAGTAATACCCGTATTCCGAATCAGGAGCGTAAACAACACCTACGCCTATTTCGGTATAGGTCGCATTCATGAGATTATTATAGTGTCCCGATGAATTAACCCACTGATTCATTGTTGCGTCCGCTGTGGAATTTCCTGCCGCAATATTCTCCGCACAGGCATAGTAACCAATATTGTAATCTTTCAGAACCGTAAAGCATGACGTATTATCAGGTCTTGTGTGACTGAACTGTTCTGTTATCTCCTCTGCCCTGAGCATAGCGGCATCTGTAAGCGTTTCGTTGAGTGTTACCGGTGCTACACCGTCTTTTGCCCTTTCCTCGTTTACCAGTTCCACGATACGCTCGATTTTATCACGATATTCGCTCGATGAAGCAACCGCTTCTGCCTTTATCTCAGGATAAGCAAATGGAACAGCCGCACTGCCGAATACAAGTGTTAATGCACACGCCGCTGAAACCGCCGTACTGAGAATCCGCTTAAAAATACCCATAAAATTTCCTCCCGTTTATTATTTTATAATTTTATTTTATCATCTAATTTAATTCCTGTCAATAAACAAGGTTATAATTCAGTTATTTCTGCAAATTTTGATAAATCTTCTTGCATATTCCTTTATTTTGGGTTATAATAAGAGATAGTTTTAATAAAATTCTGATTAGATTTATGGAGATTTGATATGAAAGATGGTTTTGTAAAAACTGTATGTGCTTCTCCTTCACTTAAAGTGGCTGACTGCGAATATAATGCTCAGCAGATTATTGAAATGACAGATAAAGCGTATGCTGAAGGTGCTGTAATATGTGCGTTTCCGGAGCTCTCTCTGACGGGATATACCTGCGGCGATCTCTTTTTTCAGACTGCCCTTCTGGAGAGTGCTCTGACGGCACTTGAAAGAATCATAAAGCATACTGCGGACTATAACATGGTAAACGTTGTCGGTCTGCCATACTGTCATGAAGGAAAGATATATAACTGTGCAGCGGTCATTAACAAAGGGAAACTGCTCGGTCTTGTAACCAAAAAGAATATCCCGAATTACTCGGAATTCTATGAAGCAAGGCATTTTACTCCGGGAATGAAAATCTCACAGGCAAAAATTTTTGGTTATGATGTCCCGATCGGCACAAATATGGTGTTCAGCTGTGAGGAAATGCCTGAATTTACTTTCGGTGCTGAAATATGTGAAGACTTATGGGTTGCCGATTCTCCTTCGGTAATGCTCGCAAAGGAAGGGGCCAACCTTATCGTCAATCTTTCTGCAAGCAACGAAGTCATCGGAAAAGCCGATTACAGACGCACTATTGTAAAGGCACAGTCAGGAAGTCTTTTATGCACATATATGTATGCAAATGCCGGTACTGATGAATCCACAACTGATATGGTTTATTCCGGACACAGTATCATTTCTGAAAACGGTGCAATATCTGCCGAATCTGAAAGATTTGAAAATTCAATGATTTATTTTGACGCTGACCTGCAAAAAATCGAATCTGAAAGAAGACGCTCGAACACATTCCAGAAATCAACTCTTATGCAGAATGAAAAGTACACAAAAGTAAACTTTTCCATCACTTTGCATGACATTAATATACAAAACGATATTTCCCCTACACCTTTTGTACCGGGAAATAATACAGTAATCGATGAACGCTGTAAGGAAATATCCTCTCTCCAGATGTTCGGACTTATCAAAAGGCTGAAACATACCGGCTGTAAAACAGCAGTTATCGGTCTTTCGGGCGGACTTGACTCAACCCTTGCTCTTATTGTTACAGTAAATGCATTCCGGAAACTGGGTCTTGATACAAAGGGAATTATTGCTGTTACCATGCCTTGTTTCGGAACAACCAACCGCACCTACACTAATGCCTGCCGTCTGGCTGAAAATTACAACACAACTCTTATGGAAGTCAATATAAGGAAAAGTGTATTACAGCATTTTGAAGATATCGGTCAGAGTGAAGATGTGCATGACGTAACCTATGAAAATTCACAGGCAAGAGAAAGAACGCAGGTTCTTATGGATATTGCCAACAAAAAAGGGGGACTTGTAATCGGAACAGGTGACCTTTCCGAACTTGCCCTGGGCTGGGCAACATACAACGGCGACCATATGTCCATGTATGCGGTAAATGCATCTGTCCCGAAAACGCTTGTCAAGTATCTTGTAAGGTATGAGGCAGGTTGTTCTGAAGATAAGCTTAAAGCTGTTCTGGAGGATATTCTTGATACACCTGTTAGTCCTGAGCTTCTTCCGCCGGACGAAAACGGAACTATCTCACAGAAAACCGAAGACCTTGTAGGTCCTTATGAACTGCATGACTTCTTCCTTTACTATATGCTGAGATTCGGATTTTCGCCTTCCAAAATTTACAGAATTGCAAATATTGCATTTAAAGATATGTATGATAGTGAAACTATACTGAAATGGGAAAAGATTTTTTACAGGCGCTTCTTTGCACAGCAGTTCAAGCGTTCATGCCTTCCGGACGGACCGAAGGTCGGAACAGTTACACTTTCACCGAGAAGTGATTTCAGAATGCCGAGTGATGCATCTGCAAACATATGGCTCTCACAGCTCGAAAAAATAAAATGATGCGGCCTTTCCGCATTATACATAAATGGAGGAAAAACAAATGAATTACAAAGAAAGCTTTATTAAATTTATGGTCGAAAGCGGTGTTCTGACTTTTGGTGAATTCACTCTCAAGAGCGGCAGAAAAGCTCCGTATTTTGTAAATACGGGAAATTACAACACCGGTGCACAGCTTGCACGTCTCGGAGAATATTATGCACAGTGCATTCAGGAAAATAACGTAAAAGCTGATACACTGTTCGGTCCTGCATACAAGGGAATTCCTCTCGCAACAGCGTGCAGTATTGCTTTGTACAATAAGTACGGCGTTGAGGTAAACTATGCATTCGACCGCAAGGAAGCAAAAGACCATGGTGAAGGCGGAATTATCGTAGGAAAGAAATTCACTGACGGTGAAAAGGTTGCCATTATCGAGGATGTTATCACAGCAGGAACAGCTATAAGAACTGTTCTTCCGATACTCAAGGAACAGGCTGATGTTGATATTACTGCTCTTATTATCTCCGTTGACAGAATGGAAAAGGGCAAGGGCGAACTTTCAGCTGTTCAGGAAGTAAAGCGTGATTTCGGAATAAATGTTTACTCTATCGTAACTATGGAAGATATCATTGAAGCTATCAAAAATGATGTAATACCGGGAAAAGAATATCTGGACAAGATGATTGAGTACAGAAGTGTTTACGGCATCTGATAATAAATACATCCACATAACAATTGAGACGAGCATTCACGCCCGTCTCATTTTGTATAAATGAGTTCCGAATAAAAAGGTAAAGGTGAAATAAAGTGCAGGTAAATTCGGCTTATCTTAATAATCATATTCCCGAAATTATAGATAATGAAAAACCGCTTGTTGTTACAAGCTGTGGCAATTACCGTATGAAAACAAGAGATGTTTTTGAAACCAGACGTGACAAGGGCAGAAAAGACTATCAGCTTCTTTACATTGCGTCTGGCAAATCCCACTTCTTCATTGACGGAAAAGAACATATCGTGACAGCCGGACATATGGTCATTTTCCATCCCGATGAACCGCAGCATTACAAATACTATAAGGAAGACCGTACTTCTGTATACTGGGTACACTTTACAGGTTCTCAAGTTGAAACAATCCTGGAACACTATAATATTATCAGAGGTGAAAAGATTATTTACAGCGGAACTTCTCCCGATTTTCAGTGGCTGTTCGGACAGATTATACAGGAGCTTCAGCTGTGCCGTAAGCAATATGACGAGATGCTGACACTGCTTTTGCGTAATATTTTTATCCTGATAAGACGCAGTCTGGAAATTAATAAAAAATTCACTGATACAATGGAAAAGGAAGTTTCGTATGCTATTTATTATTTCAGGGATAACTTTAACAAGGAAATCAATGTTGATGAGTATGCACAGTCGCTGAATATCAGTGTAAGCTGGTTTATCCGCTGCTTCAGGCAGATTACGGGAATGACCCCTTTGCAGTATGTAATCAATCTTCGTATTTCCAATGCACAGATGCTCCTAGAAACTTCGGATTACACTATTTCCCAGATTGCTGAAAGTGTGGGATATGAAAATGCGCTTTATTTCAGCAGACTTTTTCATAAGCAGACGGGTATTTCACCAAAGGAATACAGGAAAAAATCTAAACAATAATTCAGACAAAAGCACAGGGGTTAAACACTCCGGTGCTTGTTTTTTTGTGATTTTAAATGTAATTTTTAATTATTTCACTTCAAATTATTATAGTAAAATACCGCCAGCTGAGTTCTGTCACGAAGTCCGAGTTTTTCAAGGATCGTACTCAGATAGTTCCTCACTGTCCCCTCACTCAGATAAAGCTCGGACGCAATTTCCCTGTTGCTGAGTCCGTCAGCAACGAGTTCAATAATATCGCTTTCCTTTCTGCTTATGTCATATCTGCTTAAATCAAATTCAGCTGTATTGCTTTTCCGCATAAGTTCAGGAAGTCTGCTGATTATACTGTCGCCGAAAACACTCTGTCCGTTCATGATTGTTTCAAGTGCCGGTGCAATCCCCTGAAAATCCTGTTTCAGGATATATCCCTTTGCACCTGTTTTCAGTGCCTTAACTATGTATTCATCATCGGAAAATGTTGTAAGATACAGAATCTTTGCGTCGCTGTCATTCCTGAGAATTATTTCACCTGCTTCAAGTCCCGTCATGCCGTCCATGCGGATATCCATAAGAAGAACATCGGGTTTATACTGTTCATACAGAGCTACAGCTTCACTTCCGCTATTTCCAAGGGCGGCAACACTGATATTTCCCGCTGCTTCAATGATTGTTTTAAGCGACATTGCAACAATATTGTCATCATCAACTATTACTATTTTCATATTTTACCTCATTTGTTTTTTTCAGTGATACAAAAATGTGAAAGCCGTTTCTTCCTGAACTTATCTCAATAAATCCACCGAGATTTCTTACTCTTTCACGCATATTTGAAAGTCCTATCCCGTTCTCACTGAACGTTTCGCTGCATATTCCGTTATCCCCTATCATCAGCTGATAGAATGCCGGATGTTCACGCACTACAATATTTACACTATCCGCATTGCTGTGCTTTATTATATTTGAAACGCCTTCTTTTACTATACCAGCCATGCAGAATTTTATACTGTTCAGAATATTTCCGTTAACATCATATTCTGTATACACGGTTATATTATTTTCAGTCAGCGGTTTTACTGACTCTGATATAACCTGTTTCAGATCTATTGAATCATCATGCAGATCGTGAACGCTGCTGCGTATTTCAGTCATTGCATTATTCAGCGTTTCACTAAGGCTTTCCAGATTTTCCTTACGCACATTTTCATCTTTTATAAGCTGTACAGCACCAAGCTGAAGAATCGAACGTGAAAGCAGATGTCCGACATTGTCATGTATCTCTCTTGCAATACGGTTACGTTCACTGAGTGTAGCAAGATGAATTTCATAGTCCTGATTTTCACGCAGACGCTTATTGCTGTCAGCGAGTATCATATTCAACTCAGCTGAGGTATCCCTTGTTTTAATAAGATTCTGCTCCGCATATTCAAGCGATGCTGTTCTTTTCTGCAAAACGGCTGACATTACTGTACAGCCTGAAAGCAGCAACACCTGCCATACTGCAAAACTATCCGCATTGAAAAGAAATACGAGTCCGTAAGCAGCGCATAATTTATAGCGTTTATCTGACAGAATATCATACATAACCATTGGAAAAAAGCTGAAAAAATGCGGATTTGCAATACACAGCAAAAGATAAAATATTTCAGCCGACAGTGATATGAATTTATTATTTGTATACTGGCTAATACATGAAACAGCCATTGCCGACAGGAGTGAAAGGACAGGAATGTAATTTTCTCCGGAATCAGTAAAAAATATGAAACAGCATATAATTACCGATAATTTATCAATAATCTTTCTCATTAAGCACCACCATATTTCATCCTATATATTGTATCATACTTTTTTCGCTTTGTCCAATAAAAAAAGAGCGGATAACTCCGCTCATTCAGATACTTCTGGAACTTTTCTTTGTTCTCGCAATAAGCAGTGTAATACAGAACAGCACAACTGAAAATGCAAGCTCTATTCCTATACATATCATATATTTCCTCATACCAAAGATTTCGCCCCCTATTCCGGCAATCATGTTGTTTGCTTTTATATACCAGTACGCAGGAAGGAATTTTCCGATATTTAAAACTGTTTCGCTCAGAACACTCTGAGGTACAAACACTCCGCACAGAAAACTCATACCAAGGCTTACTACATTTGCAATCATATCAATGACTTTGCCGCCAGGTGATATTACCGAAATCAGAATTGCAAGCATAGTTGTAAAAATCAAATAAACAAAACCGTTAAGCATTGCAAACAGTCCTTTTGAATTCAGCATCTGCGAACGATAAAGGAAAAGTGCAACAACTGTCAGAAGAAGATATAATCCGACTGCGAAAATAACTGTTCCGAGGACAATCTGAGCCATACGGCTTACTTCTGACAGGCATGAACAGCTTGTGCGGTTTCGTATGTCCTTTCGTGTAATTACAAGAAGTACCGGACACAATCCGGAAATCATAATGGCAAGGAGAATATATGCCAGGTACTGATAGTAAAACATGATGTTATCCCCGAATTCGACATTGCTGTTTTCAGAAAAGTTCAGCTTTTCGACCTTTATTTCCTTTTCAGCAAGTTCCGCTGTTTTTGCTGTAGCCTCATTTATCTCCATTCCTCCGGCAGTGCAGGCTGTTATCATTTTTACATAACGGTTTATCTGACTGTCAAACAGTTCGGCGGAATAACTCCCCGGAACACGGTAATCACTGAAAAGTCCGGTAGTTTCACCATTTGCAATTTTTTCAGAATATCCCTTATTAACAGTAAGAATGATATCGGCACGGCGATAAAATACAGCGTCCATAATTGAATCCTTATTATTTCTTACTTTAACGATTTCATTATTATTACCAATATAATCCGCCAACGCACGGCTTGCATCTGTATCATCAAGGTCTGTTATACTTACGCTCAGCTTTGTGTCACTGAATCCGCTTTTATCAGACGAACTTGCAGTCATGGCAATTCCGATTATTATGAATATTATAATATATATCGCGGAAATATGCAGACGCTTTTTCATTACTTTTATGAATGTTTTAAATACATGCATATTTTTTCCTCCTTGTAAGCAGAAAACCGCCTGTCGTGAATACAGCTGACATAATAAGAAGTGTTATCAGTTTTTCAATGTAGCGTGAATAGTTATCATAAATGGCAAGACAATAGAACATATCCGAAATTACCGCTGCCGGATTGATTTTGTTGATAACAGGGCAATGCTGGTCAATTATAGCTTTCATATTGCCGACCATAAGTCCGCTGAAGAAACAGCATACCATTGAAAAAGCCAAGGATAGTCCAAGTTTTACACCATCGGACATTCTTCCCGCTGAGCCTATGAAAAATCCCAATGAAACACCAGTCACAGAACCCGCCACACCCGAAAGATATATCAGCGGAATTTTATTACCCATCTCTATTTTCAGAATAAACAGAATGTAGGTGATGCTGACAAATACACATATGATATGCATACATACAGTAGCGAAAAGACTTGCGGTAATAACTGTAAGCTTATGAGCCGGAGCAACACACTTTCTCATACCTATTGCAGAAAGGTTGGCTTCATTTGAAACTGCCACAAACAAACCAGCCATTGTTCCGAACAATGCAGTCATTGCAATAAGATTCTGAAAGTATTGCACATACTCGTCCATATTTCCGCCGGACAGTTCTCTGGTTTCAACAGAGTTCACATCAGCTGAAAGTGCGGCTGTAACCTCTGGAAGTTTCTCAGGATTATTAACTGCTGTATCATAAATTATTTCCCTCTGAATCTCATACTGTTCCAGAAAAGATTTTATTATAGTTTGCTCAAGTCCTTCGCCTGAAACCGCAAGTGAAATCTCATCATCAACACAGATAATTCCTTTTATATCTTCATTTTCAAGCAGTTTTTCAGCTTCATTCATATTCGTATACTGCACTTTGAAAAGCGGTGTATCACCCTCTGAAACAGAGTCAATCACCTCACGAAATACGCTGTCCTCTTTCACCTCTGCAACAGCAACAGGGATTTCAGTAAAAATTTCTTCCTTATAAAGCTTGCTGAACGCAAGATTGAAAAATGTTCCCAGTATAATCGGAAAGCACATCATCCAGAAAATAACTTCTTTCTGCTTAGCAACGTTTAAAAATTCATATCTGAATATATGCCAGAACATCATTTTCCCTCCCTGTCACGAAGTTCCTTGCCCGTAATTTCAAGGAATACATCATTAAGCGTAGGCAGTTCGGAATAAACTCTGCCGAAAGGAATTTCATTTTCCGAAAGAATACCCAGAACTTTGACAAGATTATGTCTTCCGCCGCTGCACTTTATTACAAGTTTGCCATCTTTAAAATATGTTTCATAGACGTGTTCCAAAGCATCTATCTTATTTTTAATCTCCTGATCAGGCGAAAAGATTTCAATGCTGATTGTCTCAGTATTGCGTATCATCTTTTTCAGTTCGTCTTTTGTTCCTATTGCCACATTTTTGCCCTTGTCTATGATTGCAATACGGGTACATATCTGTTCAACTTCCTCCATGTAGTGAGAAGTATAGATAATTGTACTGCCATGGCGGTTCAGCTCCTGTATTCCCTCAAGAATCCTGTTTCTGCTCTGCGGATCAACAGCAACAGTAGGTTCGTCAAGAATTATAAGCTTAGGCTTGTGTGCAATTCCACAGGCTATATTCAAACGACGCAGAAGTCCCCCGGACAGTTTTTTCGGATAGAACTTTACAAAGTCCTCAAGTCCTACAAACTCAATCGCCTCATTGACATATTTTTTTCGTGCTGCCTTGTCTTTTATGTAGAGTCCGCAGAAATATTCGATATTTTCACGAACAGTAAGTTCATCAAAAACAGCCACATTCTGCATGATAACACCAATCTGACTTTTTACCCTGTAATTATCCGGAGTCATTTTTTCTCCGAAAATTTCAATAGTTCCCTTGTCAAATGTAAGCAGTGACAGCAGACAGTTTATCGCTGTGGTTTTGCCAGAACCGTTCGGTCCCAGAAGTCCGAAAACTTCTCCTTCTTTAATATCAATACTGAAATGGTCAAGCGCTACAAGGTCTTTATAACGCTTAACCAGATTTTCAATTTTTACAACAGTTTCAGTCATAACATTTTCCTCCATATACTGTATAGTTAAATTATATATTATTTTCACAAAATCAGCAAGTGAAAAAAGTCAGTATCCTATATGACATTTGTCATGTTTTAACAATTGCAGAAATTTAATAGCAGATGATATCTGTACTTTTCCTTCGGTTTAAGCTTCCTTGCATGACACTGTAAAATATGATATAATATTTTAAACTCATGATAAAAATTTTGCATACGGAAAATATATTAAGGAGATTCAGATGAGCAAAATATTAATTGCAGAAGATGATAATTCAATAAAAACCGAACTCGGTGAACTGCTTAAAAATGCTGGTTATGAAACAGAATGTATTGAAGATTTCAGTAAATCATCTGAGCAGATAGCAGTCTCAGATGCAGATTTAATCCTGCTTGATATAAACCTTCCATACATAAACGGCGAACAGTTACTTCAGGAAATCCGCCGCAAATCTGACAAACCTGTTATAATGGTTACAAGCCGTACTACTGAAATTGATGAGGTGATATCAATGAGTTATGGTGCTGATGACTATATTACAAAGCCATATAACCCAACCATTCTGCTTTTAAGAATATCTGCTGTACTAAAACGATTTTCAAAGGAAAAAGTGAGCAATACATATCATAATTTAAAGCTTAATACCGCAAAAGGCTGTCTGAGCAATGAAAAAATTGAAATAACCCTTACCAAAAACGAAATGATTATTTTTCAGCTTCTTCTTGATAAACAAGGTGAAATTGTTACCCGTGATGAACTTATGACAGCACTCTGGGATAACAATGAATTCATCAATGATAATGCACTTACCGTAAATATAAGCCGGTTGCGTGGAAAGCTTTCGGAAATCGGTTTTGGTGACGCAATTGAAACACGCAAAAAACAAGGGTATATACTGATATGAAATTTACGGATTATATAAAAGATAATACAGTAGGAATACTTATCACAATTATTACTTATTTCATGATTCTGTTTTTCATGTACAGCTTCAGGTTTTCCAATGATATGGTTCTTATACTGAGCATAATATTTTTCACAGGCTTTTTAAGCAAAATTCTGTGGGATTATTTCAGGAAAAAGAAATTTTATGATTCACTTTCAGATAGTATCAATCGGCTTGATAAAAAGTATCTCATTTCTGAAATTATTGAAAACCCGGATTTTCTTGAGGGAAAAATAATTCATGATGCTTTGTATGAATGCGGAAAGTCCATGAGCGAAAATATTGATATATACCGCAGAAATACAGAAGAATTGCAGGAATATATAGAACTCTGGGTGCATGAAATAAAGCTTCCGGTATCAAGTCTGCTTCTCATGAGCCACAATAATGAAAACAGCGAAAAATATGGTAAGGAACTTCGGCGGATTGACAGCTATATTGAGAACGTTCTGTATTATTCAAGAATTGAAAGTACAGGAAAGGATTACATTATAAAGCCTGTTCAGATTGGAAAAGTTTTCAGAAATGCCGCTTTAAAAAACCGCAGTGAACTTCTCAGCATGAATATTTCCATAAACACAGACGGACTTGATAAAACTGTTACAACAGATGAAAAATGGCTTGAATTCATATTTGGTCAGCTTATAAGTAACAGTATGAAGTATATGTCGGACTTACGTGATTCAGAAATAAAAGTATACACAGAAGAAAAAACGGACTGCGTTATTCTGCATTTTTACGATAACGGAATTGGAATTTCCGCATCAGATCTACCTTATATTTTTGATAAATCATATACGGGCGAAAACGGAAGAACCCATTCACGTTCAACAGGAATGGGATTATATATCGTAAAAAGCCTATGCACAAAACTCGGACATAAAATCACTGCTGAATCACTCAGGGGAGAATTTACTGATATAATTATAACATTCGGGAAAAATGACCATGTCAGACCGGAATAATTGAATGCACCTCATAAGGGTGCATTTTTAATGTTACAAAATTGTAAGGTTGCGTAATATTGAAATAAGGACAAAAGCAAAAAGATAAGTTATAATTATATCATCAAATAAACAAAGGGGTAATAATATGGAACTTCTTAAAATCGAACGCATAGAAAAATATTACGGAAACAAGTCCAGCCTTACAAAGGCGATTGACGGAATATCATTCCATGTTGACAAAGGCGAATTTGTTGCCATTATGGGTGCGTCAGGAAGCGGAAAAACAACTCTGCTGAACTGCATTTCCACAATTGACAGAGTAACTTCAGGTCATATCTATCTTGAAGATACTGATATTACAAAACTTAAAAGCAAAGAACTTAATAAATTCAGACGTGAAAAGCTTGGTTTTATTTTTCAGGACTTCAATCTTCTTGACACGCTGACAGCATATGAAAATATTGCTCTTGCACTTTCAATTCAGAAATATCCTTCACATGAAATTGAAAAAGCTGTAAATACTGTTGCAAAACAGCTTGAAATTACTGATATTCTTAAAAAATATCCATATCAGATGTCAGGCGGACAGAAACAGCGAGTTGCATCTGCAAGAGCAATTATCACATCTCCGAAGCTTATTCTGGCTGATGAGCCGACAGGTGCACTCGATTCCAAAGCCGCCAGACTTCTGCTTGAAAGATTCCGTTTTCTTAACAGTAACAATGAAGCAACAATTATGATGGTAACGCATGATTCATTCACCGCAAGCTATGCTTCAAGAGTTATCTTTATCAAGGACGGACAGATTTTTAATGAAATCAGCCGTGGAAACGACTCAAGAAAACAGTTCTTTGACAGAATAATTGATATTATAACACTTCTCGGAGGTGACATGAGTGATGCTCTTTAAATTATCATTAAGCAATCTCAGAAAAAGCATACAGGATTATGCAGTATATTTTTTCACTCTCGTAATCGGTGTTGCAGTATTTTATGTATTCAATTCAATAGAAACGCAGACAGCTTTTCTTGAAATATCCACGATTACAAAAGAAATAATAACTCTGCTTTTATCAATGCTTTCAGGTGTCAGCGTTTTTGTATCAGTTGTTCTGGGACTTCTGATAGTATATGCAAGCCGTTTCATGATGAAGCGAAGGAACAGGGAATTTGCTCTTTACCTTATGCTTGGAATGGGCAAAGGAAAAATATCTGCTATTATTTTCATTGAAACATTTATTATCGGGCTTATCTCACTTGCTGCCGGACTTGTTGTCGGAATCATAGCTTCTCAGTTTATGAGTACATTCGCCGCTAATCTTTTTGAAGCAAATATGAGCCAGTATCATTTCGCAGTATCAGGAAAGGCAATCCTTAAAACCATTGCATATTTTGGAATCATGTACATTGCTGAAATGCTTTTCAATGGAATTATAGTTAGTAAATGCAGGCTTATTGACCTTATGCAGTCAGGGAAAAAATCAGAAAAACTGAAACTTAAAAATCCTGTTTTATGTGTACTGATTTTCCTGGCATCATCTTTGGCGCTTGCCTATGCCTATTACAGAGTATGTTTCAATACAGCACAGCTCTACGAAAAAGATATGATTATTATGATATGCATAGGTTCAGTTTCAACATTCTTTATTTTCTGGTCAGTTTCGGGAATGCTGCTAAGAATTATAATGTCAGTTAAAAAAGTATATTACAGGGGTCTTAACAGCTTCACATTCCGTCAGCTGAGCAGTAAAGTCAATACAATGGTAATGTCGATGACAATTATTTGCCTTATGCTTTTTGTAACTATATGCACCCTCTCCTCTGCTTTCTCAATGAGAAATTCACTGAACAGAAATATCAATGAATACTGTCCGGCAGATTTTCAGATGAAATACAGCAGTCAGTCAGAAGATTATATCAACCGTCTTAATAATGAAAATCAGTTTGAATCATATTTTTCCGATTATGTAACTTTCAGCCAGTATGAAGATAAAAATGCAACCATAGGTGCATTTCTTGGGGATACACTTGATGATGTTCTGAAAGAATATCCGTCTCTTGCCGTAGATTCAGTATTTCCTGTCTACAGAATAAGCGATTACAATACTCTTATGAAACTATATGGATACAACACCATTTCTTTGAGTGAAAACAAATATGTACTGGTTTCAAACTTTTCCGGAAGCTCAGCTTTTTATAATAATATACTGAAAGAAAATATACCGCTGAATATAAACGGGCATAAACTCGAACCGATGTATCAAAAGTGTCAGAACGGTTTTGTCGATATTTCAACCCAGCCTATGAATGACGGAATAATAATTGTTCCTGATGATGCTGTTATCGGTGCGGCTGAGTCTTCAGAATACTTTACCGGAAACTATGATGCAAAAACAAAAACAAAAAAAGTAAAGATAGAACAAAAGTTAATTTCTGATATAAAAAATATTACAGATAATATTGAAAATGAGTCTGAATTTTCATATAAAACAAAGCTCGAAAGAGCAGAAGCTGCAACAGGACTTGGCGGAGTTGTAATATTTCTTGGACTTTACATCGGTCTGATTTTCCTGATTTCAAGCGGAGTAATACTCGCTTTGCGTTCCCTTTCAGACGCTGTGGACAGTACATCAAGATATACCATGCTCCGTAAAATCGGTGCACCGGAAAAGGATATTTCAAAATCACTTTTTAGGCAGACTGCATTATTTTTCGCCATTCCTCTGATACTTGCATATATTCATTCAATATTCGGCATAAAATTTGCAATGAACTATGTTTTGCAGATTTTCGGAATAGATGGTATGGCAAAATCCGTTACCGGTTCGGGTATAATTATATTGTTGATTTATGGTGGATATTTCCTTATTACTTATCTTTGCAGTAAATCAATTGTGAAAAATAAATGTTAAAGCAAAAAATGAGATGGACATTATGTCCATCTCATTTTTATTTCATCACTTGCTTTTATTTTTTCGTGCCAGAAATCTTGCAATCGCCGCAGCATCTCTTACGTCGACTTTACCATCACCATTGAAGTCCGCCGTCATTGGAAGTTTCTTTCCCTGACCGGTTGCAAGCATTCTTGCTATATATGCACAGTCACGGACATCGAGCTTACCGTCACCATTCGGGTCTTTATCTTCGATGCTGACAGATGTTGTAACCGTTGTTTCCACTGGTGTTACAGAAGTATCAGTCGGTGTTGATGAAGATGATGTTGTGGTTGTATCCGTATCGTCTGTTGTTACCGATACCAACGTAGTTGAAACTGTTGTAGAAGTTGATCCACCTGTAGTAGTTACACTCGTTGTAGTGGTACTTGGGTCTGCATATGCAACATTGTAATCCTCAGAATATTCCTTGACTGTCTGGCTCGTACCATACATTATAAAGTTTGCTATCGGGGCAAGGTCTCCGGAAACATTAGCAGGATTATAACCGTATCCTATTGCCTGAGCACCTATTACAGTTACATTATCAGGAACAGTAATACTCAATGCCGGATTTACTGCAAATGCTCTGGAACCGAGTTTTTCAACGCCCTTACCTATCGTGATATCCATAAGGTCATTATAAGCAAAAGCACCACTGAGTATTGTTTTAACGCTGTCAGGTATTACAATTTTTGTAAGTGCACATTCAGAAAAAGCACTGTTCCCTATCTGAGTTATGCCGTCTTCGATAACAACATTATCAAGCTTTTCACAGGAGCTAAACAAACTGTCCGGTATCTCACCTATCTGTGCAGGTATCGGAGGGATTTCAGTAAGCCTGCTGCATGATGCAAATGCTGATTCACCCAGAGTTTCCAGAGATTTCGGGAAATTCTCTATTTTTGTAAGTTCTTCGTTTCCATTAAAAGCATTGGCACCGATCTCTTTAACGCTGTCAGGGAATTTCAGAGAAAAAATACCGCTATAACTAAATGCAGATTCCCCGATAGATTCAAGCTCACTGCCAAGTGTCAGACCTCCACTGAGTGGACAATATTTGAATGCTTCCGCACCTATTGTCTTAACGCTGTCAGGAATCACCACACTTTCCAGAGATGTACTACGAAAACGCTCAGGAATCTCTGTCAGACTTTCAGAAAGCTTCAGTGTCTTGAGCTTGGAACATTCTGCAAATGCCGCAACACCGATACTCGTTACCGAATCAGGAATAACAAGCCTTGTTATAGGCTGACTGCGAAATGCAGCGAATCCGATTTCTTCAAGTGTGTCAGGAAGCTCAACAGCTGTTATCTGCGGGGTAGTCCAGAAACCGT
>ERZ826613.1111-NODE-1111-length-34268-cov-2.957063_pt1 | contig 34268 bp, 29 predicted proteins | sample MGYA00519925_ERZ826613 | MGnify/ENA primary metagenome ERZ826613 (study PRJEB31778, sample SAMEA3449236) | human gut metagenome | biome: human gut; feature: human-associated habitat; material: faeces | place: United Kingdom | collected 2010/2012 ... | reverse complement strand
CAATGCAAAAGAGCAAAACTCCATTACAAAATTCATTATCTATATTCCATTCTTTTATTGTGCTAATAAATACTGAAAACTTATATGGATTCCCTAATATCATAACTACCATCCTTTTTTTGGTAAGCCAAATATATTTTTTATATCATTTGGAACCTGACTCCCTGTAATAGAATTTGCTCCTTGATTCGTAGAACCACTCCAATGAAAAAGTTGTAACTGTTCCGTTTTCCACTGCCCCGGCACGCAGATACTCTGCATCATACCGGTTTTCCAGATGCTTTCCTTCCGGCATGGTCACGGCTGTCTGCTGGTAAAACGCATTGTACGAAAATACCTCTGTTCCCTCTGACCCGGCTGCTTCCAGCCGATTTCCCTGCTTGTCATAGCAATATGCCGTTTTATCTTTTTCAGAAAAGCGGCAGATTAACTGGTTTCCCGGCCTTTCTGCTCCCATGCTTCCAGTCCTTTTCCCTGGTGGGTAATTCCTGTAATTTTAAAAAAATACAGAGCCAGACGATTCTATTTTTCTCCCCTCTTTTTCTGTATATGTAACAGTCATACCTGGTTTACGATTTGCAACATCAAATAATTTTATTAAAATCTTGTCTACGACATCTTCATATAAACAAATATTTAATTTATTTGCCAATTCCTTTTGTAATTCTCCTAATTGAACATCCATGTCTTCTTCAAACATTTCAACATGCTCTTCATAAATTATGTTTGCAAACCTCCTCAATCTTTCTTTAGAAGAATATTGCGAGCAATCCAAATAGTCTATCCAATACGGGCAGTTTACTATTAACTCAAAAAAATCCGTCAAATTATCAGCAATCCGTCCAACCTTACCCTCACTTCCCCAATATCCAATAGAGTCATCTTCTAATAAAATATATTCACTACCTGACTTTTCTTTTGCAAATGTCATTCCTGCAATATTATATTTTAATTGCCCATTCTGATTTTGAGGTTCCTTTAAAATCGGAAGGATAGATACATCACATATTTCTTCCAACAATTCTGATACTTCTCTATTACAACGTATAAACTTTATTATATCCATATGAGCCCCCATACAGTTTAACTTTTACATGTATCTTCAGTTTTTTCTTGATTTTTTAAATTTTGGGCAATACCGCACAACTGCTACGATACGCATTACCGGGCGGCCACTTTGGCGCGGACAGAGGACTTTGTGTGTTCTGCTTTCTTTGCGGCATACTGACCGCTTTTGCTCAGCTTTTTCACTTGGGATGGACGGCGGTTGATTCTGTATTTGATCTTGCGACCAGCCTTGTTGCGGATGATCGCATCGCCGCGCTTTTCTGCTCCGAGGTAGCCGCTGTCGCCATATACTTCATCTTCATCTCCGGTCAGCAGCTTGGATGTTTCTGTGGCATCATGGACATTCGCTGCTGTTGCCTCCACGGTATGAACCAGTCCGCTGTCCCTGTCAACGCCGATATGTGCCTTATAGCCAAAGTGCCAGGTATTGCCTTTCTTCACCTGATGTGCATCCGGGTCCCGCTTCTTTTCCTTGTAATAGCACGGCTGGATCAGGCATAGCCATTCCTTCCACGGGACGATCCGTTCGATCTGAGTCAGAAACTCTTTCTTTTTTGTCCGCACCTGCGCCAACTCATCGCTGAATGCGGAAATCGTCATCTGCTTATCCATAATGCTATTACATCAATCCTGCCGTTCCTGGCACTTTTTGTGCGGTGTTGCCTTAGATTAACTTAATGACATTGCGCCGAAGCGTCCCTTTTTTCGTCCTTTATGATTCATTTTCCGCAATGGTACGCCGCAAAAGATTCATTTCGGCTTCATAGCCGTAATCCTCTTTTTCGCTGCTCTCCTTTGCCAATTCCAACGCCTGACGGCATAGATCCAAACCGGCTTTCTTTGCCCTGCGGCCGCCGATACCCAAAAGCTTGCAGCGCGCCAAGCGCATTTTGCATTTCACACTGCCCAATTTCTCGCCAGTTTCATAGCAGCGGCGCGCTTCCTTTCCGTCCTGTGCAACGACGACGCCGTTTTCATAAAAACGCCCCAACGCCCACCAGGCGCTGTCGTCATTCCCATCGGCAGCTTTGCGGTAATGGGTATACGCCTCAGACAGCTTCCCTGCCTGCTCCAAATGCCATCCCATGTTGTAATCCGCCATGGCTTCGCCCAGCTCCGCCGCGCGGCGATACCATTCCATGGCCGTTTCCAAATCCCGCGGCACGCCCCGTCCCATCGCATAACATTCGCCCAGGCTATTCATGGCAGCCGGGTGGTTCTGCTCTGCTGCTCGTTCGTACCAGCAAATTGCCTTTTTCATATCCTGTTCCACGCCTTCGCCGTGGTCGTACTGCCAGCCGAGCTCATACATGTCATCAGCATTTCCGCCCTCGGCGGCAGCAGTATACCAACGGATCGCTTCCGTCATATTTTGTTCCACGCCTTCGCCGTGCTCGTAGCAGCATGCCAGATTATGCATGGATTGCAAATTGCCACACTGTGCGCCCTGCTCATACCATTTTATGGCTTCCTGCCAATTCTGCTCCACGCCATATCCCATTTGATAGCACAAGCCCAGATTGCACATGCTAACCGGATCGCCGCACTCCGCACCTCTGCGATACCAGGAAAAGGCCTGCTCCCAACTCTGCTCCACGCCGCAGCCCTTTTCATAGCAGTATCCCAGATCCGTCATTGCCACGCCCACGCCACTCTCTGCCGCCTCGCGGAACCAATGCACAGCACGCTCCCAGTTTTGCTCCACGCCGTCGCCGTATTCATAGCATACGCCCAGCCGGTGCATACCTTCACCGTAACGCTGATACGCCGCCGCGCGCACCCAGTACACGGCCTCGGCAGCGTCGGCTTCCACGCCGATCCCGTCGTGGAAGGCGCGGGCGAGCAGCATCTGTCCGCGGGGCGAACCGTATTCCGCCGCCTTGCAGTATAACTCGGCAGCCTGTTTCGCGTCCGGAGCCGTGCCAATGCCGTATTGATAGCACACGCCCAAGCAGCACACCGCATTCAGGCTCCCCATTTCCACCGCCTGCTGATAAAGCCAAAAAGCCTGAACCGGATCCGCCTCCACGCCGTTTCCCTGCTCCATGCAGATGCCCAGATTGCATACGCCCCATGCGCTGCCGAGATATGCAGCTTTCCGAAAACAATCCACCATGCGCTTTTTATCCGATGCCTCTGCATCCCAAAGGGTGTTGCCTAAAGCCGTCCAATCATCTCCGGTCATATCTGCCTCGTTGGCGCGCAGCAATTTCCGGCCGCACTGCGGACAGCGCTCTGGCAGCTTTTCGCCTTCATCCCAATAATTACAGGTGTGATCCTCGCAGTGATAAATCATCGTTTCCAACTCCTTCCGCCTGCTGAAAAAAAGCAGCGCGTTACACTATTTTCCATAGTATAACACGCTGCTTCCAAAAAGGAAAGACCGATCGGTCAGTCCTCGTTGCCGAAGAACTTAGTATCAGAAGAACCGCAGCTTCCAATATCTATAACTGCGGAGCGGGTATTAAGCTGACTGCAGATATCCTTGGTCATGAGTCGCTGGATTCCACCACGCATTATGTGCGTGTAGATTTTACCGCACTGAGAGAGATTTGCCACGAATGGTCCGGAAAATGCAGGTCATTAAGCCGTTCTCAAAGTATGTTTCAGCACTTGATTCTGAGGCACAATGTATTCAAGGCAAATTCTACCGCAATGCACACGACAGACCGGAACCCTACATTTATTCAGAGAATGAAGTGCTGATGCTTATGAACGAATGTGATCGTTTATATTCACCTGACGGGATCCGTGCTCGTACCATAAAATGTATCATCGGACTTCTGTGGGCAACAGGAATGCGTCCTTCCGAACCAGTGAATCTGATACGAAAGGATGTGGATTTAGCGCATGCGTGTATTACGGTTCGTGAAACCAAGTTTGCGAAGGAACGTATTATCCCGGTTTCAACATCAGTGATTCAGGCACTTGAGGAATATATGGCAATACCGCACAACTGCTACGATACGCATTACCGGGCGGCCACTTTGGCGCGGACAGAGGACTTTGTGTGTTCTGCTTTCTTTGCGGCATACTGACCGCTTTTGCTCAGCTTTTTCACTTGGGATGGACGGCGGTTGATTCTGTATTTGATCTTGCGACCAGCCTTGTTGCGGATGATCGCATCGCCGCGCTTTTCTGCTCCGAGGTAGCCGCTGTCGCCATATACTTCATCTTCATCTCCGGTCAGCAGCTTGGATGTTTCTGTGGCATCATGGACATTCGCTGCTGTTGCCTCCACGGTATGAACCAGTCCGCTGTCCCTGTCAACGCCGATATGTGCCTTATAGCCAAAGTGCCAGGTATTGCCTTTCTTCACCTGATGTGCATCCGGGTCCCGCTTCTTTTCCTTGTAATAGATTCGATATTAGAACTATATATACATTTCTATTTTCCCACAATCTCATCTGTATTAATGAACTGGAATGGTGTCGTCTGATACACGTAATAGTTCAGCCAGTTTGAATAGAGAATGTTTCCATGTGATCTCCACTGCAGTCTCGGTTTCTGTGTGTCATCATCATTCGGATAATAATTGACAGGCATTTTGATGTCCAGACCTTTATCCTTATCACGTTTGTACTCCTTGTCGAGGGTAACCCGGTCATATTCCGGATGTCCCATCACAAAAATTTTACGTCCCTCATCTGCAATGGCAAGGAACACGCCGGCTTCCTCTGATTCTGCTAAAATCGTCAGTTCCTTCACGGCACGGATATCCTCTGCACGCACTTCAGTATGTCTCGAATGCGGTGCCATAAAATAGTCATCAAAGCCTCGGACAAGCGGTACTTTACGGTTCATCACATGATGCTCATACACACCGAATTTTTTCTCCGGAAGCAGATATTTCTTCAAACCGTAATGATAATAGAGCCCTGCCTGCGCGCCCCAGCAGAGATGTAAGGTAGAGGTGGCATGTGTCTTGCTCCACTCAAAGATCTCACACATTTCATTCCAGTAATCCACCTCTTCATATTCCATCTGTTCCACCGGCGCTCCGGTAATGATCAGACCATCAAAATAACGATTTTTAATGTCTGCAAAAGTCTCATAAAACTTATTCAGATGACTCATTGATGTGTTTTTTGACTCATGGGAAGACACTGCTACAAACGTCACATCTACCTGTAACGGTGTGTTTGAAAGCGAGCGTAAAAGCTGAAGCTCCGTATCTTCCTTTAACGGCATCAGGTTTAAAATTGCAATGTTGATTGCTCTGATATCCTGATGTGTCGCACGATTTTCGTCCATAACAAATATATTTTCCTTTTCCAATATTTCCTTTGCCGGCAAATCACTCTGTGTCTTAATTGGCATATCTTCTTACAAACCCTTCCTCGCGATCAGAATCGCTCTCCTATTTTCGACAGTATATCCTGCTATATCTTCCAGTACAGTAAAAACTAAATTCCAAGCATTTCTTTCAACTGTTCTTCTGAAATAACAGGAATTCCAAGTTCCTGTGCTTTAGTCAGCTTGCTTCCTGCATTTTCTCCCGCAAGCACGTAATCTGTTTTTTTTGAGACGGAACCGGAAGCCTTCCCTCCATATTTTTCGATCAGCTCTGACGCTTCTTTTCGTCCCAATGTTGGCAGTGTCCCTGTTACTACAACTGTCTTTCCTGTCAGAACAGATTCCACCGTCTCTGTCTCTTCCGCCTGCATATTCACGCCATACTCTTTCAATCGGTCTAAAATTTCGATATTTTTCTCATCCGTAAAGAAATTTCGGATACAAAGTGCACTCACTTCTCCGATATCGTTGACCTCTGTGAGCTGTTCAACGGAAGCTTCCTTTAAATGATCCATATCTTTAAAATACTTCATGATCGCTTTTGCGGCTGCCTTTCCCACGTTTGGAATTCCAAGTCCGGTGAGAAGCTTATAGGCATCGTTCTCTTTTGACTTTTCAATCGCATCCAAAAGCTTATCCGTATTTTTTTCTTTTCCGATAATTCCCTGATCGATCAATTCATCGCGATGTGTCTTTAGTACAAAAACATCAGCGACATTATTAATATACCCCAAACGGACAAGTTCTTCAATATAAACCGTACCAAAACCTTTGATGTCCATTGCGTCACGCCCTACAAAGTTGATAATATGGCGTTCTAACTGTGCCGGACAGTTTGGTGATGTACACCTAATATCCGCAGTGTCTTTCTCCCTCTCTGTCTTTGCACCGCAAACAGGGCAGACATCCGGGATCACAAACCGTTTCCAGTCAGAAGGTCTTTTCTCTTTTTTCACTTCCTTGATCTTGGGAATGATCTCCCCCGACTTATAAACTACAATTGTATCCCCAATTCCGATATCCAGATCATCAATAAAATCCTGATTGTGCAAAGTTGCCCTCGAAACAGAAGTTCCGCAGAGGCGCACCGGCTCAAACACTGCCGTCGGTGTGATTCTTCCGGTTCTTCCTACCGAAAGTTCAATATTTAATAGTCTGGACTCTTTCTCCTCCGGCGGATATTTGTATGCGATTGCCCAGCGCGGTACTTTGGATGTTTCTCCCAACTGCTCACGGTCAGAAAAACGATTGATCTTCACCACGGCGCCGTCAATATCATATGCCAGATTTCCGCGGTTTTCACCGATTGCCGTGATCGCATCCCACACTTCCTCTGCGGTCGTGCAGACTTTGTAATCGTCGATGACATGGATCCCCTGTTTTTTCAAAAATTCATATCCTTCGGTATGAGTTGCAAACTCCATGCCACGCACCTGCTGGATATTGAAAATAAACATGGAAAGATCCCGCTCTTTCGTCACCTTGCTGTCTAACTGGCGGAGTGTTCCCGCTGCACAGTTTCTTGGATTGGCAAACACTTTTTTTCCAAGAAGTTCCTGTGTCTCATTTACCTTTTCAAATGCAGCATTTTTCATGTATACTTCGCCACGGATTTCCAGATACTCCGGTTTGTCCTTTAACTTCTGTTTTACGTCTTTGATCACTTTCGCATTCGCAGTGACATCCTCACCGAAATTAATGCCGTCCCCTCTGGTTTCCGCCAGTATTAATTCTCCGTTCTCATAACGCAGTGACATGGAAAGTCCGTCAATTTTATATTCCACAACAAATTCCGGATGATCTAACTGTTTCTGCATCTCCTCCACGAAGTTAAATACTTCCTCTTTGGAAAAAACATCCTGAAGACTTAACATTGGAACATTGTGGCGCACAAGCACACCCGCTTCTCTTTTTGCTGTTCCACCAACACGCTGTGTCGGAGAATCCGGCGTGACAAGCTCCGGGTGCTCTTTTTCCAGGTTCTTCAGTTCCTGCATCATCATGTCGTATTCATAATCTGAAATCTCAGGACTGTCCTGATTATAATAGCGGTCAATATGATATTCGAGTGTTTTCTTTAACTCGGCAATTCTCTCTTCTGCTGACATTTTTTTCATCCATTTCTACTTTTTTGATTTTTCTTTCATGCGCTCACTTTTGGGATATTTCTTCGGGATGACCGTCTCATTGGAGGAATCTTTAATTAATGATAAAAGCTGTCTGTACTCCTCCGTTGTAACATCCCGGTAGGTTCCAACCGGCAGGTCTCCAAGTTCAATATTCATGATTCTTGTACGAACAAGTTTCTCCACACGATAACCGAAATATTCACACATCCGTCTGATCTGGCGGTTTAGTCCCTGTGTCAAAATAATCTTAAACTGTTTCTTTCCAATCTGTTTTACATGACATTTTCTGGTCATTGTATTCAGTTCAGCAAGCGGCACTCCGTTTGCCAGACCATGGATAAAACTCTCGGTGACTGGTCTGTTGACTGTAACAATGTACTCTTTTTCATGCATATTCCCGGAGCGCATCATTTTATTGACAATATCACCGTTATTCGTCAGTAACAGCAGCCCTTCTGAATCTTTATCCAGACGTCCGACCGGATAGATGCGCTTCGGGTAATTAATATAATCGATCACATTGTTTTTTTCGCGCTTTTCTGCGGTACAGACAATGCCAACCGGTTTGTGGAACGCAATTAAGATCATTTCCTCTTCTTTTGAAACTTTCTTTCCCTGAAACAAAACCGTCTGTCCCGGCAGCACTCTTGCGCCTGTTTCCGCAACTTTTCCATCAATGGTAATATTTCCAAGTTCTACCTGACGGTCTGCCTCGCGTCTGGAACATACCCCTGCTTCGCTCAAAAATTTATTGATACGGATTCCGTTTTCTTCCATACTTTTCCTTTTCCTGTCATTATTCCATATGATTCTATTTTGTACAGCTTCAAATAACTACAAAAACGGAGACTTCAATTTGCTGGAAGCCTCCGTAGCATTCTGTTACTTTTTTATTTTAATAAATCGGTCTTGATATAACCTGTCTTATTCTTCCATGTTACTTTTGTCCAGCCTTCTGCATAACTCATCACAACCGTTACCTTCTCTCCGGCATAGGCAACTCCGACTTTGTCTGCTGTCTCGCTCATGGAAGACCGGATGTTTGTTGTGTTGGAGAGCATGATCGTTGTGCCCTCTGTCAATGCTTCTGATGCCGCTGTCTCAGAAGCATTCTCCGGTGCTTCTGCTGATAAAAATTCACTCTTAATATAACCTGTTGTACCGTTGTAATCGACAATACTCCAGTCTCCTTCTGTACCAGTTCTGGTAAGTGCCGTTCCTTTTTCAACAGAGCCAAGCTTGTCTGCTGAGGTATCTGCACCTGACCGGACATTTACCTTGTCTATTGTATATACAGTTTCTGTTGTCTGTTCTGCCGGCGTTTCTTCCGCTGGAATTTCGTCTGTCGGAGTCTCCTCAGCAGGAGTCTCTGTTGCAGGAACCTCTTCCGTTGCAGGCACTTCTTCTGTACTCTCTGTTGCGTCTGCCACAATGGTATTACGCCACTCAGTAATTGCATTTGGAATAGTCGTTGCACAGAGATTCAACAGGTTCTCGTCTGTTGACAATGCAGCTTCGTATTTCTGCTGGATATCATTCTGTAATTCAATGACATCATCGCTGTTGTAGAAGTTCGTGATAAGGTTGCGGATGCTTGTATCCAACGCACTCTCCTGTCTGGACAGGTTGTACTCACTGTAAAGATTATCAATGTAAAGACTTCCATCGTCATTTGTTCTGACATAGAAGAAATAAAGCCCCGGTGCAGGTGTTTCCACTCCCATAAACTTCACATTCAGGCTGACATTTACCATATAAGAATTGCTGTCAAGCCCGGACTTTGTATAGCAGTTAATGTCCTGATACTGCTCAATGTACTGACTGATCAGTGTGATATAACTCTGCTCATTCTGTGTGATCGGTGTTGCCAGTGTCTGTAATGTGACAAGATCTCCGGATGCATAAGCAGTAAAGTAGCTGTTGATCAGCTCATTGACTGCCGGAACTGCATTTTCCTCATATGCTTCTTCTGTCACAACCGTCTCAGTAACCGCCACGTTATTATCGTCTGCGTTTCCGGTTCCATTTCCCGTGAATTTCACTAAAATAAGTAAAAGCACAACAAACAGTGCTCCTGCCACGAAATATCTGGCATTCTTTTTTACAAATTCTACCATTTTCTGAATATCTATGTTATTTGATTTATTATCCTGATTCGTTGAAGCCATTTTTACCAAACCTTTCTGTCACAGACCCGAATTTTGTCTGCGGTATCTATTATGAAAAATGTAATTGTTTCCTATCTGCAATTACAAAAAAATTAATCTAACAAACATTTTACATAATAGCATTATCTCTGTTTATTGTCAACGAATGGCTGGCTTTTCCAATTCTTAATATTTTATTTCAGAGTAAAAAAAAAGATGCCACTACTGACATCTTTTCACTGCGCCTGGCGGGAATCGAACCCGCAGCGTCGGAGTCGGAGTCCGATGTTTTATCCATTAAACTACAGCCGCATATATTCTTTTATCTGTTTCACATACAGCCTATTTATCATAGCAGATAAAAGCGTAAATTTCAAGAGATTTTTATGCATTCAAATCTTTTAATATCTCAGTTTCCAGCTTCTTTTTCTGCTCCGCTGAAATTGGCAGAATAAAAACACCGACTTTTACTGCTGTCTCGCTAACACTCTGATCTATCAAAAAGCGCCTGTCCTCCTCTGTGACCTGTCCGCTCAGGTATGCACGTATCACTGCATTCAATCTCGTAAATAAAGTGATAAGTTCCCGAAAACGGTTTTCTTTTCTCAGATAGCAATGCCCCGTCCGTTGTAATTCCTGATCCATGGTTGCAATGATCTGCATGGAAAGTTTCAGTGATGTCGGATGCCTCCATCAGAACATCCGGCCGCTTTTTTAACATTTCCGCAAAATACGTTTTTGCACCAAAAACATCCATAGTAAAGAAGTAACTCGCAAGCTGTTCTTTCATCTCGCTTGTCTCTGCCTTTTCTCCTAACATGCCCACTTTGCACTCATAAACCTTCAGATGATTTACGCGCACCCACACAAGCAGCAGGAACTCGGAAATAAATCCAAACACCCGTTTGTGATAATCGTCCTCTCCATTTTCCAGACAGATCCGCTTCTGCACCTCAAAAAAAATGTGAAACAGCCATTCACAGTATGTATCAAACCATTTTTTCGATGTGACGATCATATTGCCAAAATACGTTTCCGTTCCGTTCTCGAGCTGTACAAATGTATCGTAATATTCCGGGTAGAGTTCTTTTATCACCTCTCCTGTCATATCGAGAGCATGAATATTATGATTTGTCGCAAAACCATAATGATAGGAGTTGTTCAGCACCACCCTTTTGGTCGTGATCAGATCATAGTCCTTTAAAAGCTCCAGATACTCTGCCTCTGTAAAAATTTTTTCCTGCTCATTCAAAAGATACCTTCTGTAGTGACAGGTTCCTACATATTTATATGTGTGTACATTTTTCCATATCCAATACAATCCGGTCAGTTCACTGTAATAACAGTTTTCCGCAGAAATGTTGTCTCCCGTGTTGTCACAGAGGTAACCAAGATCCTCTTTTTCCTCCCTGCCCACCTGAAGCGGCTGGTACATTTTATCTTGTGGTACTTCAAATTTTTTATGTGTCAGTGCAAAAATTTTTATCTTCATGTGAAACACCTGTCTTTAAAGCATGTTATCGAAAACTTCCGACACTCATTTTACACCATGTTCGGTTTTTATCATAGTGTTTAATTCTTTTAAAAGCGTGGCTGATTTTTTTAACTGCTCCTGTTCCTCCTCATCGAGTTCGATCGGCACAACTGCCTCCACACCATCTTTTCCGACGATTGCAGGCATACTGATGACCACATCTTCCATACCATAAATTCCGTGCATCATGGAAGACACTGGGAGAATGGACTGCTCGTTTCTTATGATACACTCGCAGATTCTTTTTACCGCCATCGCAATTCCGTAGTAAGTTGCCTGTTTTCTCTGAATGATCTCATAGGCACTGTTTTTCACTTCCTCATAAATTTTATCCTCGGATTCCTCGTGAAAATAATGTCCGCGCATCTCACAGAACGCATCGAGCCGCACACCGGAAACGTTTGCATTTGACCAAGCTGCCAGCTCGCTGTCCCCGTGTTCACCGATGATAAACGCATGCACACTGCGGTTGTCGACCTTCAAATGTTCCCCGATCAGATATTTTAATCTTGCCGTGTCAAGCACCGTTCCAGAACCAAGCACTCTGTTCTCCGGGAAACCGGACAGTTTTAACGCTGTGTAAGTGAGAATATCCACCGGATTTGAAACGATAAGAAGCATGCCCTCACAGTTTCGCTTTGCAATTTCCGGGATGATTGTTTTATAAATTTCCACATTTTTGTGGATGAGATCAAGCCTCGTCTCGTCCGGCTTCTGATTTGCCCCCGCCGTAATGATAATGATTGCCGCATCGACAATGTCATCGTAAGTTCCGGCATACAGCCGGATCGGCCTTGCAAACGGAAGTCCATGTGCGATATCCATCGCCTCACCTTCCGCTTTTTCCCTGTTTACGTCGATCATTACCATCTCAGAAAAAATGCCGCTCTGCATTAATGCAAATGCAGAGGACGAACCTACAAATCCACAGCCGATCATGGCAGCTTTTCGAATATTTACCATAATAAAATCACCTCATCGTTGTTTATAATGTTTACGATAATTTTTGAGAGGTAAATCTACGCACTGAAATATGAGGGAATGCAATCAAAATTTCGGAGACACGCTCTCGCTACGTGTCGCTCGCAGCGGTACTAAGAACTCACATCCTGCATTTTATTTCTGATAAATCAGAATAAAACGCAGAATCTGACTTCTAAGAACCGGCGGCTCCACAGTGTCTCCTTCTCTTTTGATTGCATTCCCTCATATCATATACATATTGAAACCTCTCAAAAATCATCTTATTCGCTACTATCATGCCCGATTCGGTGAATTTTATGTGTCACAACACACAGGATTGGTATGGGTTATTACATCCGAACATATATTCGTTTTTAGTTTACAGATTTCCTCAAGTTTGCTATAATTGATGTAATGTAAAACTCGAAACTCGTACATAATGTAGAACGCGTTTCGCACAAACCATTATGATACCAGGAGGAATCTGTATGCGCTCTCTCATTTTTCATGTCGATGTGAACTCTGCCTTTTTGAGCTGGGAATCGGCGAAACGCCTGCGTGAAAACCCGGAGGCACTGGATTTAAGAACTATCAACGCCGTGATCGGCGGCGATGAAAAGATGCGCCACGGAGTGGTCCTTGCAAAATCTCCTTCTGCGAAGAAATACGGCATTATGACCGGCGAACCATTATCCCATGCCAGACAAAAATGCCCGGAACTTGTCGTTGTTCCGCCAGATCATGAACTGTACGCTGCTTCCTCCCGAAAGTTTATCGAAATTTTAGAAGAGGTTGCCCCGGTGATCGAACAGTGCAGTATTGATGAGGCTTTCTGCGATATGACCGGAACGGAAAAACTCTACGGCGATCCCATTGCTTTCGCAACAAAATTAAAAGACCGGATTTATAAGGAGCTTGGCTTTACCGTCAATATCGGTATCTCTACAAATAAGCTTTTAGCAAAGATGGCATCTGATTTTGAGAAGCCAAACCGTGTGCATACTCTTTTCCCGGAAGAGATGGCAGAAAAGTTCTGGCCACTCCCGGTGGAATCGTTATACGGCTGTGGAAAAACCACTGCAAAAAGACTGCGCTCTCTTGGAATCACAACCATCGGCGCACTTGCAAAAGCTGACCGCCAGATGTTACTCTCCAATTTTAAATCCCAGGGCGATTATCTGTGGGAATCCGCCAATGGTATCTCCTCCTCTGCCGTGACTGCAGAATCTCCTGCCAACAAAGGGTACGGCAACTCTGTCACACTGCCTTACGATGTCACAGATACAGAAAACGCGCACCACATTCTGTTATCTCTCTGTGAGACTGTGGGTGCGCGCATCCGTTATGATAAAGCCTACATTAGTGTGGTGCAGGTTCAGATTGTGGACAATGAATTTCATCACCGCTGCAGGCAGTTATCCCTGCCCTCTGCCACCAACGTGACCGAAAAGATTTATGAGGCAGCCTGCAATGCATTTGACCAGGGCTGGGATCACGCTCCCATCCGGCTGCTTGGCGTCTCTACGAGCAAAGCAACCGACGAGAACTATGAGCAATATAATCTTTTCGATCAGGATAAGTTTGAGCGGTTGTCCAAATTAAATTCTGCCATCGATAAAATCCGTGATAAGTATGGAGATGATGCAATCGTGCGTGCCTGTTTTGCGGAAACGCATAAAAATTAAGCTACAACATCCTCAAACTGGGAATTATAAAGGTTCGCATAGAAACCTCCTGCTGTGAGAAGTTCCTCATGTCTTCCCTGCTCAATGATATCTCCATCCTTCATGACAAGAATCAAATCTGCGTCACGGATCGTGGAAAGTCTGTGTGCAATGACAAAGCTGGTTCTTCCCTTCATCAGGTTATCCATTGCCTTCTGGATCTCAATCTCGGTTCTTGTATCTACCGAAGAAGTTGCCTCATCTAAAATCAGGATCTTATTGTCTGCAAGGATTGCTCGCGCAATGGTCAGAAGCTGTTTCTGTCCCTGCGATACATTGCTTGCATCCTCGTTTAATTCCATCTGGTAACCACCCGGCAGCGTCTTGATGAAATGATCTGCTCTCGCTGCCTTCGCTGCCGTGATCACTTCCTCATCCGTTGCGTCAAGTCGGCCGTACCGGATATTTTCCATGATTGTTCCCTTGAACAGCCAGGTATCCTGCAATACCATTCCGAATGCATCACGCAGTTCCCTGCGGTTGAAATCCTTGATATTCTGTCCGTCGAGGCAGATTGCACCACTGTTTACGTCGTAGAAACGCATAAGCAGTTTTACCATTGTCGTCTTTCCGGCTCCGGTTGGTCCTACGATCGCAATTTTCTGTCCCGGTTTTACGCTGGCACTGAAATCATTGATGATGATCTGTTCTGGATCGTATCCAAAATGAACATGATCGAATGTCACCGCACCTGTAATTTTTGAAACATCCGCCGGATGTTCTACAATCTGCTCTTCTTCCTCTTCCTCCAAAAACTCAAATACACGCTCGGATGCTGCAGACATAGACTGTACCTGATTGATCACCTGCGCGATCTGCTGGATCGGCTGTGTGAAGTTTTTCACATACTGGATGAACGCCTGGATATCACCGATTGTGATCGTGCCACGGATTGCAAGCAGTCCACCTGTCAGGGCAACACAGGCATAACCTAAGTTTCCGACAAACATCATGATTGGCTGCATCATACCGGACAAAAACTGTGATTTCCATGCGGAATCATAGAGAATATCATTCGTTTTCTCAAACTCTTCAATCGTATCTTTCTCGCGGTTAAATGCCTTGATGACAAGGTGACCACCGTATACCTCTTCCACCTGTCCATTGATGTGTCCTAAATACTCCTGCTGCGCACGGAAATATTTCTGCGATTTTTTTGTCACAAATCCAATCAGTCCCATGGAGATTGGTAAGATCACAAGTGCAATAAGTGTCATAAGCGGTGAAATACTGAGCATCATCACAAGCACGCCGATCAGTGTTGCAACGGATGTAATGATCGTGGTAATACTCTGGTTCAGTCCCTGTCCCAACGTATCTACATCGTTGGTGATACAGGACAATACCTCGCCGTAAGTACGGCTCTCGAAGTATTTCATCGGCATGCGGTTGATTTTTTCTGAGATTTCTTTTCTGAGCTGGTAGCACACTTTCTGTGTGATTCCTGTCATGATCCATCCCTGGATAAAGTTGAAAACCGCACTGCACAGATACAGACCAAGCACAAACAAAAGAATGCTTCCAATCTTTCCAAAATCAATGCTTCCGGTTCCCTGAATTTTCGCCATCAGACCTTCCGATAATGCGGTGGTCGCTTTTCCTAAAATTTTCGGTCCTGCAACATTAAATATGGTAGAACATGCTGCAAAAAACATGACAACAAAAATTGCGACTTTATATTTTCCGATATAGCTCATCAGCTTTTTGATGGATTTTTTGAAGTCCTTCGGTTTCTCGCCCGGCTGCATGCCATGTCCCATCGGTCCTCTTCTCCGTGGCTGATGTGTTTTAACTTCCTGTTCTCTACTCATTCAAAGCCACCTCACTTTCCTCAAGTCCAAGTTCTTTCGCGGATAACTGTGATTTTGCAATCTGCCGGTAAACTTCGCATGATTTTAACAGTTCTTCATGTGTACCCTTGCCGACAATTTTTCCGTCATCGAGCACTAAAATCTGCTCTGCATGTAAAATGGTACTGATACGCTGTGCCACGATGATCACAGTACTGTCTTTTACATTCTCAGCAAGCGCTTTTCGCAGTGCCGCGTCTGTCTTTAAATCGAGCGCCGAGAAACTGTCATCGAAAATAAAGATTTTCGGATCTTTTGCAATCGCCCTTGCAATCGCAAGACGCTGTTTCTGTCCACCGGAAACATTGCTTCCGCCCTGCGCGATTGCACTCTCATACTTGTCATCCTTCGCCTCGATAAACTCTGTTGCCTGTGCAATCTCTGCCGCTTTCTTAATCTCCTCGTCTGTCGCATCATCTTTTCCAAAACGAAGATTCGAAGCGATCGTTCCAGAGAATAAAACACCTTTCTGTGGAACGAAACCAATCTCATCACGAAGATCAGACATCGTAATGTTTCGGATATCTTTTCCGTCGAGTGTGATACTTCCGTCTGTCACATCATATAAACGCGGGATCAGATTGACCAGTGTGGATTTGCCACATCCGGTGCTTCCAATGATCGCAGTGGTCTGTCCCGGTTCCGCTGTAAAATCAATGTCATGAAGCACATCTTCCTCCGCACCCGGATATTTGAAATTCACATGGGAGAATTTCACAACTCCATTGTGTGTTGTCACTTTTTCCGGCTCTTTTGCGTCATGGATCGAGGATTCTGTCTGAATGACCTCATCAATACGGTCTGCTGCAACGGCTGCACGAGGAAGCATGATCGACATCATCGTGAGCATTAAGAATGACATAACGATCATCATCGAATAAGTGATAAACGCTGTCATTGCGCCGACCTGCATCGTTCCTGCATCAATTTTGTGGGCACCCACCCAAACGATACCAACGGAAAGAACATTCATGATCATCATCATTCCCGGCATCATAAAAGTCATGACACGGTTGGTAAACAGCATTGTTTTTGTCAGGTCTTTGTTTGCCACATCAAAACGTTCTTCCTCTTTTTTCTCCCTACCGAAAGCACGGATGACCGAAAGACCGGTCAGAATCTCTCTGGATACCAGATTGATATTATCCACCAGCTTCTGCATCAACTGGAACTTTGGCATGGCAACTGCCATCAGCACCATCACATAACCAAGGATCACAAGGATCGCAAGGACAATGATCCATCCCATTCCGGCTCCGGTCTGCACGACTTTTAACACACCGCCAATGCCTAAGATCGGTGCATACGCTACCATACGAAGCAGCATAACCGAAACCATCTGGATCTGCTGGATATCATTCGTGCTTCTTGTAATCAGGGAAGCTGTGGAAAATTTATCCATCTCCGCATTAGAAAATCCAACAACCTGTTTAAATACTTTCTCTCTTAATGTTCTTCCGATGCCTGCACCGACACGGGAGGCAAAGAAGCCCACTAAAACCGTCACGATTCCGATCATCAGCGCCATGCCGACCATTTTCAGTCCGGCTGTGACAAGATAACTTTTCTGAATCTTTTCCACGTCAATTCCTGCCGCTTTATCGCAGGATACCGCATAGGCTGCGCCCATGGATTTCACAAGGGAACTTCCCATTGTATCAATGGTCTCTTCCATGCTGTCTCTCATGGAAAGTAAGGTGTCTTTTTCCAGAGTACCGGCATCTGCCCCGGTCGGTTTTGCAACATGCTCTTTTACTGCAGAGTCTTCCATCGCACTCATCTGATAATTCATAATGAGCGGAACTGCCAGTGTGTCATCGATCTCGTTTAATTCTGATCTGGATGTCACCTGCAGCCGGTAAATATCACCGTCTTTCTCATAGATACTCTCCCAGAGATCTGCCTCCTCATCCGTCATGAATAACTCTGCCGTTTCAAACTCATCCGCAGTCAATGCCTCCGGCACTACATGTTCCACACCATAGTTCTGGATACCAACATCAATGATATCCGATGTGTAAGACGGTAGTGACAGATCACACCATGCCTGCACAAAGAGTAACGCAATGATAATCACAATTGATTTCCAATATGGAATCATATTTTTAAAAATCTTACTCATGTTCCCTTTCCTTTCTTCTGCCTTGCCCTTTTCTAGCTTCAATCTCTTTTTCCGCAATATGATAAATGTTATCCAAATAAGAAATCAGGTGTTTCATATCTGCCTCATCCACCTGTGACATCACAGATTTGCCGAAGTCCGCCATGATCTGCCTTGCTTCCTCTGTCAGACGTTCTCCCTCTGCAGTCAGTTCCACATACGTATTCCGTCTGTCATTTTTATTGATATTCCGCTCCACATATCCGCGCTCTTCTAACCCTTTTAAAGTTCTGGAAATCGCGGATGGAAGCATTTTCGCTCTGGATGCAAGTTCCGAAATGGTAATCTTTCCATTCTCCCCTTTATCCATAATCGTACACATTACGAAAAAATCTGTCCTGTTGATCATCGGAAACATCTCCGCAAATTTCAGCTTGCGGAACTGATTCATCGCGCGGAACAGTTCTTCATATAATTTATCCATAATTCACTCACCACCTGCTATTATTTAACATTGTTATATATTGCATGTGTCAAATAATAACACCGGCAAATATCTATGTCAAGAAATTTGCCGGTGTTTCCATTTATTTTCTCTTTTGTTTATACTTATTTAATAATTTTATGCATTTTCTCCAAAATATCAGCCACCTCATGCATCTCCATCTGACCTGGTGCACTCGCTTTTTTGTGTGCCGCAAAAGTGACCGCTGCGCCAAAACTCTCGCCGCACAGCCTGCTGATCATCCCCATCTTTCCCATGGACATTGTGATGACCGGCGTGTCCGGATTCTCTTCCTTGAACTCATTCGTCACAGATAAAAGTTTTAAAACATCCTCCATATTCTGTGGCATAACTGCAAGTTTTACAATATCTGCATCTCCTGCACACATCTGTTCTAACAGCATCTTCATAACTTCTCTGTCCGGCGTCTCATAAAAATCATGGTGGGAGGCAATGACTTTCAAGCCCTGCTTATGAAGCTTTCTGATTTTTCTTGCCGGATGCTCCTCCTCAAAAAATTCCAGATCAAGCAGATCCACGCATCCTGACTCTGCCGCAAGATCATGAAGGTCGTTCAGTTCATCCGGTGCGAGTTCTCCCATACCGCCCTGTTTTTTGGTTCGGAATGTATATAAGAAGATCTTCTCTTTCATGCACTCTGCCGCAGCCGCAAACACTTCGCGCACTGCGTTGTAATTCTTATAATCCACGAAAGTATCTATACGCCATTCCACTATATCTGCTTCACTTTTTGCAAGTGTCCGTAATTCGTCTATGATCTCTTCTGTATTGCTTTCCATAACCGGAACGCATAAAAGTGGTTTTCCTGTTCCAATTGTTTTTCCCTTAATCTCCATATGCCTCTCCTGCTCCTTTTCTATCCATCCTAAACCGGATTTGCGAAACTCTGCCTGATTTATGTTCCACGATCATTTCTATTTTAAAACACCAGACTCTAATATTCAATGCATGCAATATAAATAGTATTCATGGAGACTATAAAAAATTGGAACGTCTGTGAATTTGACAATTTATTCACAATCTATTAGAATGACTGTTAGTATAATCTACTAAAGGAGAGTTTCACATGAGTTTCACATTTTTAAACGAATTACCTTCTCCTGCCCAGATTCAAGAAAGATATCCTCTGTCAGAGAAATTGCAGGAGTTAAAAAAACAGCGTGACGCAGAGATCAGCAATGTGATCAAAGGTCTTGACAACCGTTTTCTTGTCATCATCGGACCTTGTTCTGCAGACAACGAAGATTCTGTATGCGATTATGTCAGCCGTCTCACTTCCATTCAGGAAAATGTCAAAGACAAGCTGATCATCATCCCACGTGTGTATACAAACAAACCACGTACCACCGGTGAAGGCTACAAAGGAATTGCATCCCAGCCTGACCCTGAAAAAGCACCGGATATGGTGGAAGGTCTGATCGCCATGCGCAAAATGCACATCCGTGCAATTGAAGAAAGCGGTCTCACCTGTGCAGACGAAATGCTTTACCCGGAAAACTGGGGATATGTAGAAGACCTGCTCTCCTACGTTGCGATCGGTGCACGTTCGGTTGAAGACCAACAGCACCGTCTTACCGTCAGCGGTTTTGATGTTGCATCCGGGATGAAAAATCCAACCAGCGGTGACTTTGCCGTTATGCTCAACTCCGTTTATGCTGCCCAACATCCACACCATTTTGTTTACCGTGGCTATGAAGTGGAGACAACTGGAAATCCATTAACCCACGTTGTACTCCGCGGTGCCGTCAGCAAACACGGCAACAGCACGCAGAACTATCACTATGAGGATCTGATCCGTCTCTGTGATATGTATGCCAAAATGGATCTTGTAAACCCGGCTGCCATTATTGATGCAAACCACTCCAATTCCGGCAAGCAGTTCAAAGAACAGATCCGTATTGTTAAGGAAGTTATGCATAACCGTCAGTTATCGCAAGACATCCATAACATGGTAAAAGGTGTGATGATTGAGAGTTATATTGAAGAAGGATCTCAGAAGATCCACGATCATATTTATGGAAAATCTATCACAGATCCTTGCCTTGGATGGGAAGATTCCAAAAAACTGATTTATGATATTGCGGAGATGTGTAAATAAAACATCGCTTTTTATTTTGTTCTATAGTAAAAAAGTCTGCCGACAGGTACTACCTGCCAGCAGACTTTTTTCATGCACCATACAGTGCTCATTTTTCATTACAGATCTGATGAAGATTATTCCGCACGGGACATAGCTTCTTCGTAATCTTTTGTGCCTTTCCAGATCTCATCTTTGTAAGGATTCTTCTTTAACTTCATAGAACGTTTGATAATTGCAGCGAATACAACAACGTTGACTACAATTGAAAGAACAGAGATCACACACTGTGCTGTAGGATCTACTGCTGTTGGATGTGTAGCTGCATCCATGAATCCATCTGCGTAGAGCCTTGGGATAACTGCGAATTTACCCTGATCCTGGAATAATGGGAATACCTGGGCAAACATACACCATAATGCTAATGTGTTAGCACGGTTCTGAATCCAGCCACCTTTGTTCCAGAATGCTGCAGCAAATGTAGGTGCAAGTAATAATGCAACACCACAATACCAGGAATGAGTCGGAAGGTTTAAGTAAGTATACTGGAAGTTCCATACATCATAAGCTAAGATGAACATCCATGTCATATCCGGCCATAACATATCATCTTTTTTCTTAGATGAGTAGATTCCCCACCAGCCTGTCATACATAAGATATTGATAATACCTGCAAGACCGTTGAGAACGTTCCACCATCCACCATATAACCATACGCCTTCAGATGATAACCACCAGCTTGTTCCTGTCTCTGCGAGTGCTTGTGCACCTCTGATGGCAGATTCGAAATCGCTGCATACTGCGATCAAAATGTTGATTGCTACGATAACAAATGGGAAAGCCTTAAACCACTGTGTTTTTCCAACACCCCATTTGTATTTTAGCATCATAAAACCAATACATCCAGCTGTAGCTGCATATAACTTCGCATAGTGGAACCAGCTTGTCATATGTACATATGTATTGTTATTGAGCGCCCATTCAGCCCCCGCTGCTGCTGAAACGTAAATTGCAATAAAGTAAACTGTCAGAATAATCGGAAGAACAACGAAACATAACATTCCGCCGGCTTTTGTACGTCTGGCAATTTCATTTGCAAGTACGAGACAGGTAAAAACTAAAATCCAGCCAAGAAACTGCCATGCTGCTCCCTCGCCGTAAACCTGAAACAACAGTCCATGATTTAACATATTGTTTCCTCCCTTATAAAATTATTATTTCTGGTCATACCAGTGACTGTTATGATTTTAACACTTTTTTTATAAAGTTTCAATATTATTTACATTTTCATATACTTTTTGACAAAATTGTATATTATTTCCAATTGATTATTTCACTTTTTTTGGGATTTCGGGAAAGACTCTTCCAAAATGTTCTCAAGGATATTCTTATTTTACCTGATTTTGCATCAAAAAAGATGTTCTGTGGTACAACCAGTCCCACGAACATCTTTTTCCTTATATTATCCATTTGTACAAGCTTATAGATATCAATCTCTCAAGGGTTATTTTTCATCCTCGATCACAAGTTTTCCTGCTGACACTTCCATAAATACACTCTCCGGGTCTGCCTTTTTCATCGCAAGCAGTAATTCCCACAGATTGTGAATCTGATTTGCCAGCACACCGGACGCCTGAACCGCATACGGCAGCAGCATTGGCAGCTGGAACACACGGATTCCAAGCGGTGGAAGGAAGATCATGTTGGTCGTATGTACCTTATCTCCGGCGGTTTTGATCATCTCATAGGTGATCATCAGAAAATCCTGTCCCTTATATTTGCAATAATAGGAAACATAACATTCATCGATCGTCCAGGAAACACCATCCTCCACTTCGACCGGTTTCTCGGATACTTCATTATTTTCCGTTGTCTGCACACTGAGGTTCCAGCGGATTTTTCCATCCTTCGTATCATTGTACATCTCTGTCAGCATATGACTCAATTCTTCTGGTCTTTTCATTGTTTTTCTCCTTATGTTGTTCTTTTCTATTTCTCCAACGCATGTTCCTCGATGCGCACTGCATGCACTACAAAACGTTTTCCCGTGGTGGAACAGGTCGACAGTGTTATAATATGATCGTCTTTCGTCACGTTCACTCCTGTATCATCATAGGACTTTTGCTTCATCTTATCAATAAATTTTTGAAAAGTCTCATCCGGTGCAAAGCCAACCGTGTAAACTTCGTCGGTTTCCGGCACATCATAGTAGGCAAAAATCTGATAACGGTACGCACACTCTGATGTATAGATTGTAAAAAAATGATGATCTTTATAAAAATCCTCTGTTTTATATTTTTTCAGGCTGCCAAACATGCTTAAGTTTTTCATGTTGTGCCCATATAGGATTGTATGGTAATCCTGAAAATCCGGTGTGTTCATCCCCTCCATAAAAATACATCCGGCAATCGTCTGATTTCCGTAAACATCCGTGCGAAGATACTTCTCATCATCCCCGGAATATAAAATCGGATAACTGAGCTGCTCCAGATTATCAAACCGTATCCAGCCGATAATATCCGCATTGACCTGCTGAAGTTCTTCCAGCTTCACATCCACATCTGTATACCACCACGAATCATCCCCCTCTGTCTCATCCGCCACTTCCGTATTCTCCGCTTTCTCTGAAATATAGTTTTCCTTTAATGCCTCATAGGTGTCGTTGGACTGTTTGTAATTCAAAAGATCCGGCACCAGCATAATGAGTGCTGCCACGATCAGCGCTGCGCCAAGAAGAAAAAGAAGAACCGTTGACCGGCTGCTTTTATTTTGTTTCATGCCCGTTTCTCTCCCACTTTACTCTGCTGTGCACATAAAAAACTATCTGCACTGTTTTAGATTGTACCACAAAATGAGCAGACCTCATAGTCCCTATGAAAAGTCTGCTCAGATGTTTTACCTTTTATTTAGTTGAAAGAAACCTGTGCAAGTGCGTCTGTGTAATTTGCAAAACCGGCTGCCTGAACTGCACATGCAGAAACTTTAATATCGGTAAATGTGGTATCCTCTGTCACATTGTTTCCAACCGTTACTTCTTCAAAGATAGTTGAATGAGCGGATTTGGAAATCACATCTTTTTTTGCATATACTTTGTAGTCAATGTTATTTAAGTTCTGTGCTGTTTTATAAGCGTCTGTCACATCTACCCAGTCAGAAGCATATGTGATCGTAAGTTCCGGGTTTTCATTCACGATTTTCGCAAATACCCATGCGTCCTGTGAATCATCTGCCATGTGTACGGTCGGATCTTTGTATACCACTTCTCCTGCAACCAGATCCTCGTACTTATTTTCTTTTACCGTCCACTCTCCGGTGCCATCAGCATCCACATACAGATTGCTGTTTTCATCTCTTGCCACTTTGGACTCGGATAAACCGCCTGTCAGCGGATCATCATCAAAGTTTACATTGCCGACGGTAAAGGTGTTGGTGACAGTTCCGGTTGTGCTCGTCAGGTAAGCGAATGTGCTGCCTGCACCAATTGCTCCAAGCAGGCTGATTGCTCCAAGCAGTGTGACTAATTTTGTTTTCTTCATAATTTCTGATCTCCTTTTTCATTTCATGATAATCTTTTCATTCTTATGTACTTTCCATTCTGTAACTTGCGGTTCCTGCCTTATCAGAAACCTTTTTGTCACGATACTGTTTTATCACTCAATGGTCACACGGCGGTCATATATCAGAAATTTCAGTAACGTTTCTTCATTCCGTATCTGAAATTTTCTTCTTATCCTCCTCTAAAATATCCGGGATGAAGTTTAAGAGGATCAGCACAATTAAAACACCGCACACCACCGCAATACCAAGCGGTGTCTTTGCATAAATGGAAATATATCCAAGATACGGGATATGAAATGCATACACCCCGATGATCTGCTGCCATGCAACAGGAGCTGCATCTGCAATATTATTAGCGTCTCCCTGCGTGACAACGGTCTGTTCCTCCTTATCCACCGAAATGATCCTGTGCGTCACCAGCGTTCCCGCCGGAAGCTGATAAGTGACGACTGCTCCTTCCCTCGCCTCACTCGCGGCAAATTTTTTATCGTAGACGATCGCCCCGACCGGGATCCCGGGTTCCATGCTGCCGCTTAAGACCGCATACTCATCATATCCAAGCATTTTCGGGACAAACAGAAAGCCTGCGATCACAAGCAGTCCGAGAAATACCACCATTGATAATACATTGCAAATTTTCTTTGTCATTTTCTTTTGCGCCTTTCTGACTTATTTGGTTACTTCTGCAAAAAATCCCTTCAAAACCGGAAGCCCTACTTTATCTCCGGCCTCATAACTTCCGGCAAACACTGCCTCCTGATAAACCGTGATATCGAAATTTTTTGTCACATTTCCAATTTTTACTGCATCAAATAAATTATCCGTGTTCTGCCCCGGCGCAACCGGACTGTTGTAGTAAAACCAGCCGTCCGTGCCCTGATACCAGCCGGTTCCGTCACCATCGGGATCATACAGCGTACTCTCGGTCGCAATGCTGTCCGCTGCCTTGCCTTTCTCCGTAAAAGCAGTTCCGTTCCAGGTGCCGTTTAACAGCGTCACTTCTGTCTGTTCCGGTGAGATCGTGATCCTGGCCCGGACAAATGCATCCGAAATTCCAGTGTTTTTTGCACTCGGATTCTTTTTCACGGTGCTTCCTGCTTTGATTTTGCCCTCAAACTCTTCCTCGATCTCAGTCGCCACTTTTGCCGCCTGAAACGTATTGGTCACCGTTCCTGCTGTTGCTGTGATAATTGCAAATGTTGCTGCTGTTCCAATAATTCCAACCATCAGTGCAATTGTGATCACAAATATTTTTTTCTTTTTCCATATTTCTTTCATACACACTGCCTCCGATTATTTGCGCACATCTGTTGTGAAATTATTATCAACATCTGTCGTGCTATTTGCTTTTTCATGGATCACAAATTGATTTTTCACAGCATCCGTATCCGTGAGTTTTCCATCACTTCTGGTCTTATTGTTTTTGGCTGTGACGTTCACACAGTCTGCCTGCAAGTGTGAATCTGCCGCTGTTGTGACAAAGTGCTCTGCGTCAAAGCTGCAGGCCTCGTCTCTGCTGCGGATACCAACTGCAAATTGTGCGCTGTTTCCGGCAATCTGTGACGCACAGTTTGTGTTTGCGGTAAACTCTTTTAACGTAAAGCCCATCGTGTCAAGTTCCTCTACTTTATAGATTCCCTGCGCAAGTCCTTCCAGCGTCGTCTGCGCTTTCACATTGAACATTCCGGTTGTCGTGTTCTGCTTCTCTGCGCTTTTCTCTCCAAACCTTAACGTCTTATAATAAACATCGCCTGTCGTCTGATTGGTGATCTTAAATGTAAAGATCGGATCACCCTCACACGCTCTGATATCTTTTTTACTGATTTTCTTTGTGATCGTAAGCGTTCCCGTTTTCACTTTCACATCATATTTTCCTGCATAGGCTTCCCCGTCCGCATGCGCTGCCTCCACCTGTGCCTCATTTTTATAGATCACACCGTTTAACGTGGAGTTTGCGTTGGAAGCATCTGTCGCTTCCTCCACCGGCAGAAATGCTTTTGCGTAATACGTGATGTCCTGTTTAGGTCTCTCTTTTTTCAGGTTTTCCTGCGTGATCTCCTCACGGCATCCTTTGTCCGTGTAGAACGTCAGATACACCTGTGACATTCTGGCGCTGTCCGCATCTTTCATGCGCACTGCCGCATCATCTGCATAGTTTTCCAGATTTTCCCCGAGGAAAATCGTATCTGTTGTGTCTGTGATCTGATACGCAATTCTCACATTCACGGTCGGCTGCGGCAATTCCAGCTGTGTGCCGCCAAAGCTTAAAAAGGAATTCGGATTTACATTTGTAGTCATATTATTTCCACCCAGACAGGATTCTTTTGCCACGATATGGATCGTTTTCTGCCAGCCGGAGGCGCCGTTTTCCTTCGGCTTTACTTCCTGATCAAGCCAGCTGATCGTCGTTGTACCATCCTCATTGACCGTTACCTGTGCGCCATCCGCTCTCAGACGTTGGATCTCGGCATCTGTCAGCTCAAATTCCGCATCAATAACATCCGTCACCTGCACTCCGGTCAGGGATCTTGACTGTGTGATCGTACTCTGGATGTTCTGAAAGATTTTGTTTAACTCCTCCGCAGTATCCGCCGTAAATGCACATCCGGCTGACGCCACTTTCTCTCCCAGCCATGTGGCAGTCTCGTTATTTAAACCAAGCCCGACTGTGATGACCGTACAGCCTGCCTCTTTCAGCTTCACCGCTGATGCTTCTGTCTCCGTTTTGTCATTGCTGTCCGAAGGCTCTCCGTCGGAGAACAGGATCACATATTTTTTGTTGTCATCTTCTGCCTTCTGCAATTCGCTGTATGCATGCTCCAGTCCTTTCTGTGGAGAGGTACCGCCGTCCGCAAAAAGCGCATTGACGGACTTTAACATCTCATTTTTATTTACCTTCGAAAGACCGTGGTTTAATTTGCCCTCGGTACTGCTGTTCCACCCATTGCCAATGCCATAAAAGGTGGCGATTCCGACCAGACTGTCCGGTGATGTATCGGAAATACCTGTCACAAATCCGCTGGCAGCGTCTTTTAACGCAGAAATCTTAGACGTCCATGCTGCCATCACATCACTGTCTGAAATGCTCTGATAACTGCCGTCCACATATTTTTTCCATTGTCCGTCGATATATTTTACCGGATACTTCGCATACACATTACCGGATACAGCCGCCGTTCCCATTCCGACACTCCTATCATACGTCCATGGCCACCAGCCACTCTTTTCATATTTATTCCAGTAATATACTTTATTGATATCCATCTGATTCTTCACACTGCTGAATTCTCCGATATCCTTTAATTGATTTTCACCGGACAAAATTTCATTCATCGAGCCGGACAGATCAAATACCATCATGGCATCCACTGTCTGTATTTTTTCAACTGTGCTCTGCGAGGTTGCGAGCGAACTTGCGTCAAGATCGATCTGATACTCTCTGTTCTCCCAGTCAGTCAGTTTCGCTGTCTTATGATATTCCACATCCTTCTCCGTAAAATCAACCGGCTTCCCCGGTGGGATATCCGGCACGTTGTCGTCGACCACTTTGATCACGTCCGCATTCGGAAGCGTAAACTTCATGTTACAGTTTGCCTTTCCTGCACCGCGCTCCATATATAAAATGGTCAGATGATGTTCTTTGTTTTTGTCTGTCCTGTCAATATATTTCCAGAGATTCACCGTATCTGTCAGAGCGTCATGGATACCGCCAAGATCAATGACCACCTGTTTTCCATCCAGAATTACCCAGAGATCATCATCCCCGGTAAAAGAATAGTTCAGTTCCCCGATATAATCTCCAAGTGTAAAGGTTACGTCATAGCGGATTCCAAAATAAAAATTATTATTTCCAAATGGCAGGAAATCCGCCCCCGCAGTTGCTGCCACGTTGTCCTCTTTGTCCAAAACTTCTTTCAGTTCGTAAGTGTCACCACTTTGTGAAAATTTTAACCTGTATCCTTCTTTTACTGTCAGTCCTTTTGTCCCTGCCGCAGCTGCTCCGTCTTTCGGAAAAACGCCCGGTTCATTCACACTGAAAAGAACTTCTTTGTAATCATCACTTAACCCGGTAACGATCCCTGTTTTTTTCGCATTTTCTCCAGTTCCTCCGGTATACACGTTGATATGCTGGTCATCTGTGGTTCCGTTTTGACCTGTTTTTTTCGTGACGGTGTCATATTGATTTTCACTTAAATTCTGGGATACCGTTCCGACCGTGAAACGGTTATCTTTTTGCTCAGACGGATAGTTGGAATCTGCATTGATACTCAGATCCGCCCTCTGCTGTCCGGCTTTGTCATAAGGAATCACCTCGTAGTCATAAAACGATGCCTCACCGATATAGTCCGTATTTTTTGCCTGATAAAAAACTTTTACAACACTGTCCTCATGGATCTCAATGTTTTCAAGTTCACTTTGGGAAAATGCTTCTCCGTTTACCTGCACATGATCCACATCCCAGTTTAACGCCTTATTGTAGTCGCTGATTTTTGCTCCCGGTGCCATCGTGCGGACGTCATCGCTGTAAATTTTTGCACTCTGCTCATCCTGCGCCTGATATTTATGATTGTCATAATGTTCGATCGTCACAGTCACGTCGTTGTCCCCGTGATTGACGATGACATATTTTGAAAAATGATCCGTGCCAAATGTCACCTCGCCGTCGGCAGAAGTGTTCGCATTCATATCCAACATCTCATTTTTTGTCTCATCAAAATGATACACGCTCGCCGAATCGCCCTCTTTCACCTGCGCAAGCGATAACTGCACCTGCACGGTTGCCCCGGGCTCCACTTCTTTTCCATCTTTTACAAAGGAGATGTCATACGCCACAACCTCTTCTTTTTCTTTCGACTCGCCCTCCATCGCTTTATCGATGGATGCTTCCATTTCTGCTGTGACGGCTACCGGTGCCACGACAAGCTCTGCGCCTGCCGGAAGATCGGTCTCATTCGAAAGTGTCACGACCACGCGGACTGCGTCATTGGAATAGTCGAAGACGGTTTTTAATTCCGGTTGTTCTGTCTCCTCTGTTTTCTCCGTCTCCTCGATTGCTTCAGCCGCCTCAGTGCTCTCGGTCACTTCTGTGTTCCCGGTCACTTCGGTGTTCTTGATTGCCTCTGTCGTCTCAGTGTTCTCCGTGTTACTGGTCACTTTCGTGCTCTCGCTGTTCTCTGTATTCCTGACTTTTTCTGTATTTCCTGTTCCATCTGGATCTGACACATTTCCTTCCTGCCCGGTGCTTTCCTGCCCTGCATTTTTCGTCTCATTCAACATCTCTGTGGAAATTTCCGTAAAAACATCCGTGGTGTCTACACTTGTCGCATTGGTGACGGTCACATCGGATGTCAGCAAAGCCAGACATAACAGGAATGCTATCACTTTTTTTACGCTCGCTGCAAATTTCATAGAATCCTCCTTACTTTTGCCCTTTGATCTACTGTTTTCTCTTCCAAAGATCTCATCCACTGTATTTATTTAAAATATTTTCCGCTGTTTTCACTTTCTCTATATGGATCTTGATTTTCAGATTCCGGTAAACTTTATGATCCTGATAAAATTTTGAAATAATCCGGTTTGCGACCAACATTCCACCCTCATAGGTACATGCGGAAAGCAAAATCACATACTGCGAATCGCTGAACTGTGCCACCGCGTCCCCAGGACGGAGCGATTTTTTCAATGTCTCCACAAGATGAGGCATCGCATTGCGGATGCGGAACAGATTGACATCACTGACCTTGCTTCCGGTATACTCCCCCGCCTTTAAGGTCAGAAGCAGAATATATTCATTTTCATCAAAACGCGCTGTCTTTCTCACCTGAAGCCTGCAAATTTCCCGAAAGACCGGATACCCGCACAAAAACGCTCCCGCTGGATTCTGTTCTGCAATATCCTGATGTACCTGTGCAATTCCCTGCACATTTCCGCTTTTATTCTGTCTCAGTAATTTGTCATAAACGCCCTTTAATTTTGACAGTTCACAGATTCCGAGCTGCTGCTGCAACGTCCGGCATGCATTCTCGTACACTTCCAGGGCAGAACCAATTTTATTTTTTCCTGCCAAAGCCTTGATCAGATAACAATATAACTCTTCATCGAGACTTTCCTGCTGAAGTGCCTGACTGCAAAGCTGCTCCAGATTCTCATATTTTTCCGCGCGGACATAACATTCGCACAGATACCGGACGCAGTTTAAATACAAAGAGTGATAATAAGTATTCAGCATCATCACCCAGTGCATATCTGCAACTTTTGTCATGAAATCACCCTGATAAAGTGCAAGCGCCGCTTTTAGTTTCTGGATTGTCTCACCCTCTGAAATAGGTTTCTGCTTTGCCAATTCAAACATTTGTTCGAATCGTTCTGCATCCACTGCCACTTCCAGTCTGGGATTCCAGCGATAGGAACCATGATCGGTCAGGATAAAGTCCTCTTCTCCAAAGTTTTTCTTCAGAAGAACTCTCAGACGATACATCAGATTCTTCAATGCCCCTGCCGGATTTCCCGTTTCTTCCTCCTGCCACAACGCATCCGCCATGTCATAAAACGTCAGTGTCTGATTTCTGTGAATAATCAGATAAGCCAGCAGATTTATCATTTTGGGAGACCGTATCTCTTCCTCATTCACAATATGTTCTTCATTCCTTATCTGAAATTTCCCCAGAGTACGAATCGTCAGCATGCAGTTCTCCTCCTCTTTTCCGGCTCTGACTGCCAGATTTTTCCTGTAAGTCTAACATGCATGTATTGCTATAAAGGTCGAATACTGTACCTAAAAATCCTGGTTACTTCGACTTTTTTCTATTTTTATATATAAGGAAAACAATCAGTCCCACAACAAAAACTGCCGTGATACCGCCAATCACCGGCACTGCCACAGGTACAGATGCTGCATCGATCTCCTGCGCTGCAAGATCTGCATCGTTCCCATCCACATCACCGGAAGCGGTACTCGCATCCTCTGCTGTGTTCGCCAACGGTGTCTCGCTCTCTTCGATATCGACAACTCCATCATTCCCATCTCCATCCACCAACGGTGTCTGCTCCTCCGGAATTTCAACATTGCTATCGTCTACGGTCTGGTCTTCATTATCATCTGCCGGAGCATTTACCGCATTGTCCGCTGCATTATTTGCTGTATTGCCTACCGGCGCATTCACTGCATTTGACGCATTATTTACTACATTTGCAGTAAATCCTGTCGGCTGGGAGGTTCCGGGAATGATGACCGTCTCCTCGACCTCACTTACGACTGTCTCTGTCCGTGTTGTGCCCGGAACCACGTTTGTCACCGTGCTGGTGATCGTCTCCACAGCCCCGGTGTAGTGGTATTCAAACGTTGCCGTGTTCCCTTTCCCTTTTTCCAGTTTTATAGTTTTACTGCTCTCCGTCGGTGTATAATCCGAAACGGTCACCGGAGTGACCATAATGATTTCTTCGGCATTTCCATAGATGATCTGTGGAGTTGCAATCTGTTCCTTCGTCTGACTGTCTATGAAACTCACCGTATAGGAAACCGGATCGATCAGACGCTTATAATCCAACACGTACTCTGTATTCCGTTCCACCGCAGTTCCCACAACACCGTTAAAAGCTTTCAACCCATATGCTGCCTCTTTTTCATAGTGCAGGCAGTTAGAAAACCATGATGTCAGCCTTGCATCACTTTCCCAGCCAGGCACTGTGAAAGCAAGTGTATCTCCCTTTGCAACTTTTACCTTAATATAATTTTTTGTCACTTCCATCCCTTCGGAAACAGTGATCTTATCTATATCAAAACAAGCAATATTTCCTGCACGGAATGTCACTGTATACATTCTTTTTTCCACCACTTCTTTCTCTTCCGAAGCTTTCACCGTTGTCATTGGAAGCACCAGCGCCATGAAGATAAAAACCGTAAGAAAGCCCGTAATTATTTTTTTTACTTTTTTCATGACTTGCGCTCCACCTTTCTTTTTTTCACTGCGATACTAACAATCACTATACCTGCCACCAGAACTCCTGCAGATACCGTCACTGTCAGAGGATCTCCTGTCCTGACACCATTTGCCAGTGGAACAAGCTGTTCTGTGACAGTCTTTGGAATCACTTTCTTTACAACCTTTGTCACCACATTGTCTTCTCCGTACTCCGTCACATAATTTGTGATCACAACCGGCTTTCTGTCGTCTGCATAGTACGCCCGGAATTCAAATTCCATCGCACCTGCTGCACGCGAATAATCAATTCCATCTGCGCTGTCCATGCCCTCGCCGTCTAAAGTCAATGTCACATAGACATCCGCCGACTCCCCCGGATCCAGAGCTGTCATATAACGATACTCATTCAATTCTGTAATTTCTGCTAAACCTTCGGCACTTGCCACATTTTCCGCATATCCACCGGCATCTGCATCCAGCAAAGATATCCTTCCGGTATCATTGCCGATCTCCACCTGAAACTCATATGCTCCGCCAGACGCTTTTCCTGCTTCTTCCAAAGCATCCGTTGTCTTCTGCGAAATAAAAAAAGATGCCTTATGACTGTTTTGATTCTCGATTTTAATGACAACGGTCCTGCTGTCTCCGGGTGCCATGCCATCAAAAGCACCGGCAAGTTCTGTCTTATCTTTTGTATACACAAGCTGATTTTCCTCTGTCAGCTGCACAGTCTGAATTTCCGCCGCACTGACCACCGATGAAAATCCACAAGTCCAAATAAGCAACAGAACGGCTGCCATGTTTTTTATTTTCATATGATCCAATCTCCTTCAACCGTTATCTTGTTTCTGAAACAGACAAAATCGTTCCATTTTCATCAAACTCCGGGAACACTCCAAGCTCTGCTGCGATCGCATCTTTTGCGTTATTCGCCTGAACTGCCGTAACTTCGTATTCTAACGTATAGACTGCATCTGCAAATCCATTTCCCATAGATTCCTTAAAATGAATTCCGTCCATAAAGTTTGTTGTCGTCTGCTCTGGAGCCAGCGGCTTTGTGTAGTACATCACCGTCTGCTCATCATCCTCATACCCGATGATCCAGTCCTGATTATGTACATAGATATCATCCGCCTCCCATGCACTCACAAGTCCGCCGCTTTTTGTATCCCATGCATGATAAATGACTACTTTTACATACACATCATAACCATCCGGGATATCGTTTTGTACTGCCTTCGGCATGACGATCGTTTCCCCCGGTACGATCGTAACCGGTTCTTTTTCCCCGCCGTCTGCCAGTGCCACAGGCTGATCCCCGATCACCGTGACTCCCACACTCTTAATGGAAATATTTGCCACTGCCTTTTCACTTTTTGTATTCAGAGCTGCAAGCGTTCCGCCAACCATCGTTGCCAGGATCAATACTGCAGCGATTCCCATAAGCATGTATTTTTTCTTCACTCTCCATCTCCTCCGCTCATCCATTGAATTTTTTATAAATCCTTGTGTTATTATAGGTATCCCCGGTCACACAATGGTCACACGAATATTTTATGCAGCAGATTGCACGAAAAATACACTTTGTCTCTTCAATTACGCAAAAATACCTCCCGGCAGATTTGGGATTGTTACCCATATCTGCTCAGAAGGTATCCTGTCATTTCCAAAATATTAATTTTTCTTCACATTTTAAGCAGTCATTTTACATCCACTATCTCACATAGATATTGGAAAGATTGTCCAAAATCTCTCCTGCAACATCCGGTTTATTCATCGTGTAAATATGCACATGATTGACACCGTTGGCGATCAGATCAATGATCTGCTCTGTTGCATATGCAATTCCCGCCTGACGCATTGCTGCCTGGTTGTCTCCAAACCTGTCTACGATCGCAAGAAATCTCGGTGGAACCATATTGCCGGACAAAGATGTGATACGTTTGATCTGGCTTGCGTTGGTGACAGGCATAATGCCTGCTACAATCGGAACATCTATTCCTTTTTTTAATGCCTTGTACATAAAATTGTATAAAATGTTATTGTCAAAAAACATCTGTGTGGTGAGGAACTCGCATCCTGCATCCACTTTCTCTTTCAAATGGTCGAGATCTTCAAAAATCGTTGCTGCTTCCGGGTGTCCTTCCGGGTAGCATGCACCACCGATACAGAAATCACCCTGTGCTTTGATATCTGCGATCAGTTCACTTGCGTGCTTGTACTGATCCGGCAGCGGAAAATCTGCATTTGCAGGAATATCGCCACGGAGTGCAAGGATATTCTCGATATTTGCTGCCTTTAACTCCTCAATGACAGATGCCACCTTTTCTCTGGTGGAAGAGGCACAGGTCAGATGTGCCAACGCCGGAATGT
>ERZ826613.1103-NODE-1103-length-34433-cov-3.949095_pt1 | contig 34433 bp, 26 predicted proteins | sample MGYA00519925_ERZ826613 | MGnify/ENA primary metagenome ERZ826613 (study PRJEB31778, sample SAMEA3449236) | human gut metagenome | biome: human gut; feature: human-associated habitat; material: faeces | place: United Kingdom | collected 2010/2012 ... | reverse complement strand
GCCCAGGCCATGCTGACTATGTAAAGAACATGATCACAGGTGCTGCTCAGATGGATGGTGCTATCCTCGTAGTTGCTGCTTCTGATGGTCCTATGGCTCAGACAAAAGAACATCTTCTTCTTGCTCGTCAGGTTGGCGTTCCTTACATCGTTGTATTCATGAACAAGGCTGATCAGGTTGACGATCCGGAACTTCTTGAGCTCGTTGAAATGGATATCAGAGCTACTCTCGACGAATATGAATTCCCTGGCGATGACACACCTATCATCAAGGGTTCAGCTCTTGCAGCTCTTAACGCTCCAGACGATATCAATGATCCAGCTTACAAGCCAATCCTTGAACTTATGGATGCTGTTGATGAATATATCCCAACTCCAGAACGTAAAGCAGATCTTCCTTTCCTTATGCCTATCGAAGATACTATGACAATTTCTGGTCGTGGTACTGTTGTTACAGGTAGAGTTGAAAGAGGTCAGCTCAAGACTGGTGACGAAGTTGAAATCGTTGGTCTTTCTACAGAAAAGGGTAAGACAGTTGTAACTGGTATCGAAATGTTCAGAAAGACTCTTGACTATGCTGAAGCAGGCGATAACATCGGTGCTCTTCTCCGTGGTATCACAAGAGATCAGGTTGAAAGAGGACAGGTTCTCTGCCAGCCAGGTTCTATTCACCCACATACAAAGTTCAAGGGTCAGGTTTACGTTCTGAAGAAGGAAGAAGGCGGTCGTCATACTCCATTCTTCACAAACTACAGACCACAGTTCTATTTCAGAACAACTGACGTTACAGGTATCATCACTCTTCCAGAAGGCGTTGAAATGTGTACACCTGGTGATAACGTTGAAATCAACGTTGAACTCATCACACCAATCGCTATCGAAGAAGGACTTCGTTTCGCTATCCGTGAAGGTGGACGTACAGTAGGTTCAGGCGTTGTTACTGCTATTCAGGAATAATTTGAACTTATGATATACAAGAGGAAATGAGCAATCATTTCCTCTTTTTTATTTAAAATTAACTTTTTTTGTGATTTACAAAAAAATAATAACTTAATTATTACTAAAATAAGCACATTGATTATAAAAATCAGTGTGCTTTGTTTATTTTGCATAAAAAATACATTATTATTTTGGTTTCTTTTATCTTGTCTGGACCATATTTCAACTTGACGTTTTTAAATAATTGAGTTATAATAATAAGTGCACAGTGGTGAAGTGTGGTAAAGTAGTGTAAAAAATCCATAAATTTGGTAAATTGGTTCCAAAAATGCAGAAAGGCGGTGTCTGGAATGGCTCTGACAGCTCTTATGGGTACTTATCATCATAATATTGATGCCAAGGGCAGAATGAGTTTTCCGACAAAACTACGTGATTTGCTTGGAATGGAATTTTACGTTACCAAAAGCATTAACCAGAAGTGTCTGACTATTTATTCTAAATCTGAATGGGAAAAGCTTGCTAATAAGGTTGCTGCCCTGCCGGATTCAATGGGCGGACTGGATATAAAGAGATGGCTTTTTTCTGGTGCCGGCGAATTGGTTCCTGATAAACAGGGGCGTGTTCTTATCCCATCTGACCTAAGAGATTTTGCTGGTCTGAAGAAAGATGTTGTTGTTATCGGTCTTGATGACAAAGCGGAAATATGGGATAAAGAATTATGGGATGCACAGCAGAATAATATGGATATGGAAGCTATGCTCGCAGCTATGCAGCAACTTGGTATTTAAGGAGTATTTATGGAATTTTCTCATGTGTCGGTTTTGCTGAACGAAAGTATTGACGGTCTTGCTATAAAGCCCGATGGAATTTACGTTGACTGTACAGCCGGCGGCGGCGGTCACTCATTTGAAATTGCCCGAAGACTTGATGAAAACGGACGTCTTATTTCACTTGACTGTGATCCGGATGCAATAATTGCTGCATCAGAAAAACTTAAAAAATTTAAAAACGCACAGGTTATCAGAAGTAATTATTCAGAAATCAGAAGTGTTCTTGACATTCTGAATATTGATTTTGTTGACGGCGTTCTTATGGATCTTGGTGTTTCATCGCATCAGCTTGATACTCCGGATCGTGGTTTTTCTTATCATTATGATGCACCGCTTGATATGAGAATGAGTCAGGAAGGAACAAGTGCTTACGATATTGTAAACAACTGGTCCGAGGAGCAGCTTGCAAAAATAATTTTTGAGTATGGGGAAGAGAAGTTCTCAAGAAAAATAGCAAAAAATATTCTTCTTGAGCGACAGGACAATCCGATAAAAACAACGCTTGAACTTGCTGAAATAGTAAAGAAAAGTGTTCCGGCAGCAGTAAAACGTGAAAAAAATCCTTGTAAAAAAACTTTTCAGGCTATAAGAATTGCGGTAAATGGTGAATTTGACCATTTGTCTGACGGACTTGATGCCGCATTTGAAAGCTTAAAACCCGGTGGCAGGCTTGCTGTTATTACCTTTCATTCACTGGAGGACAGGATTGTTAAACAACGTTTTGCATCTTTATGCAAGGGTTGCATATGTCCGCCGGATTTTCCGCAGTGTGTCTGCGGCAGAACTCCGCAGGGACGTCTTGTTAACAAAAAGCCTATAGAGGCTTCTTTGAATGAACTTGAACAAAATAATCGAAGCAGAAGTGCAAAACTCAGAATCATAGAAAGGAGATAGGTGCTTTGCCATGGCTGCAGATAATTCAGCATATGATTATTTCTTGCATAATAATCCGCATAAACCTGACGATGAAAATCAGCAAAAGAGTTCAGTGTCAGCATCAGCAGCCGAAAAAATTCCGGAAGAAAAACCACTGGAAGAGAAGGCACCTGATATCACTATGAAAATAACGCCGCCAAAAAGAGGTTCTGCACCTAAGGTGTTTATTGTTGCACTGTCTGCATTGCTGGTCTTTTTCTGTGTTATCTACGGTAAGGTAGAAACAAACAGAATGTATCGTCAGATATCTGACGCAAATCAGAAACTGGACGAAGCACAAAGCGAAAACGTTCGTCTTCAGTCAGAACTTGAAAGCAAAATGACATTGAAAAATGTTGAGGATTATGCTGTCAATGTTCTGGGGCTTCAGAAACTTGATAATTCACAGATCAAGTATGTTCAGACTCAGACTGATGATATAGTAGAAATCCCTGAAGAAAGTAAAAGTATATTTGTAAGAGCAAAAGAAAAAGTTGAAAGTATTTTGGAATATATTTTCGGATAGGGCATATTATTTATTATAAAGACGGCTGATAAAAAAGAAAATGCTGTCTTTGAATTGGGAGAAAAAAACGGGTGTACGGAAATAGGGAGAGGATCAGCTGTCACGTCTGCAAGTGACAGCGGTTAAGCTCCCGCATATCAATAATTTCTTATGTGCCGTTTATCGGTTATGGTTTCAGATTTTTGAACTCAGAATGGAAATTATTTTTAAAATGTGGAATATAAATAGTCTGTATTTTATATTTTAGAAATAATACGTTCGCCAAGGCAGGGAGAAGTTAATATATCCCTGCCTTTTTTAGATGAAATGAACAAATTTCACAGTCCTTATGGAGGCAATTTATGGCAGAAAAACCTACCGCACAAATGAAAAAACGAACGAACAGGTTCATACTTGTTATTATTATTGCTCTTGCATTATATATAACAGGACGTCTTTTCTATATTTCAATTATTCAGAATGATTTTTATCAGAACAAGGCAAATGCTTACCATTTTGGTGAAATATCAATATCTGCAAACAGAGGTGCGATATATGATACAAATGGTATTATACTGGCTCAGAGTGCAACCGTTTACAAGGTGTTCATGGACCCTGATCTTTTCCGCTCTGAACTTGAAAAGAAAAAGGAGTCTGCGGATTATCAGCAGAAACAGGCTGCTGACGGCAAGCTTCCTGAGGGTACGACTGTAAAGTCGGCTGACGATATACAGAATGAAATTATAGATTTTCTTGCTGAAAAACTTGAAATAGACAAGTCAAAAATAACAGATGCCATGAATGAAAATACTCAGTATAAAGTTTTGAAAACTCAGGTTGAAAAGCCTGTTGCTGATGAAATTACTGCATTTATGGATGAAAATTCACTGAACTCAATACAGATTGAGGAAGACACAAAAAGGTATTATCCTCAGGACGAACTTGCGGCGTCTGTTATAGGATTTACTAATGGCGATGGTGACGGACAGTACGGAATTGAATATCAGTATGATGATTATCTTGCAGGTATTGACGGAAAGGTAATTTCTGCCAAAGATGCATACGGAAATGAGATGCCGTACAGATACGCTAAAACGTATGATGCACAGGACGGTGATTCACTTTACCTTACTATTGACAGAACGCTTCAGTATTCTCTTGAAAAGAATCTGGAAGAAACTGTCAGTCAGTTTAAAGTTGAGGACAGAGCCTGCGGTATTATTATGAATGCGAAAACAGGTGCTATACTCGCAATGGCAACTGCTCCGGGATTTAATCTGAATGACCCTTCTGAAGTTTCAGATTTACAGATTGCCCAGATGGCTCAGGATATGGAACTTCTGAAGATTGATAAAAATGCAGTTATTGAAGAAAATAAAGCAAAGGAATATCTTGCAACACTGACAGATGAACAGTACACTGATGCATATACAGCTGCCCGTGAACAGCAGTGGAAGAACAAGGCGATAACAGAACTTTATATTCCAGGTTCAGTATTCAAAGTTGTAACAAGTTCAGCGGCACTTGAAGAAGATGCAATAAATGTTAACGATACATTTGACTGTACGGGTGCTGTAACTGTTGTTGAAGGCACAGAGCCGATTCACTGCTGGAAAACGTCAGGACACGGTGTTCAGACATTCGTTGAAGCTATTACAAATTCGTGTAACCCTGCGTTTATTGAAATAGGAAGAAGGCTTGGTGCGGAGAAGTTCTTTGATTACTTCAAGGCATATGGACTTACTGAAAGAACTGGTATAGATCTTCCTGCTGAGGCAACGAGTTATTATCAGAGACTTGACAGTATGGGTGCTGTCGAGCTTGCTTCGTGTTCATTCGGACAGACAAACAAGATTACACCAATGGAAATGATTACAGCTTATGCGGCTGTTATTAACGGCGGTGAACTGGTAACTCCTTATGTGGTAAGCAAGATAGTTGACAATGACGGAAACGTTGTTCTGACAAATGAAAAAAATGTTAAAAGACAGGTTATTTCCAAGGAAACTTCCGACCTTATGTGCCAGACTCTTGAAACAGTTGCTGTTCAGAACGGTTCATACATAAAGGGATATCATGTCGGCGGTAAGAGCGGCACTTCTGAAAAGCTTGATGAATATGCCGGAACTGATGAAGATCCGATGAGATATGTTGCATCATATTGTAGCTTTGCACCGGCTGATGATCCGGAAATCATTATGCTTATACTTGCTGATGAACCGATGTCAGGCGAATATTACGGAAGCCAGATAGCTGTTCCATGCTCCAGAAAAATCATGGAGGAAATTTTGCCTTATCTTGGATACTATCCGGAATATACAGATGAGGAAGCTGAAAACCTCGATGTGACGGTTCCGCTTGTTGAGGATCTGTCTGTTGAGGAAGCAAAGAGCGAAATCGAGAAAAAGGGTCTTACATATCAGGTGGTCGGAGAAGGCAAGACTGTATGCGGTCAGACACCTGTAACGGGTACTACCGTTTCGGGCGGCGGAACTGTTGTAATATATACAGAAAACAACTATAATCCTGAATATGTTGAAGTACCTAATATGACTGGATATACAGTATCGGACGCAAATTACATTCTTACAAATATGGGACTTAACTTTGTTGCAGGAGGTGCAACGACCGATTCAAGCAATGCGGTTGTTCAGTCACAGTCAGAGGCAGTGGGTTCAAAAGTTCCAGTAGGTACTGTAATTGAACTGACCTTCGGCGTAAACGACCAGTCAGGCTGATATGCGGTATCAAAGTATAATGTTTGTGTGATTTAAAGACAGGCGGTGTTTGAAAAATGAAACTTTATAAACTGATAGAAAATATTGCAGAAACAAATCTTCCGGATATGGAAATAAGTTCGGTAACGGATAATACAAAAAAAGTGCAGAAGGATTCTATATTTGTGTGCGTAAAGGGCGGCTCTTTTGACGGTCATGACGCAGCAAAAGAGATGCTGGAAAAAGGAGCGGCAGTTGTAATTACGGAAAGAGATCTGGGACTTGGCGACAAGCAGATAATAACAGACAATTCAAGAAAATTTTACGGAAAGCTTTGTGCCGCATGGTTTGACCATCCGGAAAAGAAAATTAAAATAATCGGTGTTACCGGAACAAACGGAAAGACAACGATTACAAATGTAATTAAAAATATTCTTATGTCTTATGGAATTAAAACAGGTCTTATCGGAACTATAAGAAATGAAATAGGAAATGAACCTGTTCATACAGACAATACAACACCTATGGCATTTGATTATATGCAGCTGCTTGACAAAATGGTAAAGGCTGACTGTAAATATGCAGTTATGGAAGTATCATCATTCGGACTTGTACAGAACAGAATAGGACCTACACATTTTAATATTGGTGTATTTACCAATCTGACGCAGGATCATCTTGATTATCATAAAACAATGGAAAATTACTATCAGGCAAAGAAAATGATGTTTGACGAATGTGATTTTGCCCTGGTCAATATTGATGATGATTACGGTAAAAGGCTTCTGAGCGAAATCTGCTGTCCTAAGGCAAGTTACGGCAGTTCACAGGAGGCAGATTATTATTCTGATGCAGCAAAGATAAAAGCAGACGGAACAAGTTTCTGGTATTGTTTTGACGGTAAATCAAAGCTTGTCAATATGAAGATGACCGGAATGTTCAATGTTTCAAATGTGACAGCTGCGATAACAGTTTGCATGAAGGCAGGAATCCCACTGGAACATATTCTTGAAACAATAGCTGATTATAACGGCGTTAAGGGAAGATGTGAGATAATTCCGACCGGAAGAGATTTCACTGTTATATGTGATTATGCTCACACGCCTGATGCAATAGAGAACATTCTGCAAAGTGTTAAGCAGTATACTGAGGGCAGATTGATATGCCTGTTTGGCTGCGGCGGAAACCGTGATGCGAAAAAACGTCCGCTTATGGCAAAAGCTGCTGCAAAATATGCTGACAGGCTTATAATCACTTCGGATAACCCGAGAGATGAGATACCTGAGGCAATAATTGATGATATCCTTGCAGGACTTAAAGACAGCAGGATTCCTTTTGATGTGGTTGTTGACAGAACGGAAGCGATTTATCATTCATTGAAAATTGCACGAAAAGGTGATATAATAGTTCTTGCAGGAAAGGGACATGAAGATTATCAGGTACTTCCTGGCAATGAACATATACATTTTGATGAAAGAGAGATAGTTTCAGAAGGACTGAAACTGATAGACTGATGGAAAAATTATTATTATCTGAAATTGCGGACTGTCTGGGAAGCAAATGCCCGACAGAAAAAGAAATCACAGAAATTTCAACTGACACAAGAAATCTTCCGGAAGGCTGTCTTTTTATTGCTATAAAAGGTGAGCGTTTTGACGGTCACACATTTATAAAGAAAGCAATTGAAAGCGGTGCGGCTGCGGCTGTTTCCGAATATAAGGTTGAAGATTGCCCGTGTGTTGTTGTAAAAGATACACGAAAAGCTTTGCTTGATATTGCGGCATATTACCGCAGGAAGTTTTCACCGATTCTGGTGGGGGTTACAGGAAGCGTCGGCAAGACTACAACAAAGGAAATGATAGCGCTTGTCCTGTCTGAAAAGTATAACACACTGAAAACACAGGGGAATTTCAATAATGAAATAGGACTTCCGAAAACACTTTTTAATCTTGATTCTTCATATCAAGCAGCAGTAATTGAAATGGGAATGTCACATTTCGGAGAAATTGAAAGACTTTCCAGAACTGCATCACCAACAATGGGAGTTGTTACAAATATCGGATTTTCACATATTGAAAATCTTAAATCACAGGACGGTATTTTACAGGCAAAGCTTGAAATACTAAAAGGTATGGCGGATAATGCACCGCTTGTTGTAAACGGTGATGATGAAAGGCTGTCACAGCTTAAAACAAAGCTTACCGGAAGACCTGTGTATTACTACGGCATTGATAATCCGGAAAATGATTTTTCTGCTGAAAATATTCATGAAGAAAGTGGAAAAACTTATTTTGAACTGAATTATTCCGGAAAGAAAATTCCGGCTGAAATACCATGTGCAGGAAAGCACAATGTTATGAATGCTGCTGCTGCATTTGCAGTGGGTACGCTTAACGAACTTTCAGCAGAAGAAATTGTTTCTGCTCTGAAAAAATACAAGCCGGACGGAATGCGTCAGAATATCGTGGACAAAAATGGCATTACAGTTATCATTGATTGCTATAATGCAAGTCCTGATTCTATGAGAGCTTCCTTAAACGTTTTAGCTGGTATGGAATGTGACGGACGAAAAATTGCCGTTCTTGGAGATATGCTGGAGCTTGGGGAATCTTCCGAAACACTTCATCGTATGGTAGGAACAATGGCGGCTGAGACTGAACCTGATAAGCTTTTCTGTTACGGAAAAGAAGCGGCTTTTACAGCACAGGAAGCAGAAAAATCCGGCATAGAAACATATAGTACAACTGATAAGAATGAACTTACGGAAAAAATAAGAGAGTATATAAAAACAGGAGATGTAATTTTATTTAAAGCAAGTCGTGGTATGAAACTTGAAGAGGTAATCGACGCTTTATTTAAATAAAAATCAATAAATAAAAAGCTGCATCAACTCAGGCAGCAGACTGGAGAACATAATGTCATATTGGATCAGTATAGGAACAGCACTTGTTTCCTTTGCACTGGCAGCACTTATAGGAATTGTACTTATTCCTTATCTTAAAAAAATACATTTCGGACAGACAATACTTGAAATCGGACCTAAGTGGCACAAATCAAAACAGGGAACACCTATTATGGGTGGGTTCATGTTTATAATCAGCAGTATTGTTGCCACAGTAATAGGATATCTGATATATCGCTCACAGAATATGATAGATGTGACTGAAAAAACAGCATCACAAAATATATTAAGACTTGTTTCATGCATTATTTTTTCAGTATTGTTTTCGGGCATAGGATTTCTTGACGATTATATAAAGGCAATAAAAAAGCAGAATCTCGGACTTAATCCAAAGCAGAAAATGATTTTTCAGTTTATTCTTTCTGCTGCATTTTTAGCTGTTCTCTATATACTGGGTGACAAGTCAACAAAAATTGATCTGATTTTTGTTCAGCTTGATTTGGGAATCTTCTATTATCCAATAATGATATTGTTTATGATTTATGTTTCAAATGCTGTAAACCTTACAGATGGTGTTGACGGACTCTGCGGTTCGGTTACATTTGTAACCATGCTCGCATTTTCAGCGATATGCGGCATAATGGACTCATATGAAATTTCAATATATGCTGTTGCAATTGCCGGAGGCTGTCTTGGATTTTTAATATGGAATCTTCATCCTGCAAAGTGTTTTATGGGCGATACAGGTTCTATGTACCTTGGCGGCTCATTTGTGGCAATTGGTCTTACGACGCACAAGCATCTGCTTATTGTTCTGGTAGGACTTGTATATATTCTTGAAGCGTTGTCTGTTGTTATTCAGGTTACTTATTTCAAGATTACTGCCAGACAGCATTACAAGAAAACCGGTGAAAAGGGTAAAGGAAAGAGAATTTTCAAAATGTCACCTATTCATCATCATTTTGAAATGTGCGGATTCAGCGAATATAAAATTGTTATTACATTTTCTGTAACAGCAATTATTGTTTCAGCTTTAGGAATTTTGACTGTTATTTGATTTTTTAAGGGAGGAAAAAGCGTTGGCTGAGAATTACAGTTCAGGTGCAGCGGCAGCTCGCCGCAGAAGTTCTGTCAGAACAAGGAAGAAAAAGAAAGTCACACATTCTTTTTTTTCAAGGGGTGTTATGGATCTTACATTTTTTCTTATTGTAATGACGCTTCTGGTTATCGGAATAATTATGATGTTTTCAGCCAGCTATGCAAAGGCTCTCAGCGAGTCAGGCGGTGCAAGCGGAACGAGTTATGCATCAAAACAGATAAAAATGGCTGCACTCGGTGTACTCGCAATGCTGTTCTTTTCATATTTTGATTATCGTCATTTTGAAAGTCCTAAAATGGCTATATCTGGTTATGTTGTTTCAGTCATACTTCTTGTAGCGGTTCTGCTTCATGGTGTTACTGAGGGCGGTGCAACAAGATGGATAGTTATAGGCGGTATAAACTTTCAGCCGTCTGAGCTTATGAAGTTTGCAATAATAATTTTGTTTTCTTACCTTATAACTCAGAATTATGATAAAATGCAGCAATTCAGATTTGGAGTTTTGCCGTTTGGTGTTCTGCTTGGAATAGTTGTGGTACTTCTTCTCAAAGAACCGCATCTGTCATGTACATTACTTGTATGTATTATTGCAGTTTCACTTATGTTTATAGGTGGAGTAAAGTGGAAGCATATTTTTATTATATCTGCTTTTGGTCTCGTTGCTCTTGTACTTTTGGTTATATGGAAAATGCAGAGTGAAGGTTTCACATATTTTGCAACACGTTTTCAGTCATGGCTACACCCGTTTTCAGACGAAAAGGATAAGACATTCCAGACCTGTCAGTCGCTTATCGCTATCGGTTCCGGAGGACTTTTCGGTCTGGGACTCGGCGGTTCAAGACAGAAATTCATGTATCTTCCTGAATCACAGAATGACTTTGTTTTTTCAATTGTATGCGAGGAACTTGGTTTTATAGGAGCTGTAACAGTTATCATACTGTTCCTGCTTCTTGTAATAAGAGGACTTTATATTGCATCAAAGGCAAAAGATAAATTCGGAATGCTCATCACTGTCGGAATAACTGTTCAGATAGGAATACAGGCGCTTCTCAATATTGCTGTTGTAAGCAACAGTATGCCGAATACCGGTATCAGCCTTCCGTTTTTCAGCTATGGCGGTACGGCACTTATAATGCAGCTTGCGGAAATGGGGATAATTCTTAATGTTTCAAGGCAGGCATCTATAGATTCATAAAGTCTGAAAGGGGCAGTAAAAATGAAAGTATTGTTGGCAGGCGGCGGAACAGCCGGACATATAAATCCTGCACTTGCAATAGCATCTGTTATAAAAGAACATTATCCTGATACGGAGTTTTTGTTTGTGGGTACTCCGAACGGTATGGAGGCAAGGCTGATTCCTGAAGCAGGTTATAACTTTGCATCAATGAAAGTTGCGGGTTTTCAGAGAAAGCTTACTCCGAAAAATATAAAAAGAAATTTTCAGGCAGCAGGATATCTGATGACATCTGGTCCGAGAGCAAAAAAAATCATTAGCGATTTTAAGCCGGATATTGCTATCGGAACGGGAGGATATGTAAGTGGGCCTATTATAAAAAAAGCTGCGAGAATGGGTGTCGCAACAGCAATACACGAGCAGAATGCGTTTCCGGGAGTTACAAATAAACTCCTTGCAAAGGAAGTTGACAAGGTAATGCTGACCGTTAAGGAAGCACTTAAATATCTTGATAAAGATGTGGATTATGTTGTAACAGGACTTCCTGTCAGAGATGGTATTGCCTCCAAATCAAAGCTTGAAGCAAGAGCAGAACTTGGGTTTGATAATGAACTCTGTATTCTTTCTTTTGGCGGAAGTCTTGGTGCAGGCTGTATTAATGAAACTATGGCAGAAGTAATAAACTGGCACACTAAGAATAATCTTAAAATAAATCATATTCATGGCTATGGCAAAATGGGAAGGGAATCATTTCCGGAAGCAATGAAGCAAAAAGGTATACCAATGAAAAGCGACAGACTCAGAATCACCGAGTATATAAACGATATGGATACCTGTCTTGCGGCGGCTGACCTTGTAATATGCCGTTCAGGTGCGTCAACACTTGCTGAGCTTGAAGCGGCAGGAAAAGCATCAATACTTATTCCGTCACCGATTGTCACGGGAAATCATCAGTTCCACAATGCTAATGTACTTGGAAAAGCAGGAGCGGCTGTTGTAATTGAGCAGAAAGATGTTACAAATGAAATCATGATAGATAAGATAAAGGATCTTTATGAAAACCGTGACAAACTGGCTGATATGTCTGTCAAGGCGAAAAGTCTTGATGTCAGTGATACTAATGACAGGATATTTGCAGTAGTAAAGGAACTCATGAAAAAAGCCGGATGTCAGTAAAATAACTAAAGTTTTGTAGCAGATTTGTACACAAAAGCATAATATGAGGTAAATGCTTTCAGGTGGTGTATAAATATGCTTAATCAGAAATTTGTTATTGAGGGTGGAAAAAAACTAAGCGGAGAAATTAAGATTCAGGGGGCAAAAAACAGCTCTCTGCCTATAATTGCCGCATCGCTTATGTGCAGCGGAGAAACAGTTCTGAAAAATTGCCCTGCACTTAGTGATACTTATGCTTCGTGCAGAATACTGACGCATCTTGGCTGTGAATGCCGTTTTTGCGGCAACACACTTTCCGTAAAATCCGGCGGGCTGAATTCATGCAGTATTCCCGATGAGCTTATGCGTGAAATGCGTTCATCAATAATTTATATGGGGGCATTGCTCGGAGCAGTTGGTAAATGCAGCCTGTCATTTCCGGGCGGCTGTGAACTTGGTCCGCGTCCGATAGATATGCATCTCAGTGCAGTCAGAAAAATGGGCGTTTCAATAAACGATGAATATGGTGCTATTGAATGCACTGCTCAGAATGGTCTGAAAGGTGCGAAGATAACGCTGAGATATCCATCGGTCGGAACAACAGAAAATATTATTCTGGCGGCTGTAAAAGCCAGGGGTGAAACGGTTATTGTCAATGCTGCGAGAGAACCTGAAATTATGGATCTGTCTCTTTTTCTGAATAAGTGCGGTGGAAAAATAAAAGGTGCGGGAAGCGGTACTGTCACTATCGAAGGAGTAAGCGAACTTCATGGCTGTTCGCATTACATAATGCCGGACAGAATAGCGGCGGCTACATATATTTCCGCAGCAGCTGCCACAGGCGGAGAGGTAAGCATAACCGGTATTGATCCGGGACTTTGTGACAGTTTTATATCTGTATTTGAACAGATGGGCTGCAATATCTATATATATGACGGCTGTGTGTATGTTAATGCAGGAAAACTGCTCAGGGCAGTAAATAAAATTATTACAATGCCTCATCCAGGATTTCCGACAGATGCACAGGCAATACTTATGGCAGTTTTATGCAAAGCAAACGGAACAAGTATTTTCGAGGAGAATATTTTTGAAAACCGTTACAGACATGTTGATGCACTTGTGAAAATGGGTGCTGATATAAAGGTGATTGGGAAAGCGGCTGTTATAAACGGAGTCAAAACGCTTTATGGCGCAAAGGTTTCGGCTACCGACCTTCGTGGCGGAGCGGCAATGGCAGTTGCAGGACTTGGGGCTGAGGGTAAGACAGAAATATCAGATATAGAGCATATTGACAGGGGATATGAAAATTTTGAATCTGTTATAACTTCTATGGGTGGAAAAATTACGAGAATCTGAAATTTTCGGAAGGGTAGAATAATGAGGGACGTTGTTAAAACTAATGTCAGGAGAAATCAAAACAGCAAACGTACCAGAAGAAGACGCAGACATTCATCTATGTATTTTTTTCTGATACTGATACTTGTTCTTGGAATAGGTGTTCTTCTTTCGGTTACGCTGTTTTTTAACATAAATAAAATAGATGTAAAGGGTAATGTTGACTATTCAAGCCAGGATATTATTAATGTTTCGGGAATCGGAATCGGTGACAATATGGTTCGTCTTGATGCTGCAAAAGCCGAGCAGAATATCCTTAATAGCATGGTTTATATTGAGGAGGCTGATATAAGCAAGCATTATCCGGATACACTGGAGATAAATGTCACAAAGTGCGTTGCTACAGCAAGTGTACAGTGTGAGAACGGATATCTTCTGGTTTCAAAAAAAGGAAAAATACTGGAAAAGGTTGAATCGGCAAAAGATGATATTATGGTAATAAATGGTTTTGAACCATCTGATGAAACAGTAGGTACATACCTTTCATCAGCTGATGAGCAAAAGACTGATATTTTCTTTGAAATTACCGATTCCATTTCAGATGATGAAAAGGGGAAAATAAAATCTGTTGATATGACAGATAAATATGATATAAAAGTTAATTTTGACAACAGAATAACTTTTGAACTCGGAAATGCAAATGATGTAAAATATAAGCTTAGTCTTGCTGATACAGTTCTTAAAGACCTTGGTGATGACAAAAAGGGAACTATGGTGATGATTGGCAGCAATCAGATATCATTCAGGAGCGATTCAGACAGTTCTTCAAATAATAAGAAAAATAATGACAGAATACCGATAAATTCGGACAGTCTTCCGGAAGGCACAACAGAGGAAACAACGGAAAATCCGGAAGTAGATGTTTCATCGGATGACACAGGTGATACTAGCTGGGAAGATTCGGATTCGTACAGCTATGATGACGGATACAGCGAAGAAAATTACGATAACAGCGATGATTACTATTCAGATAATTATGATTATAATACTGATGAAAATGCCGATGCAAATTATGACAACGGCGATTATGGAAATTACGGAGAATAATTTTAAAAATAAAATAAAAAAATTGAAAATAGGTATTGAAAAATCCCGTGAAGTATGTTAATATAATAATATGTATTGTTAATATTAGAGACTATGACTGAAATATCAGGGATGGAAATAAATTTAGGAGGAATTGTAAATGACAGACTTCAATTTTGAGGAAGCTTTCGATCCGCAGGTTAGCATTAAGGTAATTGGTGTTGGCGGAGGCGGCGGAAACGCTTTGAATTGTATGGTCGACGCAGGTGTAAAGGATATAGAGTATATCGCTGTAAACACCGATGCAAAAGCACTTAACAGATCAAAGGCAACAACAAAGATTCAGATCGGTGCAAAACTCACAAAGGGCAGAGGTGCCGGAAACAGACCTGAGGTCGGAGAACGCTCAGCAGAAGAAAACAGAGATGAAATTGAGGCATCACTCAAGGGTGCTGATATGGTATTCATCACAGCCGGTATGGGCGGCGGAACAGGTACAGGTGCAGCACCTGTCGTTGCAGAAATTGCTCAGGAAATGGGTCTTCTTACAGTTGGTGTTGTTACAAAGCCATTTGCTTTTGAAAGAGAACAGAAAATGCTTCAGGCTGAAAGAGGAATTGAAGAACTGAAAAAATATGTCGATTCACTTATCGTAATTCCTAACGAACGTCTTCTTGACGGTCTTGAAAAACAGCCTACAATGCTTGAATCATTTGCTCTTGCAGATGACATTCTGAAAACAGGTGTAAAGAGTATCTCAGACCTTATCACTGAGGATGGATACATAAACCTTGACTTTGCTGATGTATCCACAATCATGAAGGGTGCCGGTTACGCTCATATGGCTATCGGTCATGGTTCAGGCAAGGATAAGGCAGCTGAAGCTGCAAAGGCAGTTATCTCAAGCCCGCTTCTTGAAACATCCATTTCCGGTGCAAGACGTTTGCTTATCAATATCACAATGTCAGAAGATATTATGGCTTCAGATGTTGATACAGCTACAAAGATGATTACAGATACAGCCGCTGAAGATGTTGAATTTATTTTCGGTACAGCGTTCAAGGAAGACATGAACGACGAAATGACAATTACTGTTATTGCTGCCGGATATGGTGATGATGTTGCCACAACAGCCGCTGAAGATGAAGAAGTAATTCCGATTGATAATCCGCTTATTGATAATCCTGGTGATAAAAAGGATACAAGCGAAGATGATCTTGATGAAATTCTGAGAATGCTTGAAAAATAAAAATTCTGTGCAGCCGTTTTTCAGCGGCTGCCTTATTTGTAAAAACAGGAGATACTGAAAATGGCTGTCCCAAGAAAAATTGATGCGAAGGATCTGAAAAAGTATGCCGGTGAGCTTCATGCCGGTGAAAAAATATTGCTCAGCGGCGTTGTTTATACATCCAGAGATGCCGCACATAAACGTATAAAAGCACTGATAGACAAGGGTGAAAAACTTCCTTTTGAACTGGAAAATGCTTGTATTTATTATGCTGGACCTACCCCAGCACCGGAGGGAAAACCGATAGGCTCATGCGGCCCTACCACTTCCGGAAGAATGGACAAATTTGCTCCGCTTCTGCTTGATATGGGACTTGGTGCTATGATTGGCAAGGGCGAACGCAGTCAGGAAGTCAGAGACGCAGTTGTCAGAAATGGTGCAGTTTACTTGTGTGCAGTCGGCGGTGCCGGAGCTTTGGCGGCTCATTGTATAAAAAAATGCGAGGTTATTGCATTTGAAGATCTTGGCTGCGAATCAGTGAAACGCCTGTATGTTGAGGATTTTCCTTTGATTGTTGCAGATGACTGCAATGGCGGCGATATATTCTCTCAGGGTCGTAAAGAATATGCAATTGATTAGTATGTAAATATTAACAAATTTACTTTGATAAATATGTTAGTATTGACGTTTTGTTAAGTATATGTATTTTTTTTGAAAAATCACTTGACAAATTTAAAATAATAGTTTATGATTAAGTAAGTGTTATTTTAGTAATTATAAATTTCACTATAGAATGTAACTGTTTTATAAATAATCATAGTATCACAACTGAATGGCTGATGTTCTTTTACTTGGCTTTAATGTGATTGCTTCGGGTTGTTTTATTTTGCCATTGCGAAATGTGTTGACATTTATATTTGACGGTTTTTCCGAGCTTTTAATTTGTTGAACAAAGCAGATATTATTCTATCTATATATGGCCAGGTAGCTTAATTCCAGAGCGTTGTTTAACAAAGGTGTCGGTGCGAGTCCGTCCGGGGTCCAAAATACTACAAGCGAGGTAAAAGAAATGTACGAAGACAAGACATTAGTGTGTAAGGAATGCGGAAACGAATTCGTATTTACAGCTGGTGAACAGGAATTTTATGCAGAAAAAGGTTTTGTAAATGAACCTCAGAGATGTAAGGCTTGCAGAGATGCCAGAAAAAATGCTTCCAGATCTGAAAGAGAAATGTTTACTGCTACATGTGCAGCATGCGGCAAGGAAGCTAAGGTTCCATTCAAGCCAAGAGAAGACCGTGCGGTTTATTGCAGCGAATGCTTTGCAAAAATGAAGGAAGAAGCTTAATTTAAGTTTTCTTAAACGGGTGCAGCCGCATGGCTGCACTTTTGTTTTATGTATTTGGTATAAATTTTTATTGAATGCAGATAATAAAAACGGAGGAATATGAAAATGGCTTACGAAGTAAATAAAAACACAATTATTGGTGATATTCTTGATCACGATTTTGATGCAGCACCGTTCTTTCTTGAAATGGGTATGCATTGTTTGGGTTGCCCTGCCTCAAGAGGCGAAACAATTGCAGAAGCATGTGAAGTTCATGGCACAGATGCAGATGAACTTGTTGCAAAGCTGAATGCATATTTTGCATCTAAATAATTTCAGGATAAAGTAAAATAAAGGGAGCTTTTTAAAAGTGGAAAGCTCCCTTTTAAAATATAAAAATGCGAATGGGGAAACTGATGATAACGATAGATAACAGGCTGAGAGTCTGTTCGGAAATGGTAAATGGAAGCGGTATTGTCTGTGACGTGGGAACTGACCATGCTTATCTGCCGGCGTATCTGATAGAAAATAAAATCTGTGATTATGCTCTGGCATCTGACATAAATGACGGACCGCTTTCTTTTGCTGAACAAACTGTAAAAAAATATAAATTTGAGGACAGAATAAAACTTGTAAAATCTGACGGACTTGATAAGATACCTTCGGAAAATGTAAGTGATATTATAATTGCAGGAATGGGCGGAGAAACAATAGTTTCAATTCTTGAAAACGTTCAATGGATAAAAAACAATGTCAATCTCATACTTCAGCCGATGACCAAAGCAGGATTTTTACGCAGATGGCTTTATGAAAATGGTTTTGAGATTGCTCAGGAAAGGGCAGTTTCAGATGATAAATTTGTTTATACGGTCATTCGTGCATTTTATTCAGGATATAGAATAGAAATCGGGAAAACAGCTGAGCATACCGGAAGAGTGAATGTTAATACTGAAGCCGGAAGAAAATACATAGAAAATCAGTATTCACAGGCGGATAATATTATCAAAAGTATGCGACGTGCCGGAAAAGATGATGAATCACAAAAATATAAATATATTGCGGAAAGGCTTAAGGCAGTTCTGGAGGGCAGAATGAATACTGTATCTGAAATTTACAATTACATAAATGAGGCAGCACCGTTTTCACGTCAGGAAAAATGGGATAATTCAGGACTTCTGACAGGAAGTATGGAAAAAAAAGTCAACCGTGTGCTTGTAACGCTTGATATAACAAAAGAAGTTGCTGAGGAAGCTGTTGAAAATGGTGCGGAACTGGTTGTATCACACCACCCGGTAATATTCCATCCGCTTTATACGCTCGCTGATGATGAACCTGCCTGTATTCTGATGAAAAACGGAATCTCAGCCATTTGCTGCCATACGCCTTATGATATCGCCAAAAACGGAATGAATGATTATCTGATGCAGCTTAGCGGTTTTGAAAAGGTTTCGGGAATTCTTGAGGTGACAGGAAATGACAGTGAACCGTTCGGTTTTGGTACAGTTGGTGTTTCCGATACTGAATATACGGCAGCAGAACTTGGAAAGAAACTGAAAGAGCTTCTGGAATGCAGAGTTGTACGCTATACTGACGGAGGAAAGGTTATCAGAAAGGCGGCTTTCTGTACGGGAAGCGGCGGAAACCTGATAGAAAATGCGGTAAAGCTTGGTGCAGATGCGTATATCACATCGGAGGTCAAGCATGACCAGTGGATATATGCTAAAAGAATGGGAATATCTGTTTTTGACTGCGGACATTTCCACACTGAAAATGCAGGTATGAAATATCTCTGTAAAAGGCTTGCAGCAGATTTTCCGAATATAGATATTTTGATGTCAGAAGTAAATAAGGATCCGGTAAATTATGTTATATAAAAAGAGTTTGTTTTGCTGTCCGGTATGCGGAGAAGTTCTGGAAACTGACGGTAAAAACTATAAATGCAGTAAAAATCATTCTTTTGATACGGCAAAAAGCGGCTATGTGAATCTTCTTACATCAAATCATATGAACACCAAAAATCCCGGCGATAATAAGCTTATGGTGAAATCAAGGAGTGATTTCCTTGACAGGGGATATTACAGTCATCTGCTTGAAACACTTTGCCAGGCTGTTAGTGACTGCGTGTCGGAAAATGATGTTATTCTTGATGCGGGATGCGGAGAGGGCTATTATACAAAGGGTGTGCTGGATTTTCTGAAGTCTGCTCATGTCAGTGCTGATATTGCAGGTATTGATATTTCAAAACACGCAGCTGACAGGGCGGCTAAAAGGTCTAAGGAAATATCATTTGCTGTCGGCAGTGTTTTTCATATCCCCGTACCAGACGCTTCATGCAATATTCTTATGAGTATTTTTGCACCGTTTTGTCATGATGAATTTGTTCGTGTGCTGAAAAGCAAGGGATATCTTATCATGGTTATTCCCGGAAGGAAACATCTGTGGGAATTGAAAAATGTGGTCTATGACAAGCCATATGAGAACAACCCGAAATCTGGGGAGATAGAAGGATTCGATTTTGTGAAAAAATATGAAACTCAGAAAATGATAGAACTTGAATCAAATAATGATATAGAAAGTCTTTTTGCGATGACGCCGTATTTTTATAATACAAGTCCGGAAGATAAAAATAAATTGTCGGAACTTGAATATTTAAAGACGCAGACTGAATTTGAAATACTTGTTTACAGAAAAAAGGAGAATAATAATGGCACTTGACGGAGCTTTTTTGTATGCTGTAAAACAGGAACTGGATTTCCTTATCAGCGGCAGAATTGACAAGATATATCAGCCTTCAAGGGAGGAAATAATACTTTCAATCCGTACCTCTCAGGGAGGCTTTAAACTTCTCATATCAGCATCAGCCAGCAGTGCAAGAGTTCATATTACCAGATCGCCTGCTGACAATCCTATGACACCTCCGATGTTTTGTATGCTCTTGCGTAAGCATCTGGGTGGAGGAAAACTTAAAGCCATAAGGCAGGACGGTCTTGAGCGAATTCTTGCATTTGATTTTGAATGCACAAATGAACTGGGTGATAAGGTCATTGTAACGCTTGCCTGTGAAATAATGGGGAAATACTCCAATCTTATTGTTATAAATCAGGAAGGAAAGATAATTGACAGCATAAAGCGTGTAGATGACGGAATGTCAAGAGAGAGAATGGTTCTGCCCGGAATGATATATGAACTTCCGCCGAGAGATGACAGAATTTCCTTTAAGGATTCAGATGAGGAACAGATAAGAAAAGCTGTCAGTGAACTGAAATCCGCTGAGCTTTCAAAGGCACTTATCGGAAAGTTTGAGGGTATTTCCCCGGTACTTGCAAGAGAATGGGCTTACTATGCCGGTCAGGGAAAGGAACTTTCCGGAAATGCACTTACAGATGATGAAAAGGACAGGCTCGTTCAGGCTGTCATGTCTGCTAAAAACGCTCTCCTTGACGGAAGGTGCTGTTATACCAGTGTTTCCAATAAGGAAGGTCTGCTGAAGGATTTTTCATTTATACGCCTTGAACAGTATGGCGGACTTATGGATACAAAGGAATTTCCGTCAGCCTGTGAACTGCTTGACTATTTTTATGCCCAGAGGGACAATGCAGCAAGGTTGAAACAACGTGCAAATGACCTTTTCAAGCTTCTTATGAATACAAGCGAGAGAATTTCCAAAAGAATAGCCAATCAGAAAACTGAGCTTGCAGAGTGTGCAAAAAGAGATGAAATGAAGCTTATGGGTGACCTTATTTCTGCCAATATATACAGGATAAGCAAAGGAGACAGAAAAGCTGTCGTGGAAAATTTCTATGATGAAAATTGTCCGCAGGTTGAAATAAAACTTGATGCAAGACTTACTCCTTCACAGAATGCACAGAAATATTATTCTGAATACCGTAAGTCACTTACAGCTGAAAAAAAGCTTACAGAACAGATAAAGCTTGGCGAAGAGGAGCTGGAATATATAGAAAGCGTTTTTGATTCACTTACAAGAGCCAGAACAGAAAACGAAGTAAACGAGCTGAGAATGGAACTTTCTCAGCAGGGTTATATCAGAGCAGTCAGATTAAAGGGCAAGCCTCCTAAAAGCAGTCCGCCGGCTGAATATATTTCAAGCGACGGATATAAAATACTGGTAGGGAAGAACAACAGGCAGAATGATAAGCTTACACTGAAAACTGCGGCGAAGACAGATTTATGGCTTCATACGCATAATATTCCGGGTTCGCATACGATAATAGAAACAGGCGGAGATATGCCTCCTGAAAGCACAATTGAAGAAGCGGCGATAATTGCGGCTGTGAATTCCAAAGCAGGAAATTCGGCACAGGTTCCGGTTGACTACTGCCTTGTGAAGTTTGTAAAAAAACCTGTTGGTGCAAGGCCCGGAATGGTAATCTTCTCAAATTATAAAACGCTTTATGTTACTCCTGAAAAAGAACTTGCGGAAAGGCTCAGAAATGAAACTTGATAATGATTTTTTTCACAGGGACTGTCTTGATGTTGCTCCCGATCTGGTAGGGAAGATTCTCGTAAGAAAAACGGAAAGCGGAGAGATAATGAAACTTCGTATTACCGAAACGGAAGCTTATCGTGGCACAGAGGACAAAGCTTGTCACGCATCAAAGGGGAGAACACCCCGAACGGAACTGCTGTATGGCAAAAGCGGAATTATTTATGTGTATCTCTGCTATGGAATACACTGGCTTCTTAATGTCATAACAGGCGAAACAGGTTTTCCGCAAGGTGTTCTTATAAGAGCTTGCGAAGGGTATGAAGGTCCTGCCAGACTTACGAAACGTCTTATGATCGACAAAAGCTTCAACGGTGAAAGCTTTACTGAGAATGAAAGACTCTGGATTGAAGATGATGGTTTAAGACCGGATATCCGTACTGCTCCAAGAGTGGGAATAGACTATGCAGGCGAGGAATGGGCGGCAAAACCATGGAGATTTATACTTGACAAAAGGCAGAAAATATGGTATAATGTAGAACGGTGATATTTTATTAAATAATCGGTCAAAGCGGTAAATTGGTTGCTGCTTTGACCTTTCTATTAGTGAATACGAACGGAGATGTTATAATGAGCAAAGAGCTTGCAAAGCTTTATGATCCAAAGGATTTTGAGGACAGAATTTATAAATACTGGAACGACAGCGGCTGTTTTAAAGCTACTGTTGATAAGAAAAAGAAACCTTACACAATAGTTATTCCGCCGCCGAATATAACAGGTCAGCTGCATATGGGTCATGCACTTGACGAAACACTTCAGGATATACTTATAAGATATAAGAGAATGTCAGGATATTCTGCACTCTGGCTTCCCGGAACTGACCATGCATCAATTGCCACAGAAGCAAAGATTGTTGAGGCAATGAGAAAAGAGGGAATTTCAAAGGAAGATATAGGCCGTGACGGATTCCTGAAACGTGCATGGGAATGGAAAAAACAGTATGGCGGAAGAATTGTTGAACAGCTTAAAAAACTCGGTTCTTCCTGTGACTGGTCAAGAGAACGTTTCACAATGGACGAAGGCTGTAACAAGGCAGTTAAGGAAGTATTTGTAAAACTTTATGAAAAAGGACTTATTTACAGGGGCGAAAGAATCATCAACTGGTGTCCTCATTGCCTTACATCTATCTCTGATGCAGAGGTTGAATATGAGGATCAGGCTGGTCATTTCTGGCATCTCAGATATAAAATAAAGGGTACAGATGATTACCTTGAACTTGCTACAACACGTCCGGAAACACTTCTCGGCGATACAGCTGTGGCAGTAAATCCGGAAGATGAACGTTACAAGCACCTTGTCGGAAAAACAGTTATTCTGCCTATCGTTCACAGAGAGATTCCGATTGTTGCTGATGACTACGTTGAAATGGATTTCGGAACAGGCGTTGTAAAGATTACACCTGCACATGACCCTAATGACTTTGAAGTCGGACTTCGTCACAACCTTCCTGTAATCAATGTTATGACAGATGATGCAAAGATAACTGAAGATTATCCTAAGTATGCAGGAATGGACAGATATGAAGCAAGAAAAGCTATAGTTGAAGATCTTGAAGCTGAAGGTGCACTTGTCAAGATTGAAGATTACAACCACAATGTCGGAACCTGTTACCGCTGCGGAACAACTGTCGAACCGAGGGTTTCAAAGCAGTGGTTTGTAAAAATGGAATCACTTGCAAAGCCTGCAATTGATGCAGTAAAAAATAAGGAAACAAAATTTGTCCCTGAACGTTTTGATAAAATTTATTTCCACTGGCTTGAAAATATCAAGGACTGGTGTATTTCAAGACAGCTCTGGTGGGGACATCAGATACCTGCATTCTATTGTGATGAATGCGGCGAAATGGTTGTTACAAAGGAAAAAGAAGCCGTATGCCCTAAGTGCGGAAAGAAAATGCGTCAGGATCCTGACACTCTTGACACATGGTTCTCATCTGCTCTGTGGCCGTTCTCAACACTTGGTTGGCCGGACAAGACAGAGGATCTCGAATATTTCTATCCGACAGATACTCTTGTAACAGGATATGATATTATCTTCTTCTGGGTTGTAAGAATGATGTTCAGCGGTATTGAGCATATGGGTGAAGTACCTTTCAAGACAGTTCTCATTCACGGTCTTGTAAGAGATGAACAGGGAAGAAAAATGTCCAAATCTCTCGGCAATGGTATTGATCCGCTGGAGGTTATTGACAAATACGGTGCTGACGCCCTCAGATTCATGCTTGCTAACGGAAATTCCCCGGGAAATGATATGCGTTATTCAGATGATAAAGTAAAGGCTGCAAGAAACTTTGCTAACAAGCTCTGGAATGCGTCAAGATTTATTATGATGAATCTGCCAGATGATTTTGAAATGAACGGACTCCCTGAAAATCTGAAGCTTGAAGACAAGTGGATAATCAGTAAGTTCAATACTCTTGCAAAAGAAGTAAATGAAAATCTTGAAAAATTTGAACTTGGCGTTGCAGCATCAAAGCTGTATGATTTTATATGGGACGTTTACTGTGACTGGTATATCGAACTGACAAAGCCAAGAATTGCTGAGGGTGGAGATACAAAGGCATCAGCACAGGCTGTACTTGTCTGGGTTATGCAGGGAATGCTGAAACTCCTGCATCCGTTTATGCCGTTCATCACAGAAGAAATATGGCAGGTACTTAACAATGAAAGCATTTCAATTATGGTATCTTCATTCCCGGTTTATGATGAAAAATATTCATTCAAAACTGAGGAAGAAGACTTCTCAAGAATAATTGATGCTATCAAGGCTGTAAGAGCAAGAAGAACTGAAATGAATGTTCCGCCGTCAGTAAAGGCAAAGATATTCATTGAAACGCAGTATACTGACCTTTTCAGAGGCTGCGGAATATTCTTTGAGAAACTTGCATCTGCATCAGAAATTGAAGTTTCTGAAAAGTGTGAAGTTGAAGATGCTGTAACAGCAGTAACAGACTGTGCACGACTCTTTATTCCTCTTGATCAGCTTGTTGATAAGGAAAAGGAAACAGCAAGACTTGAAAAAGAAAAGGCTAAAGTTCAGAAGGATATTGACTTCCTGAGCGGAAAGCTTAATAATCAGGGATTCCTTGCAAAAGCTCCTGAAAAGCTTATTGAAGCTGAAAAGGCAAAGCTTGCAAAAGCACAGGAAAAAATGGCTAAGATTGAACAGTCAATGGCTGGATTGAAATAATAATTATGCACTCCTCAATTTATGGGGAGTGCATTTTTGTGCATAAAAAGAAAAACCACAGATACTTTAAAGTACCTGTGGTAATTTTTATAATAAGATTAGTTATTATTCTTGTTTTTTTCTTCAATATCAGCAAGAGCGTCTTTTCTTGAAAGATTGATTCTGCCCTGTCTGTCGATTTCAATTACCTTAACAAGGATTTCATCACCGATTGAAACAACATCTTCAACATTTTCTACTCTTGATTTATCAAGCTTGGAAATGTGAACCAGACCGTCCTTACCAGGAGCAATTTCAACGAAAGCACCGAAGTTCATAATTCTTACAACTTTACCCTTGTAGATAGCACCTACTTCAGGACCTGCCGCAATTGTATGAATAATGGAAATTGCCTTGTTGCAGTTATCGAGGTCAACACCTGAAACGAATACACTTCCGTCTTCATTTATATCAATTTTAACATCGCATTCAGCTGTGATTTTCTGAATAACCTTACCGCCCTGACCGATTACGTCTCTTATCTTTTCAACGTCAATCTTTGTCTGGAGCATCTTAGGAGCATACTTATTGACAGTTTCTCTTGAATGCGGAATAGCCTTGAGCATAATTTCATCAAGAATGTAGCATCTTGCTTTTCTTGTCTTTTCAAAAGCTTCCTTTATGATTGCAGGTGTAAGACCATCAACCTTGATGTCAACCTGAATAGCTGTGATACCCTTGTGTGTACCGCCAACCTTAAAGTCCATATCGCCGAAGAAGTCTTCAAGACCCTGAATGTCAACCATTGTCATGAATTCGTCACTGTCAGGCTTTGTGATAAGTCCGCAGGAAATACCAGCAACAGGAGCTTTTATCGGAACACCAGCGTCCATAAGTGCAAGAGTTGAACCGCAGATAGAACCCTGTGATGTAGAACCGTTTGAAGAAAGAACCTCTGAAACGAGTCTGAGAGCATAAGGGAATTCTTCAACAGAAGGAATAACAGGTTCAAGTGCTCTTTCAGCAAGTGCGCCATGACCAATTTCACGTCTGCCCGGACCTCTGCTTGGTTTTGTTTCGCCAACAGAGTATGAAGGGAAGTTGTAGTGATGCATATATCTCTTTGACTCTTCTTCATCAAGACCGTCAATTTTCTGAGCCTCGCTTACAGGACCAAGTGTTGCAATTGTGAGAACCTGTGTCTGACCTCTTGTGAACAGACCTGAACCATGAACTCTCGGAAGAACTCCGACTTCAGCAGCAAGCGGTCTGATTTCGTCAATAGCACGTCCGTCAACACGCTTTCCTTCATAGAGCCAGTTTCTTACTATCTTCTTCTGAAGTTTGTAAATGCATTCATCTATCATGGCAATCTGTTCAGGATAAGTTTCATCGAATTTAGCATGAATATCATCAACAACAGGCTGAAGTCTTTCCTCACGAATATTCTTGTCATTTGTATCAAGAGCGAATTTAACTCTGTCTGATGCAAATTCCTCAATGGCATCAAACATATCGTGGTCAACTTCCTGTGATTCAAATTCAAATTTCTTTTTGCCTATCTGTGACTGAATATCACTGATAAATGAAACAATCTTCTTTATTTCTTCGTGACCCTTTAAAATAGCCTCAAGCATAAGGTCATCAGGAACCTGATTTGCACCTGCTTCAATCATAACGATTTTTTCAGCAGAACCTGCAACAGTAAGATTCAGGTCTGTCTTTGCTCTCTGTTCCAGATTCGGATTGAGAACGATTTCACCGTCAACAAGTCCTACACTGATTCCGGCAATAGGACCGTTCCATGGAATATCGGAGATTGAAAGAGCAATTGAAGTTGCAATCATACCTGTTATTTCAGGTGAACAGTCCGGGTCAACAGCAAGAACTGTCATGACAACAGAAACATCGTTTCTCATATCTTTCGGGAAAAGCGGACGGATAGGTCTGTCAACCATTCTTGAAGTCAGGATAGCCTTTTCAGAAGGCTTTCCTTCTCTTTTTGTAAATGAACCAGGAATTTTGCCTACTGAGTACATTCTTTCTTCGTAGTCAACTGAAAGCGGGAAGAAATCAACGCCTTCTCTCGGCTTTTTACTTGCTGTAACGTTAGCCATTACAACTGTTTCGCCATAGTGAACCCAGCAAGAACCGTTTGATAATTCACAGGTTTTGCCTGTTTCTACAATAAGTTCTCTGCCGGCAAACTGAGTTTTAAAAGTTTTGTAATTTTCAAACATAAACTGCCTCCATATTTTCAGTAGCAGTTTTAGCAAAAAACCCTGAATCTCCTAAAATTGCTTTTAACAGTGAGAATCACGGTTTTATGCTAAAATTACTACTACTGTGTTCTTTGAATTTTTCTTTAAAATAGATTTAAAAGGCAGAGAGGATTTCTCCCGACTGCCTTTTGAAAACTTACTTACGAATACCGAGCTTTTCGATAATTGCACGATATCTGTTGATATCCTTTTTCTTGAGGTAGTTGAGAAGGTTTCTTCTGTGACCTACCATCTTAAGAAGACCTCTTCTTGAGTGATGATCGTTCTTGTGAACTTTAAGGTGTTCAGTAAGATCATTGATTCTTCTTGTAAGGATTGCGATCTGAACTTCAGGAGAACCAGTATCGTTCTCATGAGTCTTGTTAGCCTCGATAACGGCTGTCTTTTCTTCTTTTAAAAGCATTTTTTTCACCTCTTTGATTATTTGCCATAACTTAGAAAAGGGCGGGTAAACTCCCAAAACGGGCTTGACCCCAAATCCAAGTACATAGCACGTTAAAGATTATACCATATTTTATATTTTTTGTAAAGAGATTTTTTAAAAAATATAAAATTCTTTTTCATTTTGCGGTATTATTTCCCGTAAAGGTCATTTTCAATAATGCTGAGGTTTGCGTCCGTGTCAATTTCAAGAACATCCTGACCGTCAATATCTGCACTCCAGTATGTATCTTCAGCAGGGATTCTCAGCTGATTTATATCATATCCTATCATAAAAAGCGGAAGTCTGAGCGACAGAACGTACATATCAAGTGTACTCATATTGGTTGCCAGAGAGGGAAGTGCCTTTCCGGCAAGAGAGCTTAACTTAAAAGGATTGGCGGTTGAAGCATTTTTCAGGATTTCGCTCAGGACTTTTCTCTGGCGTTCAGTACGTTCAAAGTCAGCATTTCCGACTTTTCTGAGCCTTGAATAGCAGAGAGCCTGTTTGCCATTTAATTTGTACGTTCCGCCACCATTTAAATAGTCAGATTCATCCGGCTGACCGAACATACTTACTCCCTCATTGCTGTCAAGGAGAACATTAATTGCATCAGCTTCATTATCAGTGACTTCTATTGTTACTCCGCCGACTGCGTCAACTATGCTTGCAAAAGACATAAAATTAACTGTCATGTAGTCATCAATTTTAATGCGGAAATTTTCTTCGATAGTGTCCATAAGAAGCTCCGGACCACCGTAGGAATAAGCTGCATTGAGCCTGCAGCCGCCGTATCCCGGAACGTCAACGTATGTATCACGCATAAGTGAAACCATGTTCATTTTGTTGGTTTTACTGTTTATGGAAAGCAGTATCATCGAATCGGAACGCCCTCTGTCTTCGCCTCGGGAGTCGGTACCGATAAGAAGTATATTTTTTACACTTGAAGAATCATAGAGAACATTTGAAGGTCCAATACGTTCTCCTGTTTCAACTTTTTCTATTTTGCTGATAAGACCGAGAGAAATAACAGAATAGATAATGAACAGAACTATCAGTAACCCCAGAAGAGAGAAGATTATTTTTGTAAGACAGCCGCCATGATGTACTCTTTTTTTCTTTACCTTTTGTTTTGGCTGATTGTTTCTGTACTGGCTTGGCGGAGCTTTTCTCACGTTGCTTTTCTGAACAGGGCGTCCCTGCTGAGGTCTTCTCTGGGGATTCTGCTGAGGACGGTTTCCATTTTGTCTTTGCTGAGGGTTTGGTGGTGTGCCCTGACGTCTCTGCTCCTGATATCTCTGCTGAGGATTCTGTCCGCCTGCCTGTTGACTGTTGTTTCTTCTTTGTGGCTGTCCGTTATGCGGTCTGCCTGGCATATGCCCCTGAGGGTGCGGTCGGCTGCTGTTTCCGCTCTGTCGGCTTCGGTTGGTATTCTGCGGACGGTTATATCCGTTACCATTATTATAGGGCTGTCCCTGCTGATATCCCTGTGAGTACTGCCTTTGCTGATACTGTGGGTTCTGTCCCTGACCATTTGACGGATAGCCGTATGAATCCTGCTGAGGATAATATTCGTCATTGTAATACTCATTCTGGTATTCGTTATATTCGTTTTGCTGTGGACGCTGCTGCGGCTGCCTTGGCGGTCTGTTTCTCTGACCCTGTGGCGGAATATTGAAAGCAAGTGTGTCCTTGGCATAGGAATCTTTATCATTTTTGTTGTTTCCGGACATTTATTGTCATACCTCCATTTTTATAGTCCTGTTTAAATGGCAAATAGTTTGTTCAGATTTAACTTATAAAAGGCAGAATGATTACTCCGAGAGTTATCACTGCTGCAAGGATCAGAATACAGATCCTGAAAAATAAACTTTTATTGTTGTTCATTTTTGCACCTCTTTCAAGTATTAAATCAAAATATACCGTATCATATTATTTTATCACATATTTTAAAAAAAGGCAATAAAAAATCGAAATAAAAATCGGGAATTCTGAAAACGATTTGCCGATTTATTGCAATTTTCAAAAGAGTATGATATAATAAAAATGTATGCAATAATTTGTTTTTACATCACATTTACATCCATTTATTATACTGTTGAAAACAGATTCTGAGAAAACGGAGAATAAAACTATGCTTGCAAATCTGATAAATGTAAATAAATTTTATAACGGCAACCAGATACTGAAAAATATAAATCTGTCCATTGACGAAAAAGACAGGATAGGCCTTATCGGAGTTAACGGTTGTGGAAAAACGACACTTCTGCGTCTGTTGACCGGTAAAGAGTTTCCGGATCGTCAGACAGAAAAAGACGGTATTATTTCACTTTCCTCAAAAACGTCTGTGGGATATCTGGAGCAGATGTCCGGACTTGACAGGGAGAGCACTGTAATTGACGAAATGAAAAGCGTGTTCAGACATCTTGATGAAGTTCTTGAACGTATGAAGGAACTCGAAAAACAGATGAAAGAAACTTCGGAAGTTTCAGAAGATGTATCAGAGGAGTACTCCAGACTTGCTTCCTATTATGAATCAAATGATGGTTACACAAAAGATGTCAGGATCAAAACGATACTCAATGGTATGGGATTTACTGAAAGAGAGTATGACAGAGTTATAAGCGGTTTCAGCGGAGGAGAAAAAACACGTCTTGCAATTGCAAAGCTTCTCCTTGAAGAGCCTAATCTGCTTATTCTTGATGAACCTACAAACCATCTTGATTTTAAAACAGTTTTATGGCTTGAAGATTATCTTAAAGATTACAAGGGCGCATTGCTTATAGTATCACATGACAGATATTTTCTTGACCGGGTAGTAACTTCTGTATGCGAGATAGAGCATGGAACGCTTACACGATATAAAGGAAATTATACGGCGTATACTCATCTGAAAGAGGAGAGTGTTAACCGTCAGCAGAAGGAATATGAGGCACAGCAGAAGGAAATTGCAAAGCTGGAGGATTACATTGCCAAAAACAAAGTGAGGGCATCAACAGCTGCAAGTGCGAAAAGCCGTGAAAAAGCTCTTGAACGAATGGAAATAATTGAAAAACCTGTTGCTGTAACAAACAGACCTAAAATTGATTTTGAATTTACTGTTCAGCCACCGTTTGATATTTTAAATGTAAAGGACGTTGATATTTCTGTCGGAAGCGGCAGTAGCAGAAAGGTTCTTGCAACTGATATTTCCTTTGAAATAAAAAGAGGAGAAAAGCTTGGTATTATCGGTGACAATGGCATCGGGAAGTCAACTTTCCTTAAAATTATACAGGGTCTTCTTCCTCATAGCGGAAAAGTGAAATGGGCGTCCAACGTCAGAATATCCTATTTTGAGCAGGAGAGTGCTAACCTCGACCCGCATAACACCGTAATAGATGAGCTTCACAGACACTATCCTATACTGACAGATCTGGATATAAGATCCCTTCTCGGCAAGGTCGGCATAAGAGGAGAAAATGTTTTCAAGGAAACCGGAGTCATAAGCGGTGGAGAGAGGGCAAAGGTATGCTTTGCACTTATGATGCTTGAAAAGGGGAATGTACTTATTCTTGATGAACCTACAAACCATCTTGACCTTGAAGCTAAAGAAGCGATAGAACAGGCACTTGTTGAATATGAGGGGACAGTTATATTCGTTTCCCATGACCGTTATCTGCTTAACAAGATAGCTGAGAAGATTCTTGAAATACGCAAAGATGGTACAGAAATGTATAACGGCGATTTTGATTACTATCTTGATGTGAATAAAAAACGTGATATGCTCAGACAACAGCAGATTGAAAATGAGAAGAAGGCTGTTGCCGAACGTGAGAAAAATGAAAAAAATGAGCGAATGTACAAGTCCAGAGAGCAGAGAAGTCTTGAAGCAAAAAAGAGAAATCGCGTCAGGGAACTCGAAACTCTTATTGATGAAAAGCAAAAAGAGCTGGACAGTCTTCAGGAAGAAATAACTCATGAGGAAGTATATTCGGATTTTGAACTTATGAATTCAAAGTGTCTTGAAATAGAAAAAATAAAAAAATTGATTGATGAAATGTTTGATGAAATAATTGAGTTGAGCTGAAAAAAATCCAGTCACATTATAGTGACTGGATATTTTTTTATATTCAATTACCTTTGACCGAACAATAATTTTCATACATAGCAATAGCCTGATGAATTGCAAAAGTGGTATGGTATTTGTACATTTCCAAATCGGATTTTACAGTTTCAATAGCAGAAACAACACACCCCGGATTTTTCTGTTCTTCTTCATAGAATGTAACATGGTCACCCTCACTGTTCTGGTCAATCTGAACAGCAATTTCAAGGTTGCAGTCATTTTTTTCTGCATAATACAAAACAGTATTTGCGGCATTTGTCTGAACTTCCGCTACAAGCTTTTCTATGGCACTTACACTGTCACGATATACCATGAGAATTGTATCATTGGCAATTTTTGTTATGGAGTCATAAACATTCTGTGTTTCTCCGTTATCATCAGTGTAATTATATCTTACTATCCAGAATGGCAGACAGAACGATACAGAAAGATTTTGTGACTCGTCATAGTTCTGTGCTGTTTCGATGAATTTTACCTGCTGATGTCTTGAATCCTCATTATTTTTCCAGTTGAAATCAGAATTCGTCCATACCTCAACGTCATACGATACGCCAGCAATACGTGCATCATAATCAACCATGCTGTTGTACTCTTTTACTCTGTCAAAAACACGGTATATAGCCGTCTGATATGTGTCTTCATACAGCCATGTTTTATCGCCGGTCAGCATATATACCTTTATATTTCTTGCGTAGGCATTTTTTACAAAGGTTTCTACCATATCCTTACTATTTACCAGTTTGTTTGCACCAATTGAATAATAAATTTCCGTAATGCCATAAAATTCCATTGCATCAAGAAATTCATTCTGTTTCTGAATATCATCATCAATGCCATAAAGAGCGGCTTTTGATCCTTTCCAGTACCACGTGGCACAGTTCATTCCGGTTTCTTCGGTTACAGAATATGTATCTTTTGTGCCTGAATTATAAATATATTTTGCATCATCACTGAGTCCCAGAGATTTATTTTTAACAAGGTAAAACCTGTCCTTTGAGTAATCCAGAGGACGCCCCATTTTATCTTCAATTGTACCTTTCAAATTTCCGGATATCTGATAATTGTATTCTGATTTTAAAATATAATTATTTTTAACCGCATCTTCATAGCTCATATCTTTTAGCTTGTCCAGAGGATTTTCAGTCGGTAATGATGTCAGCATTCGTTTCATCTGACAAAGATCTATTACATTCAGATTGCAGTCCTGATAAACGTCAGCAGCCTGTTTGTCAGAAAGTTCTTCATCTGACCCTGTAAGCCATTTCTGCATCATTACAACATCCTCAGCAGAAAACAACCCATCTGCATTTACATCACCGGCAATAGATGTGTTCCGGGTGTCAGCTGCAAATGTCACATTCGGAAAGACAGTAATAGCTGTTAATATGCATGCTGAAATCGCAGCGAATATTTTTTTCATTTATATAATCGTCTCCTTATTATATGTGAAAATTAAAAAAGGGACTTGTTACAGTCCCTTTTAATTATGTTATTAATTATGCGGATTTTTCTGTTTCAGTCTTTTCATCAGTTTTAACTTCGCTGTTATCAGCAGCATCTGTGTTGAATGATGCTTCCCATTCATCGAATTTTTTCATGGTTTCCTTGTATGTATTCTGTGTTATTTCAGGCATATCTTCAAATTTTTTGCCAAACATATCTGCCGCACTGTTAAACCCTTTGATAACGGCATCTTTAAGCAATGAGAACTTTGAAGTATCATCTCCTGCGAGTGCCTTTGCCATATTAAGAATACGGTCTGAAACAGATGAAACGGAATATTCACCGCCATTAGATATTGACTTTTCTGCTTCCTGGCGTTGTTCTTCCGTAACATGAAGATCCATTCCACGGAATGTAATATTGACTGTTTCGCCCTGTTTTGCCATCATACTTCTGATAGTATCCTGAAAAGCCTTGATACGCTGTTCTTCAGAATTTCTGAGCTGTTCAAGGAGCGATTCTCTTGAGTATATTCCGGTTTTGTCCTTTTCTTCTTCACCTGTGGATTTTACAAAAGTGTCTTCCCTTGATACCTTTTCGGAAATTTCCTTTTCAGCCGTTGCAGCTTTAACGGTCTGGGAAACGTTTTTTACTGCACTAAGGTCATTCAGACTGTTTACATTAGAAATATTCATTTGTTCATCCCTCCGAAAAATCACCTGTTTTTATCTTCTTATAATATACATCGTTATGATATTAAAAAATTCAAGCTTTAATGTATAGGATTTATCATAAGTTTTAAAACGGACTGAATTATTGCTGCCCTTATCTGCGAATCATCAGAATTTGCAATTACCTGTTTTACATCATCGGTTTTTACAGCTATGTATTTTGTTTCAAGTGAATTGAGTGTGAGTGCCATAACCGTTGAGCGACAGCCGTTGCAGTGGCAGCAGTGAAATTTGTCAAAAATATCATCAAATCTGTCTTTTAGGAGTTCTTCGTTTATGTTAATGACAGAATAGTCGGAGTAATCAGCATTTTCATCGTCATCTTCCGATTTCTTTACAGCCTTTTTAGACTTCTTTGAAGCAACTTTAGCGGATTTTCTTGCCTTAGGCTTTACTTCTTCATCTTCATCTTCATCTTCATCATCATCCTCATCGTCTTCGTCATCATCATCAACGACTTTTTTAGACTTCTTTGAAACAGTCTTGGCAGATTTTCTTGCCTTAGGCTTTACTTCTTCATCTTCATCTTCATCATCATCCTCATCGTCTTCGTCATCATCATCAACGA